>Ga0182736_1000373_pt1 | contig 74811 bp, 70 predicted proteins | sample eDN5th30CKraftBY_FD_128882 | JGI IMG/M metagenome (GOLD analysis project Ga0182736, IMG submission 128882) | Enriched backyard soil microbial communities from Emeryville, California, USA - eDNA 5th pass 30_C Kraft BY (version 2) (version 2) | ecosystem: Environmental > Terrestrial > Soil >... | reverse complement strand
CTCTACACCGTGCCGTTCAGTTCGGTCTCGACGGTGAACAACACGAATCGCGGCATCGGCAATGCAGCGGTGCGCGTCTCGATCGCACTCGGTCAGGACGTCGATCTCGCCATTTCGACGCTGAAGGAAATCGGCGCCGCCTTGCGTGACGACGAAGCGTTCCGCGACGGCATTCTCTCCGACTTCAGTTTCTGGGGCGTCGATGCCGTCGACGGCTCGACCGTCACGCTCGCCGGCCAGATCCAGTGCCGCGACAGCGCGCGCTGGCCGGTGCAGCGCGAGTTCAACCGGCGCATTCTCAACGAGTTCACGGCGCGCGGCATCGAGATCGCGAATCCGCAGCGCAACTTCGTGATCGTGAACGGCGGCAATCAGGAAGGCGGCCCGGAAGGCGTTCAGGACGCGGACGAGGCGGGCGCGGATCAGCGCGGCGAGCCGTCGAAGGCCGCGCAGCATCCGACGGGCGAGGCGGCGGGTTCGGCGAACGTCGCGTCGAACGCGCCGCCGCCGCGCTCATCGCAAAGCGGCACCTGAGTTTTCGGTTAGCGCTCCTATAATCGTGCGGGTTGACCGCGCCCTGGCCGGGCGCGGTCTTCTTTCGAAGGTCGAACCCTTACGAGGATCCGCTCGCCATGAGAAAACTCCGCGCGTCACGATCGATAAAGCTCAGAAAAACCGCCTGTGCGTCACTGTTCGCCGCCGGCCTCGCGACCCTGACAGGTTGCGCGTTCGCCCAGCCATCCGATGACAGCGGCCCCGAAGGCGGCCGCCACGTCAAAGTGATGATCGTCACGATGTTCGGCCCCGAGGGCCAGGTCTGGCTCGACAAGCTCGGTCCGTGGCAGGCGATCAAGGTGCCGGGACTGTCGCCGGATTATCCCGAGGTCAATTGCAATCGCGACGATGTCTGCGTCATCACGACGGGCATGGGTCACACCAACGCGGCCGCGTCGATGATGGCGCTGGCATTCTCCGACCGCTTCAATCTGCGGCACACGTATTTTCTCGTCGCGGGCATCGCCGGTATCGATCCGAAGCAGGGCACGGTCGGCTCGGCAGCCTGGGCGAAGTATCTCGTCGATTTCGGCATTCAATGGGAACTCGACGCGCGCGAGAAGCCCGCCGACTGGCCTTCGGGTTTCCTCGGCATCAACACGAAAAGTCCGTACGAGAAACCGCCGCTCGACTATCGGACGGAGGCGTTCGCGCTCAATGCATCGCTTGCGGATGCGGCCTTCGCGATCTCGCGCAACGTCACGCTCTCGGACAGCGATCAGGCGAAAGTCGCGCGCGCGAAATTCAACTACGCGCCGGCCAACCAGCCGCCGCGCGTGATCCAGTGCGACACGCTCGCCGGCGATACGTGGTGGTCCGGCAAATATATCGGCGAGCGGGCGAGGGAGTGGACGCGCCTCCTGACCGACGGGCGCGGTGTCTATTGCACGACGCAACAGGAAGACAACGCGACGTACGAGGCGCTCAAGCGCGCGGCGAGCGTGAAACGGGTGGATCTGTCGCGCGTGGCGGTGCTGCGCGCCGGATCGGACTTCGACCGGCCGTACGAAGGGCAAGCCGCTTCGGACAATCTGCTCAATTACGCCGATCAGGGCGGCTTTGCGCCGGCCATCGAAAACCTGTATCGAACGGGCAATCCATTCATACAGGAGGTTGTTACACATTGGGGCGCCTGGCGCAAAGGCATCCCGCAAAAGTAACGCCACGGCGTTACAAAGCCGGTAACAAGGCCATGTTTCTGGCAGTAACAACTCTGTTACTGCGACCAAGTAACTATTACCTAACCTGCCGCGGATCGGTAATCGCCGATTTCGCGGCATTTTTTTGCTCTTTCACGTCCGATGAATGGCGAATAAAAGCTGGGTCTTGGCGTCAACGGAATCCCGTAAATGCCCGTTATATGGCGCGGAAGGCGATTATTAAGATAAAAACGAAGCCGCGCCGGGCGGACCTCGCAAACGTTAGACAAATACGCACCGGATCAAAGAATCGGTCAAATTCTCCAGACCGAAAAAATTACCGACCTAAAGTGTTGTTTGCAACAAAATATTATTGAGACACTCTTGCTTTAGGTTCAGACAGTTCTTAGAATCCGTCTCACAGTGGTTGTTACAAGATGTAACGCACTGAAACAAAGATTACGCGGTACGTAGCCGGGCAGAACGAGTCCGGTGAGGCACAAAAAAGACATCGGCAAAAAGCCGGCGGGAAATCGGGGATTTACTGGAAGTTGCAACCATGAACGGTCGCGAAACGCTGGAATCGATCCGGGAAATCAATTTGTCGTACATCATGCTCGCGCAGCGTCTGCTGCGCGAAGACCGCGCCATCGGCATGTTCCGGCTCGGTCTGTCGGCGGAACTCGCCGATCTGCTGTCGGGGCTCACGCTCGCACAGGTCGTCAAGCTCGCGTCGTCGGATAACCTGCTTTGCGCATTCCGCTTCAACGATCACACGATGCTGTCGGCCTTGGTGCAGCCCGCGAAGAACGCGGACATCGCGCCGACGCACGCGGCAATCCTGCTGGCTGGCCAGCCGGCCGAACAGTTCGCTTAAGTGATGACGGAGCGAGCCATGCTGAAGAAGAGCCTCACTGAAGACGCCCAGGAAGTGTTCCGCGCCATCGCGCTGATCGAGCTCGGCGCGCGCATGCAAGTGCTGGAGAGCGAACTCACGCTCTCGCGCGATCGCATGATCCGCCTGTATCGCGAAGTGAAGGGCGTGTCGCCGCCGAAGGGCATGCTGCCGTTCTCGGCCGACTGGTACATGACGTGGCTCGCCAATATCCACGCATCGCTTTTCTATAACACCTATACGTTCCTGAAGAACGAAGCCGGCTGTTCGCATCTCGATGCGTTGACCAAGGGGTATCGGCTGTATCTCGAGCACTGCAACCATAGCGGCGCCGAGGCGGTACTCGATCTTACGCGGGCCTGGACTCTTGTGCGCTTCTTCGACGCGGGCATGCTGCAGATGACGGCTTGCTGCCGCTGCACCGGGAAGTTTGTCGCACACAAACATGATTTGCAGAACAACGTGGTGTGCGGGGCCTGCCAGCCGCCGTCACGCGCGGGGAAGACCAAGAAAGCGGCGGCCGCGAAACAGGCCAGCAAAGAAGCCGCGCTGGAGGTAGTGATGTCGAAGAACGAAGTGCCGGAGCATGCGGAGCACACGGTACTCGCTAACGTAGCGGCAGTAGCGGCGTTACAGCCGCAACGAGCTAGCCTGGTCGCACAGGCTGCTTAGGCGGTAGCGGCCGCCGGCGTTCCTTCCGGGGACTGTCCGCGAGGATGGTGGATGTCCGGCTCGCCGCTACCGCGTTTTACTTCTCGTCCGTTTTCCCGAATCCATAGCCCGGCGCCGATTGGCGTGCCGGGCTTTTTTGTTTTGCCGCCCAGTAAAATGCTTCGATGGCACGCGCTCTCGAAGATAACGGCTTGGCTACCGCACAACAGGGTTTTCTGCTGACTCGCCACTGGCGCGACACCGCGGCAGGGACGGAAGTCGATTTCTGGCTCGCGACCGACGACGGCCCGAGAAAGATCCGCATCGCGACGCAGACGAGCGTCGCGTTCATTCGCGCCGAAGATCGCGCGAAGGCGGAGCCTGTCGTCGCCGGCGTGCGCGACACGTATCTGCGCGAGCTGCCGCTCAAGGACTTCCGTCAAAAGCCGGTGCTCGGGCTTTACTGCCCGCAGTATCGTCAGTTACTCGCGCTCGAAAAGAACCTGAGAAGCGCCGGCGTCAATGTCTTCGAGGCCGATATCCGTCCGCACGAGCGCTATCTGATGGAGCGCTTTATCACGGCGCCGGTGTCGTTCGAAGGCGCGCCGCGCGACGGTTACATTTGCAGCGAACTGAAGCCCGCGCCGGATTACCGGCCGTCGCTGAGCGTCGTGTCGCTCGATATCGAAACGAGCGTGAAGGGCGATCTCTATTCGATCGCGCTCGAAGGCTGCGGCGCGCGTCAGGTGTACATGCTCGGACCGCCGACCGGCGCCGCCGAGCCAGCGGATTTCGCGCTCGACTATTGCGACACCCGCGCCGACATGTTGCGCCGCTTCAACGCGTGGATCGCGCATCACGATCCGGACGCGATCATCGGCTGGAATGTCGTGCAGTTCGACTTGCGCATCCTCCAGCGGCACGCCGACGACTACGGCGTGCCGCTTACGCTCGGCCGCGACGGCGGCACGGTCGAATGGCGCGAGCACGGCATGAAGCGCAATCACTGGTTCGTGTCGATCGCGGGCAGGCTCGTCATCGACGGCATCGAGGCGCTGCGTTCGGCGACGTGGAATTTTCCGTCGTTCAGCCTGGAGTACGTCGCGCAATCGCTGTTAGGCGAGGGCAAGGCCATCGACAGTCCGTACGCGCGCATGGACGAGATCGAGCGGCGCTTTCAGGAAGACAAGCCCGCGCTCGCGCGTTACAACCTGAACGACTGCGAGCTCGTCACGAAAGTTTTCGACAAGACCGAACTGCTGCCGTTTTTGCTGGAGCGCGCGACCGTCACCGGTTTGCAGGCGGATCGCAGCGGCGGATCGGTCGCGGCGTTCACGCATCTGTATATGCCGCGGATGCATCGGCTCGGCTATGTCGCGCCGAATCTCGGCGACGTGCCCGAGGAAGCCAGTCCCGGCGGCTTCGTCATGGATTCGCGTCCCGGTCTCTACGATTCCGTGCTCGTGCTCGATTACAAGAGCCTGTATCCGTCGATCATCCGCACGTTTCTGATCGATCCGGCCGGGCTCGCGCAAGGCATGGCGGCTTCCGACGAGACCGCCACGGTTCCCGGCTTTCGCGGCGCGCGATTTTCACGCGACACGCACTGTCTGCCCGCGATCGTCGCGCAAGTGTGGGAAGCGCGCGAAGCGGCGAAGCGTCAGCGCAACAAGCCGCTGTCGCAGGCGCTGAAGATCATCATGAATTCGTTCTACGGCGTGCTCGGATCGAGCGGCTGCCGCTTTTTCGATCCGCGTCTCGCGTCGTCGATCACCATGCGCGGTCACGAAATCATGCATCGCACGCGCGAGCTGATCGAAGCGCGCGGCTACGGCGTCATCTACGGCGATACGGATTCCACTTTCGTCTGGCTGAGGCGCGCGCGCAGCGAGGAAGACGCGGGGCGCATCGGCCGCGCGCTCGTCGCGCATGTCAACGAATACTGGCGCGAGCATTTGCGCGAGACCTTCGGGCTCGACAGCGCGCTGGAATTGCAGTTCGAAACGCATTTCACGCGTTTTCTGATGCCGACGATCCGCGGCACGGAAGAGGGCAGCAAGAAGCGCTACGCCGGCCTCACGACGCGCGCCGACGGCACCGAGGAAATCATCTACAAAGGGCTCGAAACGGTGCGCACCGACTGGACGCCGCTCGCGCAACGCTTCCAGCAGGAGCTTTACCTGCGCGTATTCAAGGGTGAGGCATACGCGGACTACGTGCGCGATTACGTCGGACGCACGCGGCGCGGCGAGCTGGACGAACTGCTCGTCTATCGCAAGCGCCTGCGCCGCACGCTCGGCGACTATCAGCGTAATGTGCCGCCGCATGTGCGCGCCGCGCGCATCGCCGATGAGTACAACGCGCGTGCCGGACGCCCGCTGCAATATCAGAACGGCGGCTGGATCAGCTATGTGATGACGGCGGTCGGTCCCGAACCGGTGGAAGCGCGCCACGCGCCGATCGACTACGAGCACTACGTCAGCAAGCAGCTTCAGCCGGTCGCGGACGGCATTCTGCCTTTCCTGCGCGACGATTTCACCGCGCTGATGTCCGGTCAGAAAGAGCTGTTCTGAGTTCCGAGTCTAGAAACGCACGCCGAAGCCCGCTTCGATGATGTCCGCATCGCGGTCGTAACGCGTGACCATGCGATTCCACGTCACGCGCGCGAGCCATCGATCCGAGAAGCGGTAACTCGCCGACACCGATACGAGACCGGAGAAGCGTCCGTCGCCGGTGCGGTTCTGCGCCAGATCGTCGTTCTGCGTAATCGACAGATACGGCCCCGCGCCGACGCCGAGCGTCAGCTTGTCATTCAAGAACGCGCGCGTCGCCCAGAGTTGCGCGGCAACGCCGTCGCGGCGCGACTGGACGTGGCCGCCTTCGTGCAGATACGACGCGGTGAAGTCGAAGTAACGCCACAATCCGCGCCGATATTCGATGCTCTCCGCCAGATTCGTTTCCGAGTCGGGACTGTTGAGGATCGTCGTGCCGAGCATCACCGTGACTTCGTTGTTGGTGACGTTGGTCGTGCGCGACACGGGGCGCGCGCGCGGTCCGCGTCCTTCGGGCGCGTCGAGCTGATAGCCGATGCCGAAGAGCAGCGCGGTCGTGTCGGGACCGCCGAATGCCTGCACGCGATTGAGCTTCATCTCCGCGATCCAGCGGTTGTCGAAGTAATACGCCGCGCGCAGCGTGAACATCGCGCCCCAGCCGTGCGTGTTCGAGTATTCGCCGCCCGACTGCGCCTCGCTCGTATCGAAATAGCGATACGGCCCGGCGCCCGCCGACAATTCCAGCCGCTCGTTCCAGAGCGGCAGGCGTCCCCATAACTGCAGCGCCTGCCCGTCACGGTGATGATCGGGAATATGGCCCTCATTGAGCCAGGAAAAGCTCCAGGCGGCGTAAGGCCCGAGCCCTTCACGATAATTCGCTTCCCACGAATACGTGTTCTGGCTGCTGCTCTGGAGTGCGCCAGCCAGAAACGAAAATTCCTGCGAGTGAGCCGCGCTGCTCGCAATGCCGAGTAGCGCGAAAGCGATCGCGCGAAGGGCCGTTCTGCAATGTCGTTCGTTCTGGGTTCTTGTCATCGGCGAGGTCGGATTCGGAAGGTTCCGGCAACTTTCGTGCGGTCTGTTCCGATGCAGGATACAGACTTAGGAAAACTCCCGCAAAGTTCTGACTAATTCCTATTTCCACCGACGGCAAGGTGAAACGTTTGCGCGGAACAATCGCTCGGCATGCGTTCGCAGCCACTCACACGCGGGGTTACGCGTTTCGCGGACCTTGCGTAGATTGAGTTCTCCCAGTGCATTCAGGCAAACGAGGTCAGCGATGGACTCCACCCCAATCGAATATCGAGGCTGTGAGCTTTCGGTCATCGTCCAGCATCGGGCTGGAGAATTCGTCGCGACGCTTCTGATCGAGCGGCCGGGCGGCGTGCGGCGCGCGATCGGGCCGATGCGCGCGTTTGCGACGGCGCAGGCCGCCGCGAACTTCGCGTTCGAATGCGGCAAGGCGGAACTCGACGGCGCATCCGCGATGCGCGCGCCGCGCGTGGCGGTGTCGGGCTGATGCCGTCGCTCAGGCGCCGCTCGTGCGCGGCTCGCCCGAAGTCGCCGCCGCGGCGCCGTCCGGCGTCGCCGGATGCCGCGCGCGATACACCACGAGCGCGCACACGCTGACCGCAGCGATCGCGACCGGCCCGGCTACCGCTTCAAAAATGCGCGGCGGCAACCAGGCGCGCCGAGCATCGCGCCGCCCGTGCCGGTGCCCGTCACAAAGAGCGCACTCAGCGACAGCCACGCGAGCGCCGGTTTCCCCGCGAGATGTCCGAACGACGCGAGACTCGACGTCGCGCACACGAACGCCGCCGCGACCACCTACTGCGGATTGACAAGAACACACGCAATAGCATCGCTGACCGCGCCGTCGACCCGTCTCAAGAAATGCTGAGAATCGGCCTATTCCTAGGGGCAATCCGCTGATTTGACGCAATAATTTACAAATCCACGAGACGGGCCGGATAAGCTCGGATGTTCCATCCGGGCGGGTCGTCCGTATCTGCTCGCTTTCCGTCTTCCGACTGTTGAACCGCCATGGTGACTCTGGTTAGCTGTTTCTCCGATCGCAACGCGACATCATCGCTCGACAATCACATCGAATATTGCCGGCGCGCGAACGCGAAGCATCGTTTCGAGCCGATATCCGGCTGCGTCGATTCGCTCGAATTGCGCACGCTCTACAAATACCAGTTGCTGAACGACGTACTGCGGGAGGCCGAAGAGGGCGAACTCGTCATTTTCGCCACGGAAAACGCGTTGTTCCTCCGCTTTCACGACTTCGAGCCGATCATGGCGGACCGCGACGTCCTGGTCACGAAAGGGCATTTCGGCATTAACACCGAGATGTTCGTGCTGCGAAACAATGAAGAGAACCGGCGCATGATTCGTGGCTTCGCCGCGCAATGCCGCAAATACTTCGAATACGGCAAGTTCGTCACGGAAGAGGAACTGCTCGAAGCCCTGCCGACCGTGCCCGACTGGGACGACCTGAACGGCGTGGTGCCGATCGCGTCGATGTGGGCGAGCCAGCATCCGGATATTCGTGGCCGCGAAGTCGTCGCGGTGTCGATCGTCTACACGCCGCGCCTTTACAGCAAGTACGGGCCGCTGTGGCGCGCGGTGTTCGCGCGGCATGTGAGCGCGTGTCACGCGTCAGGCGATCTTCGCTTTTTCGACGATGCAGCGCCGATGTCGAGCGATTCGAACGAGCCGCTTTCGGTGTATCAGCCGGGACGTCCGATCGCGGTCGTGATGCTCTATACGCCCAACATCGCGAGCTATGCGCGCTTCGGCGAAGCGAGTCTGCGTGCGTACTGCGAGCAGCACGGTTATACGCTTTACGTGCATCGCGAAGTGCCGGCCGATTTCGGCCGCGATGCGTGCGGCAACTGGGCCAAGCCTTTTCTTCTCAGCAAGTACCTGCCGCAGCACGAATGGGTTTTCTGGATGGACGCGGACATCATCGCGATGAACCGGAGCGTGAAACTGGAGAAGTTCACCGAAGGGCGCGAACGCGTGCTGACCGCGGACATCTGCGGCTGGCGTTTCAATTCGGGCGTAATGGGCTTTCGCAACACCGAGGCGAATACGAACGTGCTCGACGCCGTGCTGGCGAAAGTGCGCGAGATCGAGGACATCCAGTACACGTTTTCGAGTCAGGGCGACCAGTATGTGTTCATGGAGCAACTGATCGCGCACGGTCTGTGTCCCGAGATGGATTCGCCCGAACTCGTGAGCTTTCGCGAACTGAACACGCCCTGGTATTACGCGGACCGGAACACGTTCCTCTGTCACTTTCACGGCCTGAGCACCGAGATGCGGGCGCTGTTCATGTCGATGGATTCGGTGCCGGAAGGCGGCTTCGAAGCCATCGAACATGCGGCGCCGCGCACGCCGCTCCTGATCCGCAAACCCGCGTGATCGCGGCTTACGCGCCGGCCATCTTTCTCATCAGGCGCACGCGGGGATCGACTGCTTCCTGCAGCGCCGGCTCCTCCGCGAAATGCCAGGCGAGGCTGCGCGCACGCACGCGGCGCGTCGGCTTGACGTGCTGACGCCGGCGCACCAGCGAGCGCACGGCGCGCCCCAGCGCCAGATCGATGGCTCCGCGCCAGTCGCGCGCAATCGACGTCGCGACGACCTTGTTTTCCCGATTCAACTGCACTTCCACCTGACAGCGCTTGTCGACGCCGCCGCGCGGCCCGTTGATGTCCGACAAGCTGACGGTCGCCTTCGAGATCAGCCACGCGAGACGGCGAAAGACGAATTCGCTGCGCGCTTTCGCAAGCTCGTGCATCGCAATGGCTTCGGGGTCGCGGGACTTGAACAGGACTTTCATTGACGCCTCCTCGTTGAACATGGATTCAGCGTAAAGGCCGGTCGCGATCCGAAAAAGCAGACTGAACGGAACCTAAGCTTCGAAAAAACCGAAGTTAGCTCGTGGCTCGCGCAAGCACCTGCTGAGTCAACGGATGATGCCGTCCGCGCCGCGACACGATCGCGTGCACTTCCTCTTTCACGTCCGGCGAGCGGCCGAGCCAGCGCAGTCCGCGCAACAGCGGCGCATCGCCCGCGCCGAATTCCGCGAGCGGAAACACCCCGAGGCCGCGCGCGCCGAACACGGCCATCAGCGCACTGTCCTCGAATTCGCCGACGATGCGCGGCGCGATGCCTTGCGCCTCCAGCCATCGATCGAGCCTTGCCCGCAGCGACGAATGGCCGGTCGGCAAAAGAATGGGCAGCGACGCGAGACTTTCAGGGAAACGATCGATCGCGCTCTTGCGCACGATCGAAGCCGGCCCGTACCAGTCGACCGGCGAGGCGATCAGCCGCTCGCTCGTGAGACGCAGATTGTGATTGTGCGGCGCGGGGTGGCTCGCGAGCACGAGATCGAGCCGATGCAGCGCCAGTTCGCCGAGCAGTTCGTCGGTCTCGCCTTCGTGACACAGAAGACGCAGCGACGGATTGCCGAGCACTGGCGCGAGCAGCGCGTGCGCAGCAAGCTTCGAAATGCCATCCGACAGGCCGACCGCGAGACGCGCGAGCGCGCCGCTCGCCGCCTCGCGCACTTCGTCCTGAATCGACTGCCCAATATGAAAGATTTCCTCCGCACGCGCGAAGGCCACCTGTCCCGCTTCGGTCATCGTGACGCCGCGGCCTTCCGGCTTGAGCAGTTGATGCCCGAGCGATTTTTCCAGCTCACGCACTTGCGCGCTGATGGTTTGAACCGCCATGTCGAGCCGTTCCGCTGCGCGCGCGAATCCGCCTTCCTTCACGACAACCCAGAAATAATGCAGATGACGATAGTTGAGCATGTGCCGTGCGTCCTTTTCGATACATCGAAAAAACCGAAGTAGGGCTTCGATTATCGCTGATTTTTTCGAGTACGAGTTCAGCCGATCATGGCGCGATACGTTCAATCAAAAACCCTGTTACTCATGGAATATCTCCTTTCGCTCGCCGCCGATCCCGCCGTCTGGGCCGCGCTCGTCACGCTGATCGTGATGGAAGTCGTGCTCGGCATCGACAATCTCGTCTTCATTTCGATTCTCAGCAACAAGCTGCCCGTGGCGCAACGCGCGCGCACGCAGCGCATCGGCATCATGCTCGCGCTCGTCATGCGGCTCGCGCTGCTCGGCACGGTCGCGTGGATCGCGCAACTGACCACGCCGGTGTTCTCCATGTTCGATCATGCGTTCTCGTGGCGCGACATCATCCTGCTCGCGGGCGGCCTGTTCCTCGTCTGGAAGGCGACCACGGAGATGCGTCATCACGTCGGACGCGAGCACGATGTCGTGCCCGGCGTCGCGTCGAGCGTCGGCGGCATGACGGCGTGGGCTGCGATCGGCCAGATCCTGCTGCTCGATCTCGTGTTTTCCGTCGACAGCATCATTACGGCGGTCGGCATGACCGAGCATCTGCCGATCATGTTTATCGCCGTCATCTTCGCCGTCGCGACAATGCTGTTCGCCGCGCAACCGCTCTCGCGTTTCATCGAACGCAATCCGACGGTCGTGACGCTCGCGCTCTCGTTCCTGCTCGTGATCGCGATGACGCTGATCGCCGAGGGTTTCGGCACGCACGTGCCGAAGGGCTACATCTACGCGGCGATGGGCTTCGCGGGATTCGTCGAAGGTTTGAACCTGCTTGCAAGGCGCGCGAAGGGCAAGCGCGAGGCGAGCGTTCCCGCGCGTAATTCCGCTTGCTTCTCGTCGTCCGAGTGACTACGTTATTCGTTAGCCAACGTCTAAATTCTTTCGGGTCCCGAAATAATCAACCGACAAATTCGCGCGCGTCGCGGCCATGGCGACCAATCGTCGGCGGAATGCAGGCGACAGGAGCGAAGATGAGCCCGCATTGGGAGATCGGCACGGTGAGCGAAGCGTTCGAGCCCATCGCGCGGATCGATCCATACATCGTGTGGGCGCACGCGACGCGCTATCGCGATCTCGGCGGCATGCCGCGCGGCCGAATTCCCATCGCCATCGAGATGAAGCAGGGCGGCGAGACCGCGCAGCAGTTCGCGCAGACGATCGAGCGTAACGGCTGGCAACGCTGGATCTGGATGTCGGCGCTCTATCGCGATCCGCCCGCGGGGCTCGAAGCGACGCGCTTCTGCACGGCTCACGTGACGCGCGAATTCTTCGCGCATCTGAACACCGATCTCGCGGGCAAGTTCGAGCGCTTCACGGAGGCGCTGGCGATTTCAACGCACGTCGATGCGCGTACGGAACGCGTGCCTGCCGATCATGCACCGATGCGCGAAGGGCTGGGCAATGCGATCGTCGGCGTGTGCGATGAAGATATCGCGTTCACGCATCCGCGATTCTCCGAGGATGCAAACGGAACGCGCACGCGCTTTCAATGCTTCTGGAATCAGAACGATCCCGCCGACTCCGCAGCCGGGCTCGGTTACGGAAGCGAGCTGCTCAAACATCAGATGGACGCGCTTCTGGGCGACGCGCGCCTTCATGCGGAAGCGGCGGGCGCATGCATGTACGATCCGTCGCGCACGCAATCGACAGCCGATTGCGACGCGCCCTTGCCGATGATCGGCGTGCAACTCAAACGACGCTATCGCACGATGCGCGACGCGTTCGGCCCTTGCCCCGATGCGGAAGTACTCGACGCCGTCCGCTATGTCGTGCAGCGCGCGCAGGACATCGGCAGTGCGGCGTGTCATGCGCTCGTCAGTCTGAATATCGGCAATGTCGCGTGGCAGCAGGACGGCAGTTCGCTCATCGAATGCGCGCTCGACGAACTGATGGACAGCGGTGCATGCTCGGTCGTGCTTCCGTCCGGCAATGTCGACTTGTCGCGCTGTCGCGGTGCATCGACGCTCGCGGAGCGCGCGGAATCGGAGTGGCGCTGGCGCGTGCGCGCGCATTCCGAATCGCCGAGTCTCGCGGAAATCTGGCTGTCGACCCGTGATGGAACGCCTGGCGTCGACGTGCAGATCGTGCCGCCCGACGACGTCGCGAGTGCATGGATCGGGCTCGGCAACGTCGGCACGTTTACGCGCGGCGGCGATCCCGTGTGCACCGTCGTGCATCTCGGGCGCGGCGCGCGCGGCGAAGGGCACATGATCCTCGTCGCGCTCGCGCCGACCGCCACGCGCAGCGGCGTGCGCCGCGCGACCGCGGGCGAGTGGCTCATCCGCCTGAGGAACAACGCGCGCGCGACCGTCACGGCCTATGCGTGGATGCAGTGCGACGAAACATGGGCGCGCGATCCTGCTCAACCGCGCGCATGAAGCGCGATGATCTCCTGAAGATCGAGGTCGTGCTCCAGCGAATGCAGAAGCTCGTCGTGGATTTCCCCCGCGCGATGCATCAGCAGCAACTCCGTGCGCCCGGCGGCAATCGCGGCGAGCACGACGTCGTAGTGCGCGTGGCGGGCATCCGTCGGGAACTCCTCCATGTCCTCGAAGCGCTTCGTGAGTCCCGCGCGATACGTGTATTGCTCGAGCAGTCGCGGATGGATCACATTGCCATCGGCGTCGTGCACCAGTGGCTGGATCGCCGCCAGTTGCGCGGTCTCCATGCGCGCCCACGCCTGCGGCTCGCTGAGATGGCGTGACGAGCGCTCGTGACCGCGCGTGAGCGACAACAGCGCGATGAGCGGGCCGATTGTTGCGCCCTGCAGGAGCACGGTGACGAGAATCACCGCGAAGCCGGCAAACACAATCAGATCGCGGCCGGGCATCGTCTCGGGCAACGAAAGTGCGACGGCAAGCGTCACCACGCCGCGCATGCCGGCCCAACTGACGACCGTGGCCGCGCGCCAGTCGGGAACGCCTGCGGCGTCCGCGCGCTTGCGTCCGGTGACAGTCCACGCGAGCCACTTCATCGCCTCGACGCCGAACACCCAGACAAAGCGCGAGAGGATCACGACCGCGATCACCGCCGCCGTCGCGGGTCCGAGGAGAGAGAATGCATCGCCGACGCCGCCGAGCCGCACCGCGATGCCGCGCAGCGACAGTCCGATCAGCACGAACACGAGCGCTTCCAGCACGAACACGACAACCTGCCAGAACGCCGTGCCGCGCATGCGCTGCGCCGCCGTGAACACTTCGTGCTGGTGCCAGCCGACGACCATGCCGCACGTGACCGTCGCGATGACGCTCGATACGCCGAGCTCCTCGCCCGCGATATAGCTGACCCACGACGTCAGCATCGACGTGGTGATGACGAGGTAATCGTCCTCGAGCGCGCGCATGAGCTTCACCGCGATGAAGCCCGCGACGATCCCGACGACGATGCCGCCGATCGCCAGCCCCGCGAAGCTCGCGACGGCGCGTGGCGCGCTGAACACGCCGCTCATCGCGGCCACGAGCGCGAAGCGGAAGAGCACGAGGCCGGCGGCGTCGTTGAGCAGGCTTTCGCCTTCGAGCAGCACCATCAGCCGACGCGGCAGCGCGACGCGCTCCAGCACGGCCTTGGCGGCGACCGCGTCGGGCGGCGAGACGACCGCGCCGAGCGCGAAGCACGCGGCCCAGGGAAGTTGCGGCACGACGAGATGTACCGCGACGCCGACGACGAGCGTCGTGAACGCGACCGCGCCGATCGCGAGCAGCAGAATGCCGCTCAGGTTCCGCTTGAAGTCGTCCCACACGAAGAAGTACGCGCCGTACATCAGGAGCGGCGGCAGGAACACGACGAGCACGAGCTCAGGGTCGAGCTCGAATTGCGGCAGGCCCGGCACGAACGCCATCGCGACGCCGCCGACGAGCAGTGCGGCCGCGGGCGGCAGGCGCACGCGCTTGGCGAGCACTTCGAGCGCGATGATGGCGATCAAGGAGACGAGCACCAGATTGAATGCCGTAGCGGCGTGCATGGAATGTCCTCGGATTGTTTGGGATTTTTTTGCGGCAGTGCGCGGCGGCCCACGCAGATGACACGCCTCGCGCTGATACCATCGACGCGGGACCGGGCCGCGAGCCGGGGTCATCGTATCCGAAAGGGAGGAGTAATGAGACGAAAGTCGTCGGGCGTGGCTGTGGCGGCCGTTCTGGTGGGCGTCGCCGTGGCGGCTGTGGTCTATATCGCGAGCTTCGGCCGTTCGCGTCATGCGGATGCCCCCGTGCCGACGCCTTCCGTGCTCGCCGCGCAAGACGGCGCCGCGAGCGCGGCCGCTTTCGGCGACGCGCCGAAGCATCCGGAGACCGCACCGGGCGACCGGACCGCCGCGCGCTGATTCGCACTGTCTAGCGTTTGTCGCACGCATCGTAGCGGTCGCGTTCGACAGGAATATGACTTGCTCGATTTCCGACGATGTCATTCCACGCTCGTCGGGAGCACTTCGCGATGGGACACCATCCTGAGCAGATTCCACCGGCCGCGCTGCCCGTCGACGGGCGCGGCATGATCGGCAACATGAAGACGGCGGCGCTCGTGTCGCTTTGCGGCGCGATCGACTTCATGTGTTTCCCGCGCATCGACTCGCCCACGGTCTTCGCCGCCCTGCTCGATGGCGATCGCGGCGGCGCTTTCGCCATCACGCCGCGCGCGCCCAACGCGAACGTCAAGCAGATGTATCTGCCCGAAACGAACGTGCTCCTCACGCGTTTCATGACCGGCGACGGCGTGTGCGAGCTGCTCGATCTGATGCCGGTCGCATCGAACGGGACGCGCGCCGATGCGTTGCCGAACTGCGTGCTGCGCATCGTGCGGCTCGTCTTCGGACGCATGACGCTCGACGTGCGCTGCGATCCGCGCTTCGATTACGCGCGCGCGAAGCACACGGCCCATGCGGTGGAGAAGGGCGTCGAATTCATGCGCGACGACGGTGCGCCGTCGTTGCGGCTGCGCTCGAATGTGCCGCTTACGATCGACGGCCAGAGCGCATGCGCGACGCTGAATTTGGAAGAAGGCGCTTGCGCCTGCTTCGTGCTCGGCGAGGCCGAAGGGCTCGCCGACATCGACGCGAATCACGACTCGATCCTCACCGAGACCATCGATTACTGGAAGGAATGGTCGTCGCGTTCGACGTATCGCGGGCGCTATCGCGAAGTCGTGCTGCGCTCGGCGTTGACCTTGAAGATGTTGAGTTCGGAAGAATTCGGCGCGATCGTCGCCGCGCCGACCTTCGGCTTGCCCGAGGCGCAGGACGGTTCGCGCCGCTGGGATTATCGCTTCACGTGGATACGCGACGCCGCGTTCTCCGTCTACGCGCTGCTGCGCCTCGGCTACACCGGCGAGGCGGAACGCTTCATGAAGTGGATCGCCGAGCGCAGCCGCGATTGCAGCGCGCACGGCCAGTTGCGTGTGATGTATTCCGTCGATGGCGCCGACGCGCCCGAAGAAAGCGAGCTGAAGAGTCTCGTCGGCGAAGTGCCGGGACGGATCGTGATCGGCAACGGAGCGCGCGAACAAGTTCAGCTCGATGTCTACGGCGCGCTGCTCGATTCCGTCTATCTCTACAACAAGTACGGCGCGGCCATCTCCTACGATGGCTGGCGTCACGTGACGCGCACAGTCGATTACGTCGTCGAACACTGGCGCGAGCCGGACAACGGCATCTGGGAGTTTCGCAACGGCACGCGCGCATTGCTGCATTCGCGTCTGATGTGCTGGGTGACGGTGGATCGCGCGCTGCGGCTTGCAGAAAAGCGCTCGTTGCCCGCGGCGCTTGCGCGCTGGTTCGAAACGCGCGATGAAATCCATCGCGACATTCACGAACAGTTCTGGAACGACGACATCGAGAGTTTCGTGCAGACGCCCGGCTCCGACACGCTCGACGCCTCTGCATTGATGATGCCGCTCGTGCGCTTCATCGGCCCGAAAGATCCGCGCTGGATCGGCACGCTCGATGCAATCGGCCGCGAGTTGCGCGTCGATCCGCTGATCTTCCGCTATACGCGCGGCTCGACGCTCGATGGCTTGCCCGGCACCGAGGGCGGCTTCTCCGCGTGCTCGTTCTGGTATGCGGAGGCGCTCGCGCGCGCCGGACGTGTCGACGAAGGCCGGCTCGTGTTCGAGAAGATGCTCGCCTACGCGAATCATCTCGGGCTCTTCTCGGAGGAAGTGGCGACGAGCGGCGAGGCGCTCGGCAATTTTCCGCAGGCGCTGACGCATCTCGCGCTCATCAGCGCGGCGTATCAGCTCGACAGGAATCTCGATCGCGTGCACGTTCCCTGGACGTGATCGCATGAAGAGAAGAGGACGGGCGCGACCCCGTCCTTTGCCGATCAGTCGTACAGCACGGCGGCGATCTTCGGATCGTTCATGTTGGACTTGTCGTACCAGTAGAAGCCGGTATCGACCTTCTTCGGCAGCTTTTCGCCCTTGAGCGCCTTCATCGCCGAATCGACGACGCACCTGCCGATGCCGACCGGATTCTGCGTGATCGCACCCGCCATGAGGCCCGACATGATGTCTTCCTTCTGCTCCTTGCCCGAGTCGTAGCCAATCAGCACGAGCTTCTTGCCCGATTCCTTGATGCCGATAGCCGCGCCCGCGGCCGAACCTTCATTGGCGCCGAAGATGCCCTTGATGTTCGGGTTGGCCTGAATCATCGCCTTCGCGATCTCCGCCGACTTCAGATGATCGCCGCCGCCATACTGCACCGATACGATCTTGATGTTCGGATGCTTGGACTTCATCTGATTGAGGAAGCCGTCGCGCCGGTCGATGCCGGTGCGGCTCGTCTGATCGTGAACGATGACGCCCACTTCGCCCGCATTGCCGATGGCTTCGGCCATCTTGTCGGCGGCGAGCGCGGCGGCGGCGAGATTGTCGGTGGCGCAGGTGGTGAGCGGAATGTCGCTATCCACGCCCGAGTCGAATGCGATCACCGGAATCTTCTGGTTCTGCGCCCGCTTGAGCAGCGGAACGGCGGCCTTGCTGTCGAGCGCGGCGATGCCGATCGCCTGCGGCTTCTTCGCGAGCGCTGCGGAGAGCATGTCGATTTGCTTGTCGACCATCGCTTCGGTTTCGGGGCCTTCGAACGTGATGCGCGCTTTCTGCTCTTTCGCGGCCTGTTCCGCGCCCGATTTCACGGCTTGCCAGAACTGATGCTGGAAGCCTTTCGATATCAGCGGAATATACGGCTCGTCCGCATACGCGGCGCTCGTTGCGCCGACGAGCGCGCCCGCTCCGATCAGTGCGCCGATGATTCTTCTTTTCAGCATGATGGATCTCCTCCAAAGGTCAGGTTATCGATTTGTGCTCGCCGTGCGAGCTTTGATGCTCCCTGTCACGCTCCGCCTTTCTTGCGCCGCAGAATGTCCGCATACACCGCGAGAATGATGATGAGGCCGGTCACGACGATCTGCCATTCCTGAGCGACCGACATGATGCGCAAGCCGTTGGTCAGCACGCTCATGATGAACGCGCCGATGATCGTGCCGAGTATCGTTCCCGAGCCGCCCGATAGCGACGTGCCGCCGATGACGACCGCCGCGATCGCATCGAGTTCGTAGCCTTGTCCGAGCGCGGGCTGCGCCGAATTCAGCCGCGAGGCGATAAGCAGTCCGGCGATGCCGCAAATCGCGCCGCCCAGACCGTAGATGGCGATCTTCCATCGGTCCACGTTCACGCCCGAAAGACGCACCGCTTCCTCGTTGCTGCCGAGCGCGAACGTATAGCGCCCGAGCGCGGTGCGATTGAGCGTGATGGCGCTCGCGATCGCGAGAAAGAACAGGATCAGCACCGCGTTCGGAATCGGCACGCTCGGCAGGAAATAACCGATCAGCGAGTCCTGCGAGATCATGTAGAAGTTTTCGGTGTCGGTGAAGTAGATCGGCTTGTCGGACGCGACGACGAGCGACAAGCCCTTCAGCAGCATCATCATGCCGAGCGTCGCGATGAAGGGCGGGATCTTCATCTTTGCGGTCAGCGTGCCCGAGATGGTTCCGCATATCGCGCCGGTGACGATCGCGGCGATCACGCCGATCCACATCGGCAAATGCCAGTAGGTGAGGAACACGCCGCATATCACTGCGGTGAAGGTCATCAACGTGCCGACGGACAAGTCGATGCCGCCCGTGATGATGACGAACGTGGCCGCGATCGCGAGCACGCCGTTGACCGCCGTCGCCTGCAGGATGCCGAGGATGTTGTCCATCTGCATGAACGCGGGCGACGCGAAGCTGAAGAACGCCAGCAGCAAGATGAGGCTCGCGAACGCCAGCAGCTTCTGCAATGCAGTAGGCGAAAACACGCGCGCGCGCAGGCCGCCAATGCGTCGTTCGTTGGTGAGCGGCGCGGTATCCGTGGGTTGTGTCATGAGTTGACCTCGTGTGTTCGAAAGTCCGGCTTATGCCGCTTGCAAAGATTCGCGCCGCGTCGCGAGCTGCATGATGCGCTCTTGCGTCGCTTCGCCCGATGACAGCTCTCCGGTGATGCGCCCCTCGCACATCACGACGATGCGATCGCTCATGCGCAGCACTTCCGGAAGCTCCGACGAAATCATCACGATGGCCTTTCCTTCCTGCGCCAGCGCGCGCAACAGCTTGTAGATCTCGCTCTTCGCGCCGACATCGATGCCGCGCGTCGGCTCGTCGAAGAACAGCACGTCGCAATCGCGCTCGAGCCACTTCGCGATGACGATCTTCTGCTGATTGCCGCCCGAAAGCAGGCGCGCGGGCTGAGTAGGCGAGGGCGTGCGGATCGCGAGCAGCTTGATGAAATGCGCGGCCGTCTTGCGAATCTTCGCGCGGCGCAGGAACATGCGGCCCGCGAGAAACTTGCCGAGGTTCGACATCACGATGTTCGATTCGACGTCCATGCCCGTTGCGAGACCGAAGCGCTTGCGGTCTTCCGACAGGTAGCCGATGCCGCGCCTCACCGCATCGCTCGGCTTTCTGATCGCGGCCTTCGCGCCTTTGACGAAAATCTCTCCTGATTCCACCGGGTCCGCGCCGAACACCGCGCGCGCGACTTCGGTGCGACCCGCGCCCATCAGGCCGGCGAAGCCGAGGATTTCACCGCGATGCAACTTGAAACTGACGTCCCGTACCAGCGGCCCGGCGTTCAGATGACGCACCTCGAGCGCCACTTCGCCCTGATGCGCGCCGCCGAGAAACGACGTGAGGTCGGTGAGCGTTCTGCCGACCATCATGCCGATGATCGTCTCGACGCTCGTCTCATGCGTGTTCACGGTCGCGACATATTCGCCGTCGCGCATCACGGTCACGCGATCGGAAATCTGCTTCAACTCGTCCATCTTGTGCGAGATATAGACGATGCCGACACCGCGCTCCTTCAATTGCCGGATGATGCGAAACAGCTCGGCGATTTCCGCATCGTTGAGCGCGGAAGTCGGCTCGTCCATGATGAGCACCCGCGATTCGAAGGACAGCGCCTTGGCGATCTCGACCATCTGCTGGCTCGCGACCGTGAGCGTGCCGACGACGGTGCGCGGATCGAGATTCACATGCATGCGAGCGAGAATCGCGCGGGCGTCGTCGTTGAGCTTGTCTTCGTCGAGCAACAAGCCCATGAGCTTGCGAGGCTCGCGGCCGATGAAGATGTTCTGCGCGATCGTCAGATGATTCATCAGTTGCAGTTCCTGATGAATGATGCCGATGCCCGATGCCTGCGCCTCGCGTGGACTCGTGAAGTCGACCGGCTTGCCGTCGACGAACATGTCGCCGGAATCGCGCGTGTACACGCCCGCGAGAATCTTCATGAGCGTGGACTTGCCCGCGCCGTTTTCGCCCATCAACGCATGGACCTCGCCCGGCATGACGTCGAAGCGCACTTCATGCAGCGCGCGCACGCCCGGAAAGCGCTTGCTCAACTGATTGACGGAGATGAGGGGTGTCATGGATGTGGCATGAATGCTCGGTTTCGTTGGACCTGTCATACGTGCGTCGAACGGCTATGGCGCGAACTGGTCGGGCCGTTCCTGCGCCGAACGGCGCAATTCCGCGACGACCTGATCGAGATGATCGTGCATCGCCTTCGCGGCAGTGTCGGCGTCGCCGCTGCGAATGGCGTCGAAGATGCGTTCGTGTTCATCGAGCGTATGGACGAGGCGCTCCGGACTCGCGAGAAGCTGTCTCGCGCGATCGAGCGCGCTGCGCGACACGGCGACGATCTCCTTCACGCGCGGCAGGTTGATCGCGTCGAGCAGGATTTCGTGGAAGGCGAGATCGAGCGTATGGAAGGCGAGACGCTGATCGGTCTTCAGCATCATCCGTTGCTGTTCGAGATTGAGCGCGAGCGCGTCGAGCGTCGCGGCCTCGCGAATGCGGGCGACGCCGCGCACCGTCTCGACTTCGAGCGCGCTGCGAATGAACAGATGCTGATGAATGTCTTCGAGCGCGATGGGCTTCACGCGCGTGCCGCGCTGCGGCAACACTTCGACAAGACCTGCGTGCTCGAGCCGGGCCAGCGCGGCGGAAACCGGAAATCGCGAGACGCCCATGCGCTCGCAGACGGCCAGTTTGTCGATCATCATCCCAGGCTCCAGCGCCAGCGTGACGATAGCTTCCCGCAACGCTGCCTCGACTGCATCGGTCAGGCTGCCGCGTTCGCCGCTGCCGATCTTGTGCAGTGCATCATAGGGAGTGCTGACGGTCGTCACTGTATCGAGAGACGTGTTCACCGGCGCTTGATTTTCGAGATGGATGCTAGCATGCTAGAAAGCATCGACGGCGTTGTCAACGCGTGCATATGCCTAGTTCGAAGATTGGGACGTAGCGACTTTTTCATCGGTTAAATCGCAGACTCGACTTGGTCGACGACGCTTTCGGAGGGCGTTCATATGACAACGATCACCAGGCTGTCCGTGAGGGACATTCGCTTTCCCACATCGCGTTCGCTCGATGGCTCGGATGCGATGAACGCGGCGCCGGACTATTCCGCTACCTACGTCACGCTCGAAACCGATTCACCGGTAGGGCACACGGGCCACGGCCTGACGTTCACGATCGGCCGTGGCAACGAGATCTGCGTGGCGGCCGTGAATGCGCTGGCGCCGCAAATCGTAGGGAAGAAGCTCGCGGACATCACCGCGAACATGGGTGCGTTCTGGCGTGAATTCACGTCGGATAGCCAGTTGCGGTGGATCGGCCCGGACAAGGGCGCGATCCATCTCGCGACGGCGGCGGTCGTCAACGCGGCATGGGACCTGTGGGCGAAGTCGGAGGGCAAGCCGGTGTGGAAGCTGCTCGTCGACATGACGCCGGAAGAGCTCGTGCGTTGCCTCGACTTCCGTTACGTGACCGACGCCATCACGCCGTATGAGGCTATCGCGATTCTGAAGCGTCATGAAAAGACGCGCGGCGAACGTGTGAAGGAAATGCTCGAACAAGGTTATCCGGGCTATACGACGTCGGCGGGCTGGCTTGGCTACGACGACGACAAGATCCGCCGGCTCGCGCGTGAAGGCGTCGCGCAAGGATGGACGCATTTCAAGCAGAAGGTCGGCGGAAACATCGAGGAAGACGTGCGGCGCGCGCGCATCTTGCGTGAAGAGATCAGCGAAAAATCGAAGCTGATGATGGACGCCAATCAGGTATGGGACGTCGACGAAGCCGTGACCAACATGCGACGTCTCGCGGAGTTCAATCCATGGTGGATCGAAGAGCCGACGAGTCCCGACGATGTGCTCGGGCACGCGGCCATCCGCCAGCGCCTGAGTCCGCTGATCGGCGTCGCGACGGGCGAGCACTGCCAGAACCGCGTGATGTTCAAGCAGCTATTGCAGGCCGAGGCGATCGACTTCTGTCAGATCGACAGTTGCCGTCTTGGCGGGCTGAACGAGGTGATCGTCGTGCTGCTGATGGCGGCGAAGTTCGGCGTGCCGGTGTGTCCGCATGCGGGCGGCGTCGGGCTGTGTGAGTACGTGCAGCACATTTCGATCTTCGACTATGTTTGCGTGTCGGCGTCGCTGGAGAATCGCGTGCTCGAATATGTCGATCATCTGCACGAGCATTTTGTCGATCCGGTCGTGATTCGCAATGGGCGATACATGCCGCCGCAGAAACCGGGCTACAGCATCGAGATGAAAGCGGCGTCGCTCGACAGGCATCGCTTTCCGGACGGTGAAGCGTGGCAGGGTTTGAAAAGGAGTTGATGATCGTTTGGCTACGGGCCGTGCGGGTGATACCGGCGGCTCGCGGCGGCTGACACGCGGTATGGCTGCGGTGTTTCTCACTTGGGACCTACAAACAAAACGCTGATAATTTGTGTTATGTAAACCGGCGAAGTTGCGGTCGAGCGGTCTTCACGTCCGAAAAATCCTCGATCAAAAATTTTCGCCTGAGAATCCCCACAACGCGAAACTTTCCCCTATAATTCGCGGCTTCCGTAGGCTCGTAGCTCAGCTGGTTAGAGCACCACCTTGACATGGTGGGGGTCGTTGGTTCGAGTCCAATCGAGCCTACCAACGACATTCAGACGCACCGTCGCGATCGTATCGCCACGGTGCGTTTTCATTCCAGGCGCGTCAGTCCCAGCAGTTGCGGAACGCCACCGCGACGATCACCGGCACCGTCAGCACGAGCGGAATCGCGAAGTACGGCACTTCGAGATGGACGATCCACGTATAGATCAACCAGGCGACGCCCAATGCGAGCGTGGCAAGTCCGATGAGCGCCGTCAGCACGTTGAGCGTGCGTGGCGTCATCCGCTTGCGGGAGGCTTCTTTGCCCGACGGAGTTTCCATGGCAGCGGGCGCATTCGAGCGCGATACGAGTACGTCTCAATTTTATACCGCCGTGCTCGCCGTCGTATTTCGAATTCTTTTGACGAAACCGTCCGCCAACATCAGCAATGAATGGCCATGGGAAGACTTTCCGAATCGAACTCGATGTCGTCGGGCAGACGGAATGTCGTTGCCGAAACGATTCGGCGCGCGGTCCATAACGCCGCGAATGCGTCGAGCACATCGTCCAGCGACGCTTGCGCGGGCTTGCGCGCCGCGAGCGCCGTATCGATCGAGCCGCCGAAGCATCGCACGAGCAACGCGCGACGCAATGCGAATCCCGATGCAATCGCCTTGCTTTCGCGCAGGCCGTGCGCCGGACCGCCCTGCTCCATTCGCAGATGCATGAAGCTCAACCCGGGATGCACTTCGAAGACGCGCACATCATCATCGGCGAGCGTGCGCAGCATGTCATCGACTTCTGCAATCTTGTTGCGAAGGTGAAATGCCTGAATGGAGATTCGTTTTCCGGTGACGGCCTGATTGACCGCACACGCTTCTTCATAGCTCGACGAGACTAAAGCCGCGCGAATCGGCGGCGTAAAGACAGAGCTTGCGCGCGGACGTCCGAGTATTTTTCGAGCGAGCGTGTCACACGTCCGAACGCCATTCGATGAAAGACCGATCGGCATATCCACAGCAACGATAGCATTCGCGCGCTTCCATTCGAGCAGATCTTCGAAGCGGCCGATAACTTTCGTCGCGATCGAATCAACGATCATGAAATCATGCGTATCTCTTGAACGCGAGAAAAAAAGCCCGGCGGGAAATCGTTCCGGCCGGGTCAAAGCACGCCCCTGGAAATACTTAAAAGTTATGCCGTATGCCGAGCGTCACGGACAACTGGCGATCGCTGTTCGAATTCGGCAGATTGGGAATCTGCGCGTAATTCGCCGGTCCACCCGTCGCCGGATCGATGCCTAGTCCCGCGCCGACCGCCTTCTGCATGATCGCGACGCCATACAGCGCAGTGCGCTTGGACAGCGCATAGTTCGCGCCGACGTTCACTTGATGAAAACGCGTCGATGAAACCCCGTCCGGCTTCGCATTGTTATAGATGTAGGCAAGCCCGAGTTGCAGGAACGGCGTCGCGGCATAAGTCAGATTCACTTCGCCGATATCGAACGCGATGTCGCGGCCCTGCGGATTAGCGCTATCGGCGAAGTACTGGCTATGCTCGAGACGACTATGCGTATAAGTCAGCGCGATAGTCGCCGGCCCGATTGCATAAGATGCGCCCGCGCCATACGCCTTCAACGCTTCCGCGTTCTGCAATTGACAATAGAGTGCCGACGGATTCGAACACGCGAAATCGCCGATGTAGCCGTTTGCTCCGCCCAAAGCCGCATCGAGCGGATTGTGCAGGTTCAGATAACCTGCGCTGATCGAGATGGGCAAACGCGTATAAGCCGCGGCGAACGAATATCCGCGCCGTTGCCCGAAGTCGCCTGCAATGCCGCCGAGGCTATAAGTGCCGCCCACCGAAAAGCCGTTCCAGTCCGGGCTCGTGTATTTGATCGCGTTGTTGAAGTTGAACGCTTCGTTAAGGTTATCGACGTCGCCGATATGCGAACCATAAAGCGTCGCCCACGAATTGCTCGATACGTAAGGCCCGAGGAAATCGCTATACGAGTCGTATTGACGTCCGAGGGACAACGTGCCGAACTGTTCGTGCGCGAGGCCCACCCAAGCCTGACGGTTGAATAGCGCCCCGCCCTGCACCAGGCTTCCCGTTCCCGTATAGAAACTGTTCTCCACGTTGAATTTCGCTTGCAAGCCGCCGCCGAGATCTTCCACACCGAGCAAGCCGAAGCGTGAAGGCACGAGATTGCCGCCGGACAACGCGAAGTTATGCCCCGAACCGACGCTCCCGTCCGCATTGGTGACTTGCTGATTGGTCGTATAAGTCAGCCCTGCATCCACCGTTCCATACAGCGTCACATTGCTTTGCGCCGATGCGCTCGCGCACACGGCGAGCGCCGCTGTCGAGACAAGTTGCCGCGCGATCGTTTTAGTTGTCATGCAAGCGTCCTCACGCGTAGTTGATCAGCACCGACTTGGTCTCTGTGTACATGTCGATCACCGCGCGTCCGAGCTCGCGCCCGAAACCCGACTGCTTGAATCCGCCGAACGGCATCGCGTTATCCAGCAGCGAGTGGCAATTGACCCATACCGTGCCCGCCTTGATGCGCGGCACGAGCTTGTGAATTGCCGAGAGATCGTTCGACCAGATGCTCGCGCCGAGTCCATAAGGCGTGTCGTTTGCCTTGGCGACCACGCTGTCGATATCGTTGAACGGCATCGCGACGAGCACCGGTCCGAAGATCTCTTCGCGCACGACCTTCATCGAATGATCGGTATCGACGAGCACTGTCGGCTTCACGAAGAAACCGGCGCCGTCCTTGGGCGCACCGCCCGCGATAGCACGCGCGCCTTCATCGCGGCCCGCTTCGATATAGCTCAGCACACGATCCATTTGCCGTGCGGAAACCAGCGGGCCGATCTGCGTCGATTCATCGAGGCCCGGTCCCATCGGCAAGGATTGCGCGATCGCCGCGACACGCTCCATCACGCGATCGAATACTTTCTCGTGCACATAGACGCGCGAGCCCGCAGTGCAGACTTGTCCCGAGTTGAAGAAGATCGCATTGGCGACGCCTTCTGCCGCTTTATCGATATCGATATCCGGCAGCACGATAACCGGCGATTTGCCGCCGAGTTCGAGCGACATGCGCGTCATGTTATCGAGCGCCGCGTGACCGATAGCTTTACCCGTCGGCGTGGAACCCGTGAACGCGATCTTGTCGATGCCCGGATGACGCGCGAGCGCCGCGCCCGCCGTGTGGCCGAGGCCGGTGACGACATTCACGACACCCTTCTCGATGCCCGCCTCTTCGATCAGCATCGCGAGCCGCAACGCGGAAAGCGGCGTGTCTTCCGCAGGCTTCAGCACGACGGTGCAGCCAGTCGCGAGCGCGGGCGCGAGTTTCCACGATGCCATCAGCAGCGGAAAATTCCACGGAATGATTGCGCCGACGACGCCGACCGCTTCCTTGCGCGTATAGCCGAAGAAATCGTTCGACGGGCTATATGGAATCGATGCTTCCAGCGTGCTGCCTTCGATCTTGGTCGCCCAGCCGGCCATATAGCGGAAGCATTGCGCGGCCATCGACACATCGAGCCCGTGGGCGACCGTGACCGGTTTGCCATTGTCGAGCGATTCGATTTCCGCGAGCTCGCGCGCGTTCGCTTCGATAAGATCGGCAACGCGCAGCAAGAGACGCTCGCGATCGGTCGGTTTCATGCGCGACCATGCGGAGTCATCGAACGCGCGGCGTGCGGCTTGCACGGCGCGATCGACATCGATTTCGTCGGCGCTCGGCACGCGTGCGAGCAGTTCTCCATCGGCGGGATCGATCACATCGAGTGTCGCGCCGCTCGCGCTATCGACCCATGCGCCATCGATGAGCATTTTTTTCGCCGATGCGAGGAATGCGCGCGTGGAATCGAGCATCGCGGGATGCTGGCTGTTATTCATCGGGTTGTCTCCTAGTAATGTTCCGGGACGGCGTTCACGCCGTTCTCCTGCAATTCCTTGACGAGCTTCATGCGGATACGCGCGACATCGGTGAGCGCGGGTCTGCGATGCGCCGCAATTTCTTCCGCCGTATAAGGCTTGAACGATGCGGGCCGCGATTGCTCGTTCATCGTCGCGAGCAACCAGTTCAAGACGTTCGCGAGCTCTGCGTCGTTCAATGCGGAATTGGCAGCGCCCGGTACTCGCATCACAAACTGACGGCCGTCGGGAAGCGAGACGAAATGACCGAGCGAGTTGCGCAATGCGGGCACCTTGCCGGGAATGCCCGAGCCGTCGGCGGTGTGGCATCCCATGCAATTGAGCACCCAGTCCTGTCGCGCACGCGCCGCGTCGTACGCCTGCGTCTGCGATGCCGCCGTCGTCGACAGCGCGGCCAGCGTCGCAGCGACGAGCATCGCGCGCGGCTTCATAGCCCCAGGCCCTTCACGACTGCTTCGCGACGCTGGTGCACGGCGGTCTGATCGAGCGGGCCCGCGCGCCATGCCTTGACTTCGGCGACGTCGAAAGGCTTCGCTGAACCATGCTGCGCGTTCAGATCGAACACGACGTAGTTCAACACATCCGCGATCTCTTCATCGGAGAGCGATGCGAAGCTCGGCATCTTGAAGTTATAGCTTTTCTCCTTGACCTTGATCGGGCCGAACATGCCATAGAGCACGGTGTGCCCTAATTGCGCGCGGCCATCGGCAGAGCCCGCATATTTGCCGGGATATTCGACGAGCGGCGGCGCAAGTCCGTCCATGCCTTTTCCGCCTGCCTGATGACAGACCGCGCATTTGCCATCGAAGGTCGATTTGCCGCCCGGGTAATGCACTGTCTGTGCAAAAGCGCCCGAAGCAAAGCTCATTGCGCCGGCGAGCAACGCCGCCATCAAAACAGTTGCAGTCTTCATTGCGTTGCCGCTCCCAACAGGACCGATACCGAGCAGTGGTAATTCGAATTGCCGTTCGCCATGCACCAGTTGATATCGTTATTGAGCGATAGCTTGTAAAGCGGCTTTTCGCGTTCATTGCGATTGCAGAAGCAGCGTCCGCAGCTCGTCTTGCCGCAGCAGTCGTTGTACGACACGATGTAATCCGAGCCGTCGTGCGGATTGCGGCAGGTACCGATCCACGTGATCGGCGAAGGCGTCGTGCCCGGCGGGCAACTGCTCGACGTGCCGCCACAGCAGCTGCAAAGCCAGCCGTCGATCGCGCAATACTTCCAGTAGTCGCAACTCGTCGGATCATCGCTCGCCGATGAACCCGGCTTCTTCGGCTCCGTTGCATAGGCGGTGCGATCGACCGGCAACAGCGGCACCATTGCCGATCCGACCAGCACTTTCCCGAGCTTCGCCATCGCGCTGCGCCGCGAACTGCGTTGCGCGACGCCGCGCGCCTTATGTTCGAAGAATGAATCCAGCCATTTCATGGACGCTCACCTGTAGGAATGGAAAAGTTATCGGCGTCTTCAGGCGTGCTGCCCGACTTGCGCTTCGTGGTCGTGATGGCCGTGATGCGCGTGGTCATCGTGCTTGCCGTGCACGAATTCCTGCAGCGACGCGACACCGAGTTCCTTCGCTTCGAACAGGCTTTCCAGATGTTCACGCGTGTTCACGAGACCTTTCGCGCGGACCTTGCCTTCGTCATCGAGCAGCACGGCATAGGGCAGCTTGCCGATCTGATAAGAAAGGCCGAGTTCCTGCGACAGCACATACGGATATTGCGAAAGACCGGACTTGCGATAGAACGCGGCGTGCTCTTCGAATTCGCCATCGCTGGCGAGCACGATGTCGACCGAACCTTCGCGCGCCTGGATCGACGGAAGCAAAGGCAGCAGCTTCTTGCACACGGGGCACGTCGGCGAAAGGAAGAAGACGAGCGTGTTGCGCTTCGAGTTCGACAGGCCGCCGACCTTCACTGCGCGGCCGGCGATATCGCCGAGTTCGAACACCGGTGCGATCGCGCCGACGGCCGGTCCCTTGTCGATCATGAGCGCGCCCGCGGGCATCATGCGTTCATAGAGAATGCCGACTTGGCGAACAAGTGCGAGACAGATCGCGCCGAGCGCGAGCAAAGCGGCCCACGACAGTGCGGCCGAAATTATCAGGGCGGTTTGCATCATGAATTCCTCAGAGAATCGAGCTTGGGAAGATTGACCAGCAGCACGTCGAGCGTGAACCACGCGGCGACGGCGAAAAGCGTGCAGGCGCCTGCGCTCAGATAGTCGAACCACATCAGCGCGCGGCTCGTAGCGGGAATGAGTGCGGCGGCCGCGAGCGCGGCGAGCATCAGAGCACGCGCGACGTGCCACCATCCGATCGACTTAGGCGTGCGCGTCGATGAGCTTGCTGCGACGAAGCCCGAGCAGCCACAATCGATGTCGGTATGACCGCGCAGCACGTTGATCGCGAGCGCCGCGCCGAAGAGCACGAAAAGCGCGGCCAGCACGATGGCGCTGACCATGCGGGTATCGGCGAACAAGACGCCGATCGCGCCAGCCGCTTCGAGTGCAGGCAACGCGAACGACAACGGCGTCACTGCGAACGACGGCAGCAAGGCGAACGCTTCGAGCGAAGCGCGAAAGCGTGATGGTTCGCGCCACTTCGGCGCCGTGCCCGCAAGTGCGATGATCGTCGCGCTTGCGATGCACACCATGAGAATGACGGGATCGATCATCGCGTCACCTCAAGGGTTGAGCAGCAACGTCGACGTCGTGCCGAGTTGCTTTTCGACATGCTGGCGCTTGCCGGTCGTCGCGTCCATCACGACGAGATCGGATGTCGGCGTGAGGCCGTAGAAGAGCGGCTTGTCATCGGTGCTGACCTGAATCGCGAGCAGCGGATCGATCTTCTGCTTCGCGAGATCCCAGCGTGCTACGCGCTTCTTGCTCTGCGTGTCGTAGACCCAGATCTCCGTGCCCGGCTCTTTATGCGAACCGTCCGCGCCCTTGTGCATGGCCACGTAAAGACGATGTGTGCCCACATTCAGCGCGGTCTGCTGCAAGCCTCCCGGACGCCAGCCTGCCTTGCGTTCCTGATCGTTCAGCAAGGACCACGACGTTCCGAACACCGGTGCATCGCCGGAGAAATCGGCGGTACGCACGTTGCCGTTGAACGTGGTGAAGAGATACTGGTTGCCGTCGCGCACCGCGTTGATGAAGGCCGGGTCTTTATCGACGTCGATGAACGCGTCGGAGACCTTGCGGCTCGCTTCCTTGCCGCTTGCATCGAGCTTGATGGTGAGCGCCTTGCCGCTCTCGCACAGTGCCGAGAAGCGGTCATTGCCGCTCGGATACGCGAGCACGCAAGCATCGGTGTCGATCTCTCCGAGAACCTTCTTCGCGGCCGTATCGATGACCGTGACCGATGTCGACGGCGTAATGTTCGACACGTAAAGTCGGCTACCGTCTTCCGAGAGGATCGTGCTGTAAGGCGTCGGCACGGTCTGACCGTGCTTGGCCGGGATCACGATTTCATCGGTCACCTCGAGCGTCGTGTTATCGATGATCTCGACTACATCGGTGCGTACGCCATGGCTGCCGCGCGCGAAATACGTCGTCGCGACATAGCTCGTCTTGTGGTCGGGGGAGATCGTGAAGCCCGGAGCGAAGCCTGCATCGATCTCGCCGAGGAAGCGCTTCGTGTCGCCGTCGAAGACATGAACGCGCGCATCGGTCATGCTCGCAAACGACACATCCGTCACGAACACGCGATGCGGGCTATAGGGCGGGACCTTCGCAACCGTCAGTTCTTCCGGCTTTTCGGCCGCGCCCGCGTGCGGCTGACACGCAAGCAGTCCATACAGTAAGGCCCCCATGGCGGTGGCTAGCCGTCTCATCTCCATCTGTGCGTCTCCTTGTTTATCGTCGAAACGACTCTAAAGACGACAATAAAAAGAAGCACTTCGGAACCGGCAGCGCGTGCGTGCCGAAATGGAGCATTCGAAAGGGAGCCGACAGAGATGAGGCTTTTCGCGCAGATTTTCGAAGCACGAATGCCGATATCAAGCCGCGACAATGCGGCCTGTTATCGGCAACCAGGAATGCGTGAAGCGCTGTTCAGCGGGCGCGCGGCGTTTGAGAGGGAAGTTCGCCGAACAGGCTTTTGTAATCGCTCGCGAAGTGGCCGAGGTTGGAAAATCCCCAGCGCATTGCAGCCTCGCGAACCGGTACTTCGCTTTGCGATGTCGTCGTAAGAAGCCGTCTCACCTGAGCAAGGCGCACGGCTCGCAGATAACTTACAGGGTTCATCTGCGTGACGGATTGAAAGCTGTTTTGAATGGTGCGGCGGCTCACGCGCAGTTTTTCGCATAAATCCAGCACCGATATCGGCTGCTCCGGACGCGCAAGCACGAGATCGTGTGCGCGCCGCACGACGTCGGCGCGGCACGCATAAGTGAGCCGGTCCTCGCGCGTCGGTACATGAAACGTCAGGAGGTCGAGGATGCTTTCCGTGACCGTATGTGTGAAGCGATGCGCGCCATCATCGGACAAAATCGGATTCCGGTCCGCCAGCACGGTCTCGACCGCCGCGATGATGCGCTTACCCGCACGCGCGCCGGCCGCGCCGGGAATGCTCAGCACATGACGGCTGAGGATTTCGTCCTGCACATCGACGCCCGCCGCGTCCGCCGCTGAAGCAAGCAATTGCGCATCGATGGCGACGCCAAGCATCGACATATCGGGCGGCGAATGCAGAAGAAATTCCTTGTCGCCGGGCGCGACGACGAGCGCGTTTTCGTCGACCCGCACGCCCTGAAACGAGAACGGCGCGCCACCGCCGAGCACGAGTCCGAACGTGACGAATCCGGCCGGCAATTGCCCGCGCTGAACGATACGCACGTTCGCAGATTCCTGAAAGACCTGAACGCCCGCTAATGAAACCTGCTTCACCGTGCTGCGGAATGCGCCCTCGCCCACCTGGTCATAGCGCTGCTCCCACCCCGCCAGCGCATGCGCGTGATGGTCGGCGTCCTCGAAGGTTTCGTAGTTGGCGTACATGCCCTCCTCCTGCTGCTTGCGTCGCCTCGACGCGACTGCTTATAGGTTTTCAATTTTTTTGCGTCAAGCTTTTCGATTCTTCTCCTCTAGTGCCTGTTGCGCAATCCTAGGAATGCACGATTGAAAAACACATGCGCTCATGCGTAGGCGATCACGCGCTATCGCGAAGTTCAGTAATTACTTTTACAACTAGTTCGCAAGGATTGCACCCTGATAGTGCGCCCAAGAAGGTTCGCAGATCAGAAGTCTGCGTTTTGACCTCGCGACACGGCAAATCAGTCAAAAGCGCATCTATCGATAAATGCCGCCGATGTCGATTCAAATTTGCCTCACTGATGATCGCATCCCTTTTCGGCGAATTTGACGCCGATATCCTCCGCATCGACACTGCCTCACACCCGAACCTCACCTCCCAACCACCATGAAGCCCAAAAGCAAGCGCTATACATACGAGTGGTATGTCGTCGTGATCTGCATGCTGGCTTATGTGTTCTCGTTCATCGACCGGCAGGTGCTCGCGCTTATGATCGAGCCGATCAAGCGCGATCTGCATCTCAGCGATACGCAGTTCAGTCTCTTGCACGGCTTCGCGTTCTCGCTTTTCTACGCGGTGATGGGCATGCCGATCGCGTACCTCGCGGACCGTTTCGCACGTCCTCGCATCATCGCTGCGGGCATTGCGCTGTGGAGCGTCGCGACCGCGGCATGCGGCCTGAGTCAGAGCTTCGTTCACATGTTCGTCTCGCGCATGAGTGTCGGCGTGGGTGAAGCCGCCCTATCGCCGGGAACCTATTCGATGCTCGCGGATTTTTTTCCCAAGGAAAAGATGGGCCGTGCAATCGGCATCTATTCGCTCGGCTCGTTCATCGGCGGCGGCATTGCATTTCTTGTCGGCGGTTATGTGATTGCATTGCTCAAGCACGCGAGCGTGTTCGCCTTGCCGCTGGTCGGCGAACTACGCGCATGGCAATTGACGTTCTTCATCGTCGGATTGCCGGGTCTTCTCGTCGCCTTCGTCTTCATGCTGACGGTACGCGATCCCGCGCGCAAAGGACTTGCGCAGGACGGGTCAGGCAAGGTCAAGCGAGTCGCGATGGGCGATGCGCTGCGTTTCATCGCCAATCATCACAAGACCTTTTTCTGCCACTACGTCGGCTTCTCGTTCTATGCGATGGGCCTGTACTGTCTGATGAGCTGGACACCTGCGTTCTATATGCGCCGTTTCGCTCTCTCGCCGGTCGAAGCGGGTTATATGCTCGGCATCGTGATGCTCGTCGCCAATACGACGGGCGTATTCTGCGGCGGCTGGCTCAGCGACTGGCTGCTGCGTCGCGGACACACCGATGCGCCGATGCGCGCAGCGTGGATCGGCGCGGCATGCATGCTCGCTCCTGCGATCGCGTTCACTCAGACGACGAGCCTCGCCGCATCGCTCGCATGGCTCGTCGTGGCGATGTTCTTCGCGTCGTTCCCGTTGCCGACTTCCGCCGCCGCCATGCAGGCACTTGCGCCGAACCAGATGCGCGCACAGATATCCGCGATGTTCCTGCTGGTATCGAATCTCATCGGACTGGGTCTCGGCACGACGCTCGTCGCGCTTATCACCGACAAGGTATTCGGATCGCCGCTCGCGGTTGGACACTCGATGGCCATCATCAATGCCGTGGCGATCGGGCTTGCTGCCGTGCTGCTTTTCGTCGGATGCAGCCAATACCGATCGAGTCTCGAACGCGAAACGCGTGAAGCGCGCGTGACGATCGATAGCCCGGGCCTGCATGAGAGCATGCCCAGCGGCGCAACGCCGACACCTCGATATGCCGAGCGCTTGTGATCCATTTTGCTCACTCAACGCGCAACGTCGTGTCAATCCGTATGGTGCAACAAGGGCAACGCGAAGCAGCATTCCAGTCCGCCGCCCGCCGCGCGTTGCGCCCAGATCCGTCCTTCGTGACGCGACACGATGTTCTTGCACAGCGACAGGCCGATGCCGTTGCCGCCCGCCTTCGACGACGAGAAGCCGTCGAACAGGCGTTCGAGCGCATCATCGGGCACGCCTGGTCCGTCGTCGATCACATGCAGTTCGGCTGTCTTTCCGTTCATCATCGCGGCAAGCGTGACGGTGCCGGCAGACGGTTTCATGCCGCTCATTGCTTCGACTGCGTTGAATGCCAGATTGAGGATCACCTGACCGATAAGCACGCGCTCGCAACGTATCGGCAACGGCTCGTGCGATGGCTCGATCCTGACCGTCACGCCTTCGTCTCGCGCGCGCAACTGGATGAAGTAAGCGACATCCGCGAGCACGTCGCGAAGATCGGTCTGAGCTTCGGCAGGCTCCCGCTTCACGATGAACTCGCGCACGCTCTTGATGATATGCGCCGCGTGCTCTGCTTGCCGGTCCGCTGCACGCAGGCCCCAGATCGCGCTGTCGATGGAATCTGGCTGCGCGAGCCGCTGAATCGCGCCTTCGATGAAGTTGCGCACGGCAGCGAGCGGCTGGCTCAACTCGTGTGCGATCGCGGTCGCCATTTCGCCCATAGCGTTATAACGTCCCGCGTATTCGAGCATCCGCGCTTCGCTTCGCCGGGCTTCCTCGATCGCCACTTCATCGCTGATGTCGCGGAAATGAACCAGTGTGCCGTCTTCGATATCGATGCGCCTGCACGTTATGCGCAGCCATCGTTTCGCGCCGTCACGACGCGTGATCGCATAGCGTTGCGCGGGCGTCGAATGTTGGCGCGTCGCACTGCGCAACTGGGTGACGAGCCGGTCGCGATCGGCTCTCGTGCAATAGTCGAGCGCGACGCCGAGCGGCGCATCGTTCGCGACACCGAGCACGCGTCGTCCCGATTCGCTGATGAAACTCACCTTGCCGCGCGGCGTCAGCACTGCAACGCCCTCACCCAGATCCTGCATGTATTCGCGCAAGCGTGTTTCATAACGGCGCAATTTCTGCCGCATTGCATCTTCGGCGCTGATGTCGCGAAACTGCACCATCACAACTTCGCGTCCCGTGAGCGGTACGTATGTCGCGATTGCCTCGGACAGCATGTCGACGCCCGCGCGCGAGCGATAACACCACTCATAACTTTGCGGACCTTCCGTGATGGAGCGATCCATCGCATTCACGGCAATTTCGCGACGATACCTGATGTCGTCGCGCGTCATATCGTGCGCCTTGAGCGGAAGCAATTCTTCCACCGAAAAACCCAGCGCGATGCATGCTGCGCGATTGGCCCACACGATGGCCTTCGTTTCGGCCTCGTGTAGCAGCACGCATTGCGTCAGCGCATCGAGCAGGCGGTGGAAATCGTCTTCGGTGGGGAAGTTCATGTCGTGGCGCATGGGATACATGGTTGCAACGCTAACCATAGCATCGGCGCGTCCCGCACGTCCCTAAAGATTTCTTTAGCCGGACGGGAGGCTTCACCGAATCGCACGCTCGCCTTCCCAATTGTTTCAGCCTTTTTGCATTCCTAGACTGGCATTACTGCGTGTGGCTCGAAAGCACTTCAACCCAATCTCATGCGCCATACGAACGAAAAGGAGATGTCCCCATGTCAGCATCCGCGATTGCAGCCGCCCTTCGCGACGATCTGTCCAGTCAACCCGACGCGATAGCGCTCGACGATGTGATTGCCGAAATCGCCCGGCGTCGCGATGAATTCGACCGCGTGTCGCACGTACCGCGCGATGTCATCGACAAACTCAAGCGCGCAGGTATCTATCGTGCGGCCACGCCAAAACGATTCGGCGGTGACGTGCGCGCGCCGGGAGAATTTCTGCAGATGATCGAGCGCATCGCTGTCGCTGACGGCTCCGCCGCATGGGTCGCGAGTTTTGGATCAGCGAATCTCTATCTCGCCGCGTTGCCGCTTGCGACGCAAGCTGCAATCTACGCCGACGGTCCCGACCAGGTGTTTGCGGGCGGCCTCTTCCCCGTTCAGAACGCACAGCCAGCATCGGGCGGCTATCGCGTGAGCGGCACATGGAAGTTCGCGAGCGGCTGCAAGGGCTCGGACTGGCTCGGCGTCGGCATCGGCACCAGCAAGCCGGGTGAAGCACCAGGCAAGCCGCGTACGGCCGTGTTTCGCCCCGCGCAAGTCGAGATCGTCGAGAACTGGAACGTCGTCGGCATGCAGGGCACCGGGAGTCACGATTTGCGCGTGACGGATCAGTTCGTTGCTGAAGACTGGACGTTCGTTCGAGGTGGCCCATCAACGGTCGATGAACCGCTCTATCGCTATCCGACCATCGCTTATGCGGCGCAAGTGCTCGCCGTCGTGAATCTCGGTCTGGCGCGCGCAGCGCTCGATGTCGCGAATCATATGGCCGGAGGCCGCAAGACAACGACAGGCGCGCCGCAACTCGCCGACCGCGCCTATTACCGGATCGAGCTTGCAAAAGCGGAAGCACAACTGCGCAGCGCACGGGCCTTCTTCTACGAATCGACCGACAGCGTATGGCAATCGATTCTCGCGGGCAATGAAGTTATGCCGGAACAAGTGAGCCTGCTACGCCTCTGCGCAACGCAGATTGCGCGTGAGGGCGCCGATGTCGTGAATCGCGCCTATCGACTAGGCGGCACGATGGCGATCTATCGCACGCATCCATTGCAACGCCTGATGCGCGACGCGATGGTCGTCACGCAACACGCATTTCTCGGCGAAGGGAACTACGACGGCGCGGGTGCCGTGTTCGTCGGTGTGCCGCCCATTCCCGGCTATCTTTGATCCCCATTCATCGCATAACGCATAACATCAGGAGTAACGCTTCATGACCGATAACCGAAACCTGCCTTTGCGCGTGCTCTTTTGCTGCGGCGTAACGCAGAACTTTTTTGATTTGCCGCGCGAGAAGGTCGGCGAAGTATGGCAAGCCTACGGCAAGATGCTCGCTGCTGTCGAAGCGATGGAGAACGTGCGCGTGCTGGGCGTGATGGACGACGATCGTCTCGTCGTCGGCCAATCCGATGGCGCGCCGTGGACCTTCTACATCATGGCCGACGTAGCAGACTTCGATACGGCCGCCGCGGTATGCAATCTCTATCGCACGACGCCCGTCGGCGAATACAACCTGTGGCGTTATGGAAAGATCGAGGCGCGTGTCGGACGTGCATTGTCGGTACCGTGATGCAATGCTCTGCGCCGTCGCCGCATACATTGCGGCCGCTCTCGCCCATTAGAAAAGGAACTCGAATATGTCCAAGAGAATCGCGCTCATCACGGGTGCCGCGCGCGGCCTCGGTGCCGTGGTCGCGCGCCGCTTTCATGCCGCAGGCTATAGGGTTGCGCTGGCCGATATCGCAATTGAAGCAACGCAAGCGCTCGCATGCGAGCTGAGTGCGGACCAGAGCAGCGCATTCGCCATCAGGCTGGATGTGACGTCGAAGACGGACTTCGAACACGCACGCGATGCCGTGCATGAACGCTGGGGCCGAATCGATGCGCTCGTCAACAACGCGGGTGCATCGAAAGTCGTGCCCGTGATGGAGATTACCGCAGAGCAGTTCGATCAGGTCATCGATATCAATCTGCGCAGCGTGCTCTTCGGCTGTCAGGTATTCGGCCTCTATTTCGCGGATCGCGGCGCGGGTCGCATCGTCAATATCGCATCGCTGGCGGGACAGAACGGCGGTTCGGCGACCGGCGCGCATTACGCGGCCGCCAAAGGCGGTGCGATTACATTGACCAAGGTTTTTGCGCGCGATCTGGCCGCGCGCGGCGTGACCGTCAATGCGATCTCACCTGGTCCGCTTGACCTTCCGATCGTGCATGAGAGCCTGCCTGCCGACAAACTCGACAAGGTTATCGCCGGCATTCCCGTGGGACGTCTCGGCTCGGCCGATTACATCGCCGACGTGGCCGTGCTGCTCGCATCACCGGATGCGTATTTCGCCAACGGTGCATGCTGGGACGTGAACGGCGGCCTTTACATGCGTTAGCGAGTTCGAATCATGCGCGCTCGTCGCCGGATGGGCTCCATACTTCGAGCACATCGCGCACGAGCGCCGCGATGGACGCAGCTCCGAGCTTGTCCTTGATGCTCGCGCGATGCACGTCGACGGTCTTGACGCTGATCTGCAGATCGGCGGCGATGCGCTTGCTCGCTTTGCCCTCGATCACGCCGCGCAAGACCTCCTTCTCGCGCCCGGTCAGCGAGTCGACGCGCTCGCGCAACTCGCGTTGCCGCTGGTCTTTCGCGTGACGCTGCATCGCGAGCTTCATCGCGCGCTGCACGCGATCGAGCATTTGCTGGGAGTTATAGGGCTTCTCGACGAAATCGATCGCGCCATGCTGAAGCGCGCGAACGGACATCGGAATGTCGCCGTGACCGCTCACGAAGATGATCGGCAAAGTCGCACCGCGGCGGTTGAGTTCGGCTTGCACGTCGAATCCGCTCGCCTCCGGCATCCGTACATCGAGCACGAGACAAGCGGGACGACTCACATCGAATGCGCGCAGAAAATCGGCGGCATTGGCGAACCCTTCCGACTTCACGCCGACTGAATCGAGCAGCCATGCAAGCGAGGTACGCATGCCGTTGTCGTCATCGACGATATAGACCATGGGAGCGGAAGAATTCATTGCGATTGCTCTTTCGATGCGCGCATCAGGGACCAGGCGCGCCGGAGGATTCGGCTGTCTCATCGCAGGGTCTGTTTTTTGATGCGCCAATGATAACCAGCCGAAATTCGCCGCGAAAGTCCTTTCTTTACCTCGATGACGCGAGATAGGTAAAAGCTTTAGTGCGTTCGGTAACTACGCCGGGCGAGCGGGCGGGACGTGCCGATTTTATTTGTGCGGTTCAGCGCGTACGCTTGATTGACCATTTGCTATACACAACCTGAACATGAAACGAACAGGAGACGCTCCCATGTCCGCGCTGCCCCGTCCCGACCTTTCCGATATCGATCAGGTGCGCAAGCTGTTCCGCCAGGCCATGGCTCATCTGGGCGCAGCAGTGAATGTCATCACGACGACAGGCACGCATGGCCGTTGCGGCATTACCGCGAGCGCGGTGTGCTCGGTCACGGATGCGCCGCCTACGCTGCTCGTCTGCATCAACAGGTCGAGCGCCATGCATGCCGCATTCGTGAACAATCGCAATGTGTGCGTGAACGTGTTGCCGGGTCATCTCGAACAGATCGCGCGACACTTCGCCGGTCTCACGCAATTGTCGATGGACGAGCGCTTTTCGTTACCGGTGTGGGACGAAGGCGCGAACGGCGTGCCGGTGTTGCGCGATGCGCTCGCCAGCCTGCAAGGCACGATCGTCGAGGCGAAGGAAGTAGGATCGCACTCGGTGATGTTCGTGCAAACCACCGCGATCCGCGTGCGCGACGACGGCGATAGCCTGATTTATTTCGATCGAAACTTTCATCGCGTGCCGCGTGCATGTGATGCGCGGTAGTGCGTGCGCGAGCCTGATTCGTTTTCAGGCTCGCGCACACTGATCAATTCAACGCCGAAAGACGCGTATTCAGCCGCGCACGCGTGATCGCTGCGATTTGCGCGAGCGCCTCATCGAGTTCCTGCTGCGTGCTGCGTCCAATGCGACGTTCGAGCGCGCTGAAGATGCCTTCGCGCGTGTAGTGCCGCACGCAGATGATGAATGGAAAGCCATGCCGCTCGAGATAAGCTCTGTTGAGACGATCGAGCGACGCTTCCTGTTCCATCGACATGGCATCGAGCCCGGCGCTCTTTTGTTCGGCATCGGAATCGGCCGTCATCGTTCCCGAGCGAATGTTTGCGCCCGATAACAACGGATGCAGGTTCAGAAATGCGCGCTGGCTTTTATCGTCCAGATTGCGGATGACATCCATCATCGCGTCATGCAAGGCATTGGCGGATGCGAACGGCCGCACGCTCCACGCGCCCTCCGCCGCTTGCGGAAAATGCTCGAACACGCTTGCGAATGCACCGATGAATGCCGCGCGGTCCAGCGAATTGACCGGCTCCAGGTTGATCGACTGTGACATGCTCGCGTCTCCTATGGCGTGTCGATGGCAATTCGTGCCGAGTATAGGAACCGCGCGAGCGAGCGGCGAGACAGCCGATCCTATTGACCGCATAACAGAACACGATAGCGCTATGCGCGATGCATGTCGCGCAGCGCGCGCAATTCCTGAGCGGCCGCCGTCAGCATGCCGCGCAGCCAGACGTGCGATGCCGAGCGATGCCGCGACGGATGCCACAACTGATAAAAGCGCATGAATGGAAACTCAATCGGGGCGTCGAGCACAACGAGCGGAAGATGCTGCGCGTGATAATTCGCGAAATGCCTGCCGGTCGTGAGAATAAGATCGGTGCCCGGAATCAGGCTCGGCGCGAGATTGAAGTACGGGCAGCTCACGCGGTTATCGCGATGCACGCGCATGGTGCTGAGTCCCGTATCGACGACGCCGCGCTGATCGCGCGAATATGGCGTGGGCACGATATGCGATGCACTCAGATAGTCCTGGGCATCGAACTTGCCTGATTGCGCATAGACGCTATCGCGCGCGACCACGCACACGACATCGTCCTCCAGCAATACCGACAAATGAAGATGCTCGGGCGGATTGGGCCAGTTGCCGATCACGATATCGGGCGAGCCTTCGGAAAGCCCCTGTTCGTAATTGAATGAAGCCGAAAGCGGTACCGCAATGAGGCGCGCGCGTGGTGCAGCGTGCCTGAATTCGCGCACGACATGCGCAAAAAACGGGGGCGCCAGGTAATCGGGCATTCCGACGGTAAAGCTTTGCTCGGTTGTCGCGGGATCGAAATGATCGTCGGATACGAGCAGGTTATCGAGCGCACTCAATGCGGCCTGTGCGCTCTGCGCGAGCTGAATCGCGCGTTCGGTCGGCACCATCGCGTTCTTTTCGCGCGTAAGCAGCGGATCGTTGAAGATGGCGCGCAGACGCTTGAGCGCCGAGCTGATGGCCGGCTGCGACTGGTTCATACGAATGGCCGTGCGTGACACGCTGCGTTCCCCGATCAGCGTGCACAGCACGCGCAGCAGATAGGTATCGAATGGATCGTCGGTGCGATTCATGATGATTTCGGTGTCTCTATTGTTCGCGTGGCTGCGCCGCTATTTTGCCAGCCGGCACTGCGGGAACCGCTTCATGCGAGGCGCGCTAGGGTAATCCATAAGGCGTGAAAAGTGCGGCGAAAAACCGTGCAAAGCCCTATCGCACAAGGCTTTCGAACCCATATACATGTTGCTATGGGGCCTATTGGCTCGTCCCCCGTTCCCGATTTTTTGGCCGTTTCTATACTTGCTTCCAACCGAGCGCACGGCCGTGTCCGCGCGACGCAAACCGACTGGAAAGGAGAAACCATGTCGCTCATCAAACAGGAGATGCCGGTTTTCGCGAGCGCGGTCGAAAGCGCCGAAGCAAGCGTCTATCGCAAGGTTTCATGGCGCCTGCTGCCGTTCCTCGGCGTGCTGTGGGTGCTCGCTTGGCTGGATCGCGTCAACATCGGCTTCGCGAAGCTGCAGATGCTCGACTCGCTGCATTTCAGCGAAGCCGTATACGGTCTCGGCGCGGGCATCTTCTTCATCGGCTACTTTCTCTTCGAAGTGCCGTCGAACATGCTGCTGCAGAAGATCGGCGCGAAAAAGACCATCATGCGTATCACGATATGCTGGGGCGTCATCTGCATGTTGCAAACGCATGTCACCACGCCCACGCAGTTTTATGTCCTGCGCTTCCTGCTCGGCGCATTCGAAGCAGGGTTTTATCCGGGCGTCATTCTTTACCTCACTTACTGGTATCCGTCGCAGCGGCGTGCGCGCGCCTTCGGCACGTTCATGTCGGCTTCTGCGATCGCGGGCGTGCTCGGCGGTCCTCTCGCCGGCTGGATCATGACGTCGATGGGCGGCGTGCACGGCATGCACGGATGGCAGTGGCTCTTCATCATCGAAGGTATTCCGTCGGTGCTGGCCGGTGTGTTCGCGTACTTCTACATGACCGACAAGCCCGAGCAGGCGCGCTGGCTTTCCGATGATGAAAAGCGCGTCGTGCTCGATGCCCTGCAACGCGACAACGCAGCGATGGGCGAACGCGGTCACGACTGGCGCTCGCTCTTCAAGAACCGCAAGGTGTGGCTGCTGATCGCGATCTTCTTCTGCCTGCTGTGTGCGAACTCGACGCTCACTTTCTGGATTCCCACCGTCATCAAGGACGTTGGCATCAGCACGCCGATGGCGGTCGGCTGGATCGCGGCGGTCGCCTATTTGTGCGGTGCTGCGAGCATGATCATCAACGGCGCGCACTCGGATCGCAGCAATGAAGTGCGCTGGCACTTCAGCGGTGCGGCAATCGTCGGAGGCATATCGATGGCCGCGCTCGCGATGCTGATGGGTTTCGACAAGATCTCGCCGGTGATCGCGCTGCTTGCGATGACCGCATCGCTCATCGGCACGATGAGCGCGATTCCCGTTTTCTGGCAATTGCCCAACCGCTATCTCGCTGGCAGTGCGGCCGCAATCGGCGTGGCGCTCATCAATTCCGTCTCCAATCTCGCAGGCTTCGGCGCGCCCTATGTGATGGGACTCATCAAGAACGCGACGGGCAAGGTGACGACCGGCCTGTACCTCGTGGCCGTAATCGAAGTGCTGGCCGCGGTGCTCGTGATCGTCGGCATCCGCAAGCTCGGCAACAAACAAGAGGCCTGACATGCGCGACAAGAACACATCATCCCCTGCATTCGACGTGAGTCGCCGTCGCTTTGCTCTGCAATCTGTGGCACTTGGCGGCAGCATGCTGATCGCGAAGACGGCGCTGTCCGCCGATGCACCCGCGCCAAATCAGGCGACCGGCCCGGTGCAACAGGATGGCCTGAGCCCACGCCTCACGATGCACGGCCTGGACACATGGCATGGCACGCCCGCTTCGGGTATGCGCGTCGAGCTGTTTGCGATCGACGACGGGCGTTCGAAGTTCCTTCAGACGATCACGCTGGCTGCAAGCGGACGCAGCGAGCCTCCCCTCCTGATCGGCGATACCTATCGCGCGGGGACTTATGAGTTGTTGCTGCATGTGGACGAATACTTCGCCGCACGCAAGGCGGATCTTCCGCAGCCGATGTTTCTCTCGAAGATCCCGCTGCGCTTTCGCATCACGGACGTCAATCAGCGCATTCATTTGCCGGTGCTGTTCGGACCGTGGAGCTACAACTACTACCGCGGCAGTTGAGCCGGAAAGTACTCGAACGCGAGATCAGGAGAAAACATCATGGCCGCAGGCATTACCACGCACGTACTCGACGTCGCACTCGGCAAACCCGCCGCCGGGATGCAGATCGAATTGTTCGATATCGGCAGCGAGCCGCCCACGCTGCTCGCGCGCACGCGCACCAATCGCGACGGACGCACCGACTCGCCGATCCTGCCGGCGGCGCAAGCGCGAGCGGGGAATTTCGAGTTGCGCTTCTGGGTCGCCGATTACTTCAAGACGCCCGATGTATTCGCGGACGTCGTGCCGGTTCGCTTCACGCTCGCCGATGCGACGCAGCACTATCACGTCCCGCTGCTTTGTTCGCCTTGGAGTTTCGGCACCTATCGCGGAAGTTGAATCAGCGCTTACTGCAATTGACGATTGATGTTTCGCAACATGGAGACGCGCACGAACGGATAAGAAAATGTCTAAAGCAACTTCCATTTCTTATTCGAACCGGAGTGAAATCTGGATTTGCAATGTGCGTCTCACCACTTACCGTCCTGGAGCGATATTCTAGACTTTCCACTGCTACGCATTTACACGAATCTCCTCTAGCGCATTGCGGATGTGCATGGCATAGTGCGATCGACGATCTATTAGAGGTAACTCATGTCAACGCTAGAAAGTATTCAGGCGCGTATCGAAGCACTTCAAGCGAAAGCGGATGCGCTCGTTGCAAAACAATCCGAGAATGCGCTGCAAAAGATTCATCACCTGATGTCGAGCCATGGATTGACCATCTCGGACATCGAAAGCTATTCCGGTTCACGCAAGAAGGCGGGCAGTTCGGCTTCCGCGAAGAAGCCCGGCGCAGTCGCCTATCGGGATCCAAAGACCGGTGCGACCTGGAGCGGCCGCGGACGCGCGCCGGGCTGGATCGCCAATGCAAAGGACCGTAGCAAGTTTGCGGTTGGAGCAAGCGCGCAGGGAACCAAGGCTAAAGGAAAAACGCGCGCTGCTGTCAAGCGCAAAGCAAAGGGACAACCGCGCGGCCCTCAACCCGCGCTCTATCGCGATCCGGAAAGCGGCGCAACGTGGAGCGGTCGTGGCCGCGCACCCGCATGGCTCGCATCGGTTAAAGATCGGACGCCGTTTCTGATTGCCTGACACTGTATTCACACAAACGGCGGAGTTCGTGCACGACTCCGCCGTTTTCTTTGCGGTCCGGAGTTTCAATCTATACACGCGGATCGAAATCGAATTCGATCCTGATGCCGCCCGGTTCGTAAATCATCATGTGGCGCTTTGGACCGGCTCCTAGCAGTTCCGGCGCGAATTCCACTGCCACTCCCGGCCATGTCGACACGCGCTCGAGAATCGTCGCGAGTGCGGCTTCATCCGTTGCGCGCAATGCGAGATGATGAAGCCCGATATTCTTTCGCCGATCGAATGCTATAGGCGCCGATTCATCCTTCACCTGCCATAACGTAACCAGCAGCTTTCCGTCCGATACGAATACGGCGGGATACTCGGACCGCTCGCCGACGATCTGCCAGCCGAGACATTGAACGAAAAAGTCACGCGTTGCGTCGAGATTGCGCACAGTGAGACCTACGTGATCGATTCCAGATGTCAGCATCGCTTCCTCCGCGTGCATTCGAGCGTTCAGGAGAAAGGCCCCCGAACATTCGACATGCTTATGCCAGCGTCAATTTGACGTCGATATTATTGCGCGTTGCATTCGAATAAGGACAGACGATATGCGCCTTGTCTACAAGCGCCTGTGCCTCGCTGCGATCCATTCCCGGTAGCGAGATCTTCAATTCGACCTCGATGCCGAAACCGTTCTGGATTTGACCGATGCCCACGCTGCCATCCACCGCGACATCTTTCGGCAGCGTGATCTTGTCGCGAGCGGCGACGAATTTGATCGCGCCGATAAAGCACGCGCTATACCCTGCGGCGAAGAGTTGCTCGGGATTGGTGCCATCGCCACCACCGCCGCCGAGTTCTTTCGGGGTTGTCAGCTTGAGATCCAGATTGCTTTCGGGCACGGTCGCGCGGCCGTCGCGCCCGCCAGTGACATGAGCATGTGCACGGTATAGAACCTTTTCAATCGACATCGCCAGACTCCTGTGCGTTGTGTTGAGCGGATCTCGCGGCGCGCATGTGCCGGACGAAGTCCGCCGACATGAGTTCCCCACTGGACGCTGCCCGATATGGGCACGTTCCAATAGCGAAGGATACTCAAGTCACGGCGAGCTCGCCTGACGCATGACCGACGCGCCGAAGCAAGCTCGCTTCAATCACAAGACGACGGGTTCTCTGCCTGAAAAGACCGGATCTGCAACGGGCGATGTGTTTTCCTTCGCGATACGTTCGCACACCGCGACCACATGCGCCGAACCGGTCGTCATGAAGAGGGCGTGATCGAGGTCCGAAAAGATCGCCATTCGCACGGATGGATAGCGCGACAGTCGCGCGCCCTGCTTGCCGAAATGCGCGGCGATCAGATCCATGCCCGCATCGTACGCGCCATAGACGAGCGCTGTCTTTACGCCTTTGGCATCGAGCGCACGAATGATCGGTCCCGGTTCGGTCGCGAGCTCCGGCGCCGTGCTGCTCAGGCGGTCGAGCCTCAACACATCGACGATACGCGAACGCGCGCGCGTCGCCATATAGCCGAGCACGAAGCGCAATACGCGCATCAACTGCTTTTCGCCGCGCAGGATCGCTTTCCATTTCTGCGGATCGAGCATCGAGAATGCATAACCCGCCATGGAATTGCGCGTCGATTGACGCAAGCCGTCGGGCGCGACGTCCGCCGGTCTTTTAAACGTCGGCAGATTGACTGTGACGACACCGTTGATCGCATTCTCGGCGACCGCCGCCTTGAGCGCGTGATAAGCGCCCGAGCACACGCCGAATGCAAAGATCGACTTGTAGCCCTGCCGCGCGAGCCAGCGTGCGGCGGCCGCGGTGTCGTCAGTCGCGATCTGGTTATAGATTCGGCCGAACGCCGTATCCGATTGCACTGCGCCGGGCGCGGCCGGACTGTCGCCTCGGCCTCGCGCATCGAAACGCAATGATGCGATGCCGCGCCGCGCAAGCTCGCGTGCAATGCGAACGGATAGCCGGCTGTCGCCGACGCGCGCACTCGCCGATGTATTCGCAATGAGAAACACCGGACCTCGCGCGGCCCCCGTGCGCGGCTCGCACAAAATGCCGAAAAGCTTTTCGTCGCCGATGCGTACTGGGCGTTCGATAGCTTCGGGTGTGTCTATCTTTAGAGCGGACCAGTCAAAGGCATCGGCCGACGACGGCGCTTGCCTGTTTGATGAATCCTTGCCAGCGATCCATTCCACGACTTGGGCGAACGCTGCGCGCGGCAATGCGTTGAATGCAGTTTCCTGAAGAAAGCCAGTGAGATCTTCGAACGGACGCGCCTGTGCTTCCACGCCCTTTTCGATGAGCGCGTCGCACAATGGATCCGTGCCGCCCGCCTTCATATTCATGACCAACGCGCGACGCGCTGGTGCCGCCGCAGCGTCTCTTACGCTCGCGACGAGATCGATCGCCTGCAATGAGCCTTTGAATTCATCGCTATAAACCTGGCCGAGGACGTTGAGCCGCGCGTCGTCCTTTTGCATCTCACGCAAAGGCGGTGCAAGCAGTTCGAGCCATGTCTTGCGCACGATGCTCAACTCGCGCATATACACGCGGCCACTCGCAACGGGTGCGAGCAGTACGAGGTCATCGACCGGTTGACGCAATGCGGCCTCGAGCGCGAACGCGGCGCCCACGCGAAAGCCGCATAACGTGACGTGCTCTATGCCTGTCGATGTCTTCAGCCATTCGATGGCCGCGTCGACGTCGTCGACAGACGATTGGAATTGATCCGGTGCGAGATCGGCGCCCGCCGAGTCGCCCGTGCCTCGATAGTCGAAACGCAGCACCCATATGCCTCGCGCAGACAGCGCTTCGGCGAGATGCCGCATGCCGCTATATGTCCACACGTATTCGTGCCCATAGGTATTGCAGAGCACTACGCCGCGCGTGCCGCTTCCGGCGTGCAGCCATCCGAATCGGTTCCCGAATACAACCGGTCTCATATCGATCTCGTCCTCGTCTTTGGTGGCGCGCAAGGATCGATGACTCGTCGTCCCGTTCTTGCAATGCCTGGCCGTCAACGTCCCGCCGAATACGGGATCGCGAGGTATTGAGACGATTATATTAAGCGTCCTCTTCGTAACACGGGTTGCACCGGCGAATAGGTGCGAATGAGCTACCTATTGGCGCATAAGACATAGCTTGTGTGAGCTACCGCTCATTTCTTTATGCAAGGTTCGTCGGCATAACGTCAGATTGGCCGCAGACGAGTCCCCTCGCCTGCCTATATGACTTTTTGGAAGATCGATTCTCTATCAGAGATCCAATACGAGTACCTTGCTCGTCGCACGCGACACGCACGCGGTCAGATAGTCGGTCTTTTCTTCTTCGCTCATGATGCAGTCGTTGTGCTCGACGTCTCCTTCGAGATAACGCACCTTGCACGTACCGCACAAGCCCGCGCAGCATGATGTGTCGATGAACACGCCCGCTCTCGCCAGTGCATCGGCAATGCTCTCGTCCTTCGTCACTTCGATTTCCTGTCCTGTGCTCGCGATACGCACGATGAAGCTGTCGTTCGCATCGTTGGCGGCCTGCTCGCCAGCGTTGCGCTCAGGTGCCTTGAAGTGCTCGAAATGCACCGTTCCGGACGGCCAGTGCCGCGCCGCATCCGCGCATGCTTGCATGAAGCCGCCTGGACCGCAGTAATAGACGTGCTCGCCTTCGCCGGGCGCATTCAGCAAGTCCCCGATATCGAGGCCCGCCGATGGATCGCCGCCATCGAAATGAAAATGCAGACGCCCGCTTGCGCGCATGAGCTCGAATTCCTCGGCGAACGCTGCGCTGCCCGCATCTTTCGCGCAGTAATGCATTTCGTATTCGATACCGGCATCGTCGAGTTCATGCGCCATCGCCTTCAATGGTGTGATGCCTATCCCGCCCGCGATCAGCAACACGCGGCGCGCGCCGTCGACGAGATGAAAGTTATTGCGCGGCCGGCTTACACGCACGATGTCCTGCACGCGCAATTGCTCGTGAAGCGCCTTCGAACCGCCGCGCCCGCGTTCATCGCGCAATACGGCGATCACATAGCGATGCCGCTCGCGTGGCGCATTGCTGATCGAATACTGCCGCACGACGCCGCCCGCGAGATGAATGTCGATATGCGCGCCCGCCGTGAAAGGCGGCAACGGCGCACCGTCGGGATCGACGAGTTCGTATGAATTGATGCCTCGGCCTTCGAAGCGGACCTGACGCACGAGCAGATTCAAGGTCTGACTCTGCGCGTCGGTCGAGATGGATTGTGTTGACATGGTCGACTTCCTCGAATCGATGATCCCGCATCGCGAGAGCGCCGTGCGCCCTCGTCGGCCGGCTTATTGCTTCATCGCGAGTTCGAGTTCCTCGAAGCGTTCGCGTACGAATGCGGTACGTGCATCACCCTTCAGCTTTTCGCTTTCCGCAAGGATCGCAACGATCTGCCTCGTCACCTTGCGACGGCGCACGACTTCTTCTTCGACGGTTTCGCCTTCGGGAATCTCGAACACATTGCCCGAGCAGAAGCTATTCGGCGCGCCCGCGTTCTCACGAAACCATTCCGCGAAGTTTTGCGCCGACGCGGCCGGATTCGAACCGCGCAACGCGTCGCGCAGCATCTTGCGGAACAGGAACAGGCCCGCGTCGAACTTGGTCGGATTCTCGAGCGCATGCACCGCGATTGGCCGTTGGCTGATGATGGCTTCGTAGTCGCCGGGCGCGTATTGCGCCAGCTTGTAGTTCGCACGCTCGCGATGGTTGGGCGGAATCGGCACGATGTCCTCGATCGTGTATTCGGCGAAGCGCTCGGGACGACGCATCGCGACCTGGCCGTCGAGGAAGTCGATCGACTCATAGCCCACCAGTTCCTTCTTGCCGATACCGCGCGTATCGATGCCGGGGCCCATGACGCGCCAGCCGATCATCTTGCTGTTTTGGTCGTCGACCGGAACCGTCCATCGGATGATATGAAAGCGGCTGAAGAGCTTCTTCTTCGAACCATCTTCCGATGTATAGGCATGCAGGCTCAGATTTGGCAGCACTTGATGCTGCACGCGCACGAACAAGCGGTCCTTGTTCACGCGGCGCGCGCCCGCGCACGCGAGACTGCGGCCTTGTTGGACCGGCTGAAAATGCATGTCGGGCGCGACTTCCATCGACGCTGCGCCGACTTCGTCGAACGTCGTGCCCTGGAACTGTCCTTTCACCACGTTCTTCGCGGCATGCAATGCGGTCGGATGAAAGTTATCGGCGGCGTTGTCCTGAACCTGCAACCAGTTGCAATGCTGGAAATTGCTGTAGGGCACGAGTTCGTCGCCGGGCATCACGGTGTAGTCGCCTTCCCACTCCGGAAACGGCGGCTCGTTTTCCGGCGGTCCCATGTAAGCGAACACGAGACCGTGACGCTCGACTGCCTTATACGCACCCTGCCGAATGGAACACGCGTACTTTTCGGCCTCTTTCTCTTCGCCCTTCGGAAACGGCACATGCAGGCACGCGCCGTCCACGTCGAACACCATGCCGTGATAACAGCACATGATGCCGCGCTCTTGAATCGCGCCGTATTCGAGCGATGCGCCGCGATGCGCGCAATGCGCGTGCAGCAGACCCACACGCCCGCTGCCGTCGCGGAATGCCACCAGTTCTTCGTTGAGGATCTTCAGAAAGCGCGGCGTGTCGGTCAGCTCCATCGACATGCAGACCGGATGCCAGAAGGCGCGCATGTATTCACCCATCGGCGTCCCGGGGCCCGTCTCCGTCAGTTCCGGATCGTGGCCCGGCACCTTGTTCACGTAGTAACCGCCGTAGGGCACGAGCTTCTTGACTGTCGCGGCCGCGCCGCCGCTGCTCTGATGCCCTTCCAGCTTGTCCGATTTGATGGTCATGGGAAATCCTGTTTCGAGTGGGGTTGAATCGATCGATGCCTGAGACCTGAATTCTGCCTTCCGAACTCCGAACTCTGTATACAAAGATTAGCGATTTGGATCGGCGTTGTCTCTATGGGTAAACGTGAATGAAAACAGGCACGCGATAACGTTGCGTTGACGCGTAAGGCCGGCCCGCTGTACCCTTGCCGTATTCTGTATCCAGAACTTACGCTCGAATCATGCCCGCCAAACTTCTCAAGCTCCAGGCCCGCACCGACTATGTCGACGAGGTCTACAAAGTTCTGCTCGACGCCATCAGTTCGGGTTCGCTCGCGCCCGGCACGCGCATCACGCAGGAAGAGATCGCCGAACAGCTTGCGGTTTCGCGCTCACCCGTCCTGCAGGCGCTGCGTCTGCTGAAGAAAGACGGTCTTGTCGTCGATGCGCCCGGACGCGGTCTCCTCGTCACGCCGCTCGACCCCGCATGGATCAGTCATCTCTATGAGATTCGCGGCGCGCTGGATTCGCTCGCTGCGCGTCTCGCCGCCGAACGCGGCGCGAAGATCGACAAGGCGATCATCACCAATGGCAGGCGCGCGTCGAAGAGCGACGATGTCAAGGCGATGATCGATGCCGACATGGCCTTTCATAACGCGATCTACGTGGCATCGGGCAATCCGTTGATCGCCGAGACCGCGCAGACGCACTGGGTTCATCTGCGCCGCGTGATGGGCGCCGTGCTGCAGGCATCGGGACAACGCAAATCGATCTGGGACGAACATGCTGCCATCGCGGCGGCCATCGCGGAAGGCAACGGCCACCGTGCCGCCGAACTTACCGATCTGCATACCGCCAACGCGCGAAGAAACCTCGTCGAACGGCTCGGCGTCGTGCTGAGCGAGCAACGCGAACGGGAATCGGAAGCAACGTGATCTCACGCACGGGTTGCGAGTTGCATCGACGGCGAAAGCCCCTGTTTCAAGGGGCCGTTTCGCTTGGCGTGCGCGAGTCAGTCGCTGCGACGGCGGCTGTTCACGAGCGCGGCGGGCACCGCGAACACGAGCAGGCTGCCGATCACGCAACTCGCCGCGAGACCGAGCACGCCGCTGCCCGTCGAACCCGACTGCGTCTGGATCACGCCGATGAGCCAGGGACTCACGACGCCCGAGATGCTGCCCACGGAATTCGCAAGCGCAAGGCCCGCGGCCGCAGCGCCGCCGCTGAGAATCGCGGACGGCAGAACCCAGAACTGCGAGATGGTCGTGACCACGCCCATCGTCGCGAGCGTGAGACCGATCATGCCGAAGAACGTGGAGTGCGCGTACATCACGCTCATAAAAAGGCCGAGCGCGCCGACGAAACCCGCGCCCGCAAGATGCCAGCGTCGCTCGCCACGCTTGTCCGAGCTATGGCCGACCGCGAGCATTGCAATGGCGCCCGCTGCATAGGGAATCGCCGAGAGCAGGCCGATATCGAGCGGATCGGTCACGCCGCTCGCCTTGACGAGCGTCGGCAGCCAAAAGCTCACGCCGTAGAGCCCCATCGTGAAGAAAAAGTACGTCACGGACAGCAGCAGTACTTTCGGATGCAACAATCCATCCTTTACCGAATGCAGCGCATGCGCCGGCTCTTCGTCGCGCAGATTGGCTTCGAGCATTGCTTTTTGCGAGTCGTTGAGCCACTTTGCATCGGCGACCTTGTCGTCGAGATAGAAGTACGCGACCACGCCCAGAACGGCCGTCGGAAGGCCTTCGAGCAGGAAGAGCCATTGCCATCCCGCGATGCCGTGCGCGCCGCCCATATGCGTCATGATCCAGCCGGACAGCGGCCCGCCAACGACGCCGGACATCGGAATGCCCGTCATGAAGAGCGCGGTTACTTTGCTTCGGCGCGAAGCGGGAAACCAGTACGTGAGATACAGCAGGATCGCCGGAATGAAGCCTGCTTCGGCCACGCCGAGCATGAAGCGCATGATGTAGAAGCTCGTCGGCGTCGTGACGAACATCATGCCGGCAGAGATCACGCCCCACGTCACCATGATGCGCGCGATCCAGCGACGTGCGCCCACGCGCAACAGAATGAGATTGCTCGGCACCTCGAACAGCAGATAGCCGACGAAAAACACGCCCGCGCCCGCACCGTAGACGGCGTCGCTGAAATGCAGATCGTTGAGCATCTGCAACTTCGCGAAGCTCACGTTGATGCGATCGAGATACGCGCACAGATAGCACACGAAGAGAAATGGCAGCAGACGCCATGTCACCTTCGCATACGTCGACGATTCATCGCCTGTCAGATACGCAACCGGACTGTGGGAACTCATGCTTTGTCTCCTGGTTATGTCATGCGTCTGGATCGCTCACATGTTCGTCACCTCAAACCAGAAAGACAAACGATGCCTGTTCATCCATCCATGACAGGCTCTCATGCATAAGGTGTTTCCATGAGGCGCATTCCGAACTTCGTACTCCTGCGCGCATTCGAAGCAGCCGCGCGTCTGGAAAGCTTCACGCTTGCCGCAAGCGAGCTTCATCTCACGCAATCGGCGATCAGTCATCAGGTCAAGGAACTCGAGCAGTATTTCGGCAGGCCGCTCTTTCATCGGCGCAACCGGCGCGTGGAGACGACGTCCGAAGGCCGTCGCCTGCATGAAAGTCTCGGACGCGTGTTCGATGTCATCGAAGCCGCATGCGCCGAAGTCACGCTCGATCCGCTCGCGCAAGTGCTCGCCGTTCATTGCGCGCCAAGCTTCGCCGTGAAATGGCTCGGGCCGCGTCTGCCCGAATTCATGCAGGCCCATCCGAACGTGACGATACGTCTGTCGTCGGACGCTGAGCCCGCCGATCTCGCACGCGCGCGCGAAGTCGACGTTGCCATTTCATATGGCTTCGCACACGAACGTGCCGGTGTCGTCTCGCGCGCACTGGGCACGGAGCGCATCATCCCGATGTGTTCTCCGTCCTTGTTGCAGGAAGGCGTGCCAGCGCCGGAGCACATTGCGAGGATGACGCTGATCGACTCGCAACTCAGCCGTGTGACGTGGCCCGGCTGGTTCGAGCTCAATGGGCTCGACATGCCACGCGGGCCGCGGCCTTCGTTCGACCGTGCGGCGCTCGCGATATCCGCGGCGGTGGATGGCATGGGCGTCGCGCTGGAAACGACGCGCCTCGCCGAGCGCGAGCTTGCGCGCGGCGATCTGATCGAGTTGGGCGCGGGTGTGTTCGCGCCGCTCGCAAGGGAGACGCACTTTCTCTCTTATCGCGCCAACGAACGTGATGTCGAAAAAGTGAAATGTTTCTGTGACTGGGTGCTGGCGAAGGCTGGCCTCGAAGACGCGAAAGAAGTCGAAGCGTGAGGCGAAATCATGCCGCCTGTCTCGCCCGCTCCTCCTCGACCATCCGGGCGTGTGCATACACGCGATCGCGTTCGCGCGCGACGAGCGTGCGCTTGCGTGCAAGCGTCTGTCGATGATATTTCGGGTCACCCATCTGCATCACGTATTCACCGTGACGATGACGCAGGTAGCGCTGGAAAAACTCGGCGCCGGGCAAGCCGCTGTCGAGCGCCATGAGCACGCCGTAGTCGATGTCGTGCACATCCCCGAGTGCCTTGATTGCGGATTCGAGCGCGGCATAACGCTGCGGCAGTGGCACCCCCTTGTCGCATAGCGCATGAAAGCGCTGATAGGTCAGCACTTGTCCGTGCGATGCACACCGCCATAACACTTTCGCAAGCCGTTGACTGAGTTCCGTTTCCACGTTTCCTCCCGCAAGGTGCGCGGATCGTATGAGTGTGACATTCCACCGTCATTCGGATTTCGAAGACGGCATGCGGTTGCCTGGAAAATCACCTGCAACGCCAGAAGATATGCGCAACGCTCGCCATTGCGCCAAATCGCCTTGCGCGCATCGCCGAAAGCGTCATGCACTGCGGCCAGGTCGAAGAAACCTGTCTATGAAGATTCAGTTGAGCACGTTTTAATAATTCGCATGTTTCTATTTCCCACGCTGAAAGAAAGAACTCATATAGCGAAGAACACGAAATGCGATAAACGTCTATGCTTATTAGACCTTTCACAATGCACATATAGCATTGCGCACGAATCCGCACCGCTGCATGATGCAGCAGTGGACTCGCGGGAACCTTCTGACACGAGCGACTCGGCGCGACTTGTGTGCGCTTTCGCTTAATATTGACCTCGGCGGGTCTTATTGATTGCCACGCCACAGCGCCGTAACTTTTGACCAGCAACCATGCGCGGCGGCTGCGACTCGATTACATGCTAGCAAACATATTGCAGGAAACCAAGGAAAGATTCCACATGAAAGAACGTTCCGCGCTTTCGCGCGGCTGTCGTTCGGCATTTTTTTCCATCGTCGCCTGCGGCCATATCGGCCGATCAATTCGCAATGCAATGAAGAGGAGCCTCTAAAGAAACCGTATAACTTGCTTAAGCAAAGACGCCACGCAGATTACGCGCCGTTTCACCTGCGCCGCTCGACGCGCACTTCACACGCGGCACACTTCTTAAGATTGGTTTAAGTCTGAGAGACTAAAACGTCATCAAACGGGCAAGATAGTGCCCCTGCAATTTGCTTCGTTCGGTTTTCACGAAAACGTCCACGCGGATGGTCAGGCCGGGCAACGCCGCACGCGCAATCCAACAGCGCGATCAGGCGCAGGCGACGACCATCCCATTCAGCCCGGCAGAAATGCCGGGCTTCTTTTTAACCGCGCCCTCCGCGCACTTGCGGCGCGCCATTGCCGGTCTGCGTAAAGGCGACGGGCAGATCGAAGTGAAACGTGGTGCCCGTGTCTTTCGAATCGATCAGGCGAATCTGGCTGCCGTGCAATTGCAGCATGCGTTGTACGATAAGCAGCCCTAGCCCGCCGCGATGCGCGCCGCCCGAAGCGAACGGACGCATGAAAAGCGCCTTGCGCATTTCCGGCGGAATGCCCGTACCCGTATCGCTGATCGTGACTTCCACTCTGTCAGATTGTTCGCGCGCAAGTGCAAGTGTCACGTCGACGACGCCTTGCGCAGGCGTATGACGGATCGCGTTATCGAGCAGATTCGTGAACACGCGCTCGATCATGCCGAGGTCCGCCGTTACGTTCGGCAAGCGTGGCGCGATCTGGGCATTCAGGCGCACGCCTCGCGATTGCGCGGGCAGTTCAAACTTTTCGAATACGTCCTGCACCAGATCGGCGAGAGAGAACGCCTCGGCTTCGGGCGCGACCATGCCGTGTTCGAGTTTCGCCAGTTCGAACAATGACTGCGCGAGATGACCCACCTTCGCGCTCTGTGCAAGCGCGATCGACAGATAACGACGCCGATCGGTATCCGGCAGCGTGTCGGACTTGAGCGACAGCGTCTCGAGATAACCATGCAGCGATGACAGCGGCGTGCGCAAATCGTGCGAGATGTTCGCGACCATCTCGCGACGCTCGCGATCCTGCTGACCCAGCGCGCGCCACTGCTCGCCGATGCGTTCCGCCATCTGCGCGAACGCGCTTTCGAGCACGACGATCTCGTCGCGTTCGTTCGCCCGCGCATCGGGCGTGTCGATGCGCGCGAGCGCCGGCGGTTCTGCTGGCGCGCCACGCGCGTCGAACTTGCGCATTGCTTCGGTGAGGCGGCGCAGCGGCCGCGTAACGAGCCCGAATGCAACCAGGCCCGCGACGAGCCCGAGCAATGTGACGAGGCCCATCGACGCGAGCGTGGTGCGCAACACCGCGCTCGCCGATGCCTTCGCAGCCAGCGCATCGTGCTCCTCGCCGAGCAGCACGACATAGACATAGCCGAACGGCGGCTTGCCGGGCGCGGCGAGCGGCGCTGCGCTGAAGACTTTGCGCTTGCCCTCGCTGCGCGGATCGTCACCGAGAATCGGCAACACGGCGCCGTCGAGGAACTGCCGCACCGGCGCGAGATCGACATGATCGCGCTTGAGATGTCCGGGCGGCGCATCGTCGGCACGCACGCGCCCCGTGTTATCGAGCAGATAGACTTCGACGCTCGGGTTCACCACCATCAACTGACTGAAGAGCCGGCGCACGGCGGGCGCATCGATGTCGTTGGCATCGGCGAGCGCGCCGTCACGCGCGATATGCGCCGCAAGCCCGCGCGAAAGACTCTGAATGACTTCCTTCTCGCGCAGATCGCTCGCGCGAATCTGCAGCCACGCCGATGCGCCGCAGCACGCGAGCAACAGCACGCAGAACACCGCGAAGAGCCGTTGCGACAAGGTGAGCTTCACGACGCGCCATCCTTGCCGTCAGGCGATTGCGCCGCGAGCTTATAGCCGTGGCCCCATACCGTGAGAATGCGCTTCGGATCGGCGGCATCTTTCTCTACTTTCGCGCGCAAACGATTGATATGCGTATTGACCGTGTGCTCATAACCTTCATGCCGATAACCCCACACCGCATTGAGCAGGTCCATGCGCGAGAACACCTTGCCCGGATGACGCGCGAAGTGATAAAGCAGATCGAACTCGCGCGGCGTGAGTTCGATGCGCGCGCCATCCACCCATGCTTCGCGCGCGAGCGGATCGATCGCGATGCCCGCCACTTCGATGCGCCCCGTCTCCAGCCGCGAGTCCTTCGCGACCGCATCGACGCGGCGCAGCAGCGCCTTCACGCGCGCGACGAGTTCGAGCACCGAGAACGGCTTCGCAAGATAGTCGTCCGCGCCGAGTTCGAGGCCGAGAATGCGATGCACCTCGCTCGAACGCGCGCTCGTGATGATGATCGGCGTATAGCGTGTCATCGCGCGCGCACGCCGGCAGATTTCGAGGCCGTCGACGCCGGGCAGCATCAGATCCAGAATCAGCGCATCCCATCCGCCCTGTTCGAGCAGGCGCAGCCCTTCGGCGCCATCGGCGCTATGCACGACTTCGTAGCGTTCGTCGCGCAGGTTGAGACTCAGCACATCGGCGATATGCATGTCGTCTTCGACAATCAGAATGCGTTTCGGATGATCCATGAGGAATGTTATCGGCAGAGAAAAACACGCGCGCCCAATCCGCAGAACAATGGACGAGCGTCTGTGCCATTGTGCAGAAAAGCGCGCGGCCAAGTATCACATTTAATTTAACTTTCGGTGAGGACTCGGGGATGCGCGCGCGAATACGATGCCGCTACACCACTCGAACACGAGGCACGCATCATGCAAACCCGCCGCCGCTTTCTCCTCACAGGCACCGCGGCCGCCGCCGCAGCGTTCGCACTGGGCGGACGCTTTCGCGCGCTCGCGGCCGATCCGAAGACGCAGGAAAGCTTCGAAATCGTCCATAGCGACGATGAATGGCATCGTCTACTCGATCCGGTGCAATTCGACGTATTACGCCGCGAAGGCACCGAACGCCCTTATACGAGCCCGCTCAACGACGAGCATCGCGCGGGCACGTTCAGTTGCGCGGGTTGCAAGCTGGCGGTGTTCTCCTCGCGCACCAAGTTCGACAGTCATACCGGCTGGCCGAGTTTCTGGGCGCCGCTCGATCATGCGGTCGCGACGCGCATCGACGGCTCGTTCGGCGTCGTGCGTACCGAAGTGCATTGCCGGCGCTGCGGCGGTCATCTGGGCCACGTCTTCGACGACGGTCCGAAGCCCACGGGCCTGCGCTACTGCATGAACGGCGTCGCGATGAACTTCACGCCCGGCGCAGCCTGAATCGCGCCAGCACTCCGATCAACCTCGACCACCCGATACCATCATGCTGCTCATCGTTCTTGCCTATCTCGGCGGCGCGCTGACGATTCTCAGTCCGTGCATCCTGCCGGTGCTTCCCTTCGTGTTCTCGCGCGCGGATCAGCCGTTCGTGAAAAGCGGCTTGCCGTTGCTCGCGGGCATGGGCCTGACCTTCGCCGTCGTCGCGACGCTCGCGGCCGTCGGTGGCGGCTGGGTCACGCAGGCCAATCAATACGGTCGCTGGGCGGCCATCGTCCTGCTCGCAGTGTTCGGCCTCACACTGCTGTTGCCGAGTCTCGCCGAGCGCGTGATGCATCCGCTCGTGAGCGCGGGCAATCGTCTCACCGCATTCGCGCAACGCGGCGACGGCAAGCCGAGCTTCGTCGGATCGTTCATGCTCGGCATCGCGACCGGTCTTCTGTGGGCGCCCTGCGCAGGCCCGATCCTCGGACTCGTGTTGACGGGCGCGGCGCTCAACGGCGCGAGCGTCGGCACGACTCTGCTCCTGCTCGCGTATGCAGCGGGCGCGGCGACCTCGCTCGCGGTTGCCTTGCTGATCGGCGGACGCGTGTTCGCCGCGATGAAGCGCTCGCTCGGCGCAGGCGAATGGGTGCGGCGCGGCATCGGCGGGGCGATGCTGCTCGGCGTTGTCGCGATCGGGCTCGGGCTGGACACCGGCGTGCTCGCTCGTGTATCGACGGTCGCGACCTCGGGCATCGAACAACAGCTCGTCGACAAGCTCTCGAACAAGAACCAGGGCGCGATGATGATGTCCGCGAACACGGCGAACGTCGATAACAACGGACCCGCGATGATGCGCGCGAGCACCGAGCCGCCGAAGTCGCCGAACCCCGCGCCGCTGCCCGTGGAAGGCACGCTGCCTTCGCTCGATGGCGCGGTGCAATGGCTCAACTCGCCGCCGCTTACAAAGGAAGCGTTGCGTGGCAAGGTCGTGCTCGTCGATGTATGGACGTACTCGTGCATCAACTGCCTGCGCACGTTGCCGTATGTGAAGACGTGGGCGCAGAAGTATCGCGATCAGGGGCTTGTCGTGATCGGCGTGCATGCACCGGAGTTCGCATTCGAGCGCAACGTCGATAACGTGAAGAAGGCGGTTCACGATCTCGGTATCGATTATCCCGTTGCGATCGACAACAACTTCGCGATCTGGCGCGCGTTGAATAATCAGTACTGGCCGGCGCATTATTTCATCGACGCCAAGGGGGATATCCGCTATCACCACTTCGGCGAAGGCGATTATGCGCACTCCGAGCAGGTGATTCAGCAACTGCTTGCCGAAGCGGGTCACGGCGCCGCGCCTGCCATGGCGATGAGCGCGAAGCATGACGATAACGACATCGGTCAGGGCGCGATGATGCAGGCCGACAACGCGGACATGCGTTCGCCTGAAACGTATATCGGTTACGAACGCGCGCAGCAGTTCATGTCGCCGGGCGGCGAAACGCAGGATCGCATTCACGACTATGCCGCGCCCAACGCCCTCGACGTCAACGACTGGGGACTCGCGGGCGCGTGGAAGGTCGGCGCCGAGCACGCGACGCTCGAAGGCGCGACGGGGCGCATCGTGTATCGCTTTCATGCGCGCGATCTGCATCTCGTGCTCGGGCCGTCGAAAGATGGCAAGCCGGTGCGCTTTCGCGTGAGCATCGATGGCGCGGCGCCGGGCGCATCGCATGGCAGCGACATTCAGGCGGACGGAAGCGGCACCGTGACCGAACAGCGCCTCTATCAGTTGGTGCGGCAGGCGGGCCCCGTCGCCGACCGCACGTTCACCATCGAATTTCTCGACCCCGGCGTCGAAGCGTATGCCTTCACGTTCGGTTGAATGCGACTTCTTGAGGAGCAGACATGTTCAGGACCAACAGCATGACATTCAAGGCCGTCAGCGTGGCCGTATTGTTCGCGGGCGCGTTCGCACTGCAGCGCGTCGCGCATTCGAGCGAGGAAGCCGTGAAGATTCCGCCGCCCGTGCATGACGAAAGCGCGACGGCCGTGCATACGGAAACGGCCGTATTCGCGGGCGGCTGCTTCTGGGGCGTGCAAGGCGTGTTTCAGCACGTTCGCGGCGTGAAGGAAGCGCTGTCGGGCTATGCGGGCGGCGCGGCCGGCACGGCGCAATACGATCGCGTGAGCGAAGGCGATACCGGTCATGCGGAATCGGTGCGGATCACGTATGACCCGGCGCAGGTGTCGTACGGCAAGCTGCTGCAGATCTTCTTTTCGGTCGCGCACAATCCGACGCAACTGAACTATCAAGGCCCCGATCACGGCACGCAATATCGCTCGGCCGTATTCCCGACGAACGCAGCGCAGCGCGAGATCGCCAATGCGTATATCGCGCAGCTCGACAAGGCGCATGTGTATGGCGGCAAGATCGTCACGAAGATCGAAGACTACAAGGGCTTCTATCCGGCCGAAGGCTATCACCAGAACTATCTGACGGAGCATCCGGAAAGCCCTTATATCGCGATCAACGATCTGCCGAAAGTGGCGAACCTGAAGCAGATGTTTCCGGACGCCTATCGTCAGGACGCGGTGCTCGTGACGGTCGCATCCAAATAGGCATCGACGATCGCGAGCACATCGGGCATGTTGCGCCTGCCGAAACCGAGGCGCACATGCTCGTCGCCGTGATCGACCAGCGTCGAGGGCAAGAGGAGCACGCCCGTGCGTTCGAGCAGTTCTGCGCAGAACCGCTCGGCGCCTTCGCGCTTCAACCGCACGAAACCGATCGTGCCCGCGCGCGGACGATGCCACTCGAAACGATCCGCATGGCGCGCGAAGAAGGCGTCTAGCACGCCCAGATTCGCGCGGATCATCGAAACATTGCGTTCGATAAGCGCATCAGTGTGGCGCACTGCAATCGCCGACAGATACTCGCTCGGCGCGCTGTTGCTGATGGTGAGATAGTCCTTGAACGTGCTCATGCGTTCGAGCACTTGCGCGCTCTTCGTCGCGATCCAGCCGAGGCGCAGGCCGGCGAGCCCGTGCGTCTTCGAGAGCGCACCGAGTGAAATCGCGCGCTCGTACACATCGCATGCGGCGGGCAGACGATCCGCGCGATCATGTTCGAGCCCGCGATACACCTCGTCGCTGAATAGCCATAGTCCATGCTTGCGCGCGAACGCGACGATCGCATCGAACACGTCGCGCGACGGCAGATAACCGGTCGGATTGTGCGGCACGCACATCACGAGCGCGCGTGTGGCCGGCGTGACGAGCGTTTCGAGCTCCGCCGGATCGAGCGACCAGCCCGCTTCTTCCCGCGCCTTCCACGGCGCAACGCTCACGCCCAGCGCCTCGGCCACCGTGTAATGCGACTGATAGCCCGGCATATGCACGATCATGTGATCGCCTGGCGCGAGCATCGTGTTCATGAACGAATAGATCGCTTCCTGAGCGCCCGTGTGCACGATGATCTCGTCAGCATCGATGTTCTCGTACAGCGTCGCCAGTTCGCGCCGCAGCGCGGGTGCGCCGGGATATTCCGTATAACCGAGCCAGGTATCGCGCAGACCGTCGATCGAGTCCGGTTCATATGCAAGCAGTTCGCCGATCGACATCGATTCGGGATCGGAAGTGCACAACAGATGGCGCGCGGTGAATTCGTGCTGCGAGAAATAGCGTTCGAGTTTGAACGGGTTCGGTTGCATCGCGTCGCTTGATCGGAATGGAAGAAGGCTCTAGTTTGCGCGTCTGATGTACATTCACACAGCTAAACTTTCTAATTCCGATTAAGGAACGCTAATGCTCGAGTACGCTCTCCTCGATTCGCTGCTTGCCGTCGTGCGCACCGGTTCTTTCGAGCGTGCGGCGCGCGAACTGAACGTCACGCCTTCGGCCGTCTCGCAGCGCGTGAAGCTCCTTGAAGAGCGCGTAGGCGCCCTGCTCGTCAAGCGCGGCCAACCATGCGAAGCAACCGCTTCCGGCGCGCTCTTGTGCCGCCACACCGAACGCGTGCAATTGCTCGAAGCCGAACTCGGCGGGCACATGCCAGCCTTACCGGGCGCGCAGAGCGGGCGGCGCGCGAAATTGCGCATCGCGGTGAACGACGACAGCATGAGCACATGGTTCATCGACGCCGCGGCGGACTTTTGCATCGAACGTGAACTGCTGCTCGATGTCGTCGTCGACGATCAGGATCACACGGCGCAACGCATCCGCGAAGGCGATGTGCAAGGCGCGATCACCACGCAAGCCGAGCCCGTTCCCGGCTGGCGTTCGATGAAGCTCGGACGCATGCGTTATCGCGCGGTATGTTCGCCCGCGTACTTCGCGCGCTATTTCGCCGATGGCCTCACGCGCGATGCGTTGCGCCGCGCGCCCTGCGTCAATTTCAACGAAAAGGATGAATTGCAGAAGCGCTTCATCAAACGCATGAGCCGCGCGGAGATCGAACCGCCCGCGCATGTCGTGCCGCATGGCGAGGGCTTCGTGCGCGCGTGCACGTCGGGGCTGGCGTGGGGAATGTGTCCGCAACGGCTCGTCGCGCAGCACGTCGAAAACGGCGACCTGGTGGAAGTGTCGCCCGGTGCGCGCTTCGACGTCGATCTTTACTGGCAGAGCTGGCGTCTTTCGATCGGCTGGCTGGACGACTTCAGCGCGATGCTCAAACATCGCGCCAGATCGTTTCTCGATTGAGCATTACGCTTCGCGGGTTTCGATCGAATCCACGCGATCTCGATAGAACGCGAGATGATCTTTTATCGACGCAACAGCCTCATAAGGAGACTCATACGACCACACCGCGTTGGCCGACTTTTGTCCACCTGAAGGGATACTGTAATAGCTGCACTCACCCTTGTAAGGGCAGTATGTCGAGTGCGACGTGCGTTCGAGTTGCGACATGTCCACGTCCTTGCGCGGCACATATAGCACCTCGGGATACGATGCCTCGCGCAATGAAAGCGCTTCGGTCGTATCGGCGATCACGCGTCCGCCCGCTTTGACCAGCACGCGCGACGGACTGCGCTCGATCGTGATCGGATGATCGGGACCGGGAATCTTGACGGCTTTATCCATGAGTGTCTTCCTGCGAACGAACGCACCATAGCGAACGGAAGAATCGATGGTAACGCCGTTGCGTCGAACACGCAGAACCCGGCCCCTCGCAGCATCAATGACCGAAATAAAGGGGCTTGGTGCCGTCGTTGTCCATCCGCGGCATCGCGCGCATGCCTGCAGCCGAGCGGCCGCTGGTTGCGCCGCCGTAGGAATTCATATCGGCGTTATAGGCATTGTTCTGCCCCGATGCGCGGCGCTCGGCGCGCTGGATATCCGACGGATACGAAGTCTGGTCCGAGCGCGACGGATCGTAGCCCGCTGCTTCGACCTGCCTCAGATCTTCCTTCACCTGACCCCGCGTAAGCGACGAATCGGTTTGCGCGAATGAAAGCGCCGGCGCCACCACTACAGCGGCGACGGCCACGGCTTTGACGAACGATTTCATGGTGAACCTCCGGTATGTTGGCCTGCGCACGGTGATTTCTGTGCGTGCTTCATACTCAGCATCGCCCGTGCCCGGCAACGACCGTCGTCCGTCTAAAACGCGCCTACGAACCCTTGCTCTCGATTGCCTTGACGAGCGCATGCAGCACGCGATTCGCCGGCGTCGGCACGCCGAGCGCTTCGCCACGCCGCACGATCAGCCCGTTCAGATGATCGATCTCGCTCTTCTTGCCGCGCGCGAGATCCTGCGCCGTCGACGAGAACTGATTCGGCATCGTCTCGGCGATACGGCGCACGGCGGCATCGACATCGCCGGGAATCGTCACGTTGTCCGCTTTCGCGACCGCAAGGCATTCGTCGACGACATCGCGCATCGTGCGTGTAATGCCCTCGCCCTGCACGAGCTTTCCATAAGGCAACTGCGTGATCGCGGACAGCGCGTTGTAGGCGCAATTCAGCACGAGCTTCGCCCATAGCGCGCCGCGCACGTTGTCGGAGATTTCGGTCGGCACGCCCGCCGCCACGAGCGCACGCGCAACGCCTTCGCTCTTCGTCGATGGCTCGATCACGAGTTCACCGCGTCCGTTGTGCTTCACGTGCCCCGGCCCCGCCATTTCCGTCGCGACGTACACGACAGCGGCCGCCGCCTCTTGCGGCAACAGTTCGCGCAGGCGCTCCGCATTCTCGACGCCGTTTTGCAGCGACAGCAGCAGCGCATCGTGTTCGAGATAAGGCGCGAGTGCCTTCGCGGCGCTTTCGGTGTCCGTGGACTTCACGCAGAAGAGCACGAGTTGCGCGCCCTTCACGGCGCTCGCATCGGTGCTCGCGGCGACGTGTACCCGTTCGTCGAAATGCTGCGTGTCGAGCCGCAAGCCGTCGCGTTCGATCGCCTCGACATGCTGCGGCCGCGCGATCAGCACGACCTCGTGACGCGCGCGCGCGAGCATGCCGCCGTAATAACAACCGACCGCGCCCGCACCCATGACGGCGACTTTCATGTTTCGCTTCTCCCGTTGCGATGTTGAACTGTGGCTCGAAAAGGTAACACATGGCTGCGGACTGTCCGTTACGTCACGGATGTTGCGCAAACGCTTGCGGACTTCGCATGGATTCGCGCATCTGCCCGTGTCCACGCGATTTTGTGGTCGGACGCACCATAGTCAGTCGAATTCGCGGCTCACCATATTGTTAAAACGGGCCACGCACAATACGCTTCTTTCAGCGGATCGACGACGCTGTCCAAACAATGCCGACCGCTGCGGGGTGTGCGGCCAAGGCCGCATCGAGTAGTCAAATCCGGGGGACCAAATACACGGCGTGCCGGGCAAGCGCATCACGCGAGCGGTCGACCGTGCGGCGCACCGAGGCGCCGTGAACTTAGACAAGCGCTGGCCTTGCCGCTCGGCGACGAGCAGCTCGAAGCCGCAGGCGCGGGCGTTATCACGAGAACAAAAACATGAATCATGGATATGAAGCATCGCTCGTCAAGCGCGTGGTGAATCAACTTGTCGCGGGCATCGTGAGCGGCGAATACCAGGACAACGTGCTTCCGCCACAAGTCATTCTTTCGAAGAAGCACGGTGTGAGCCGGACCATCATGCGAGAGGCGTTGAGCATTCTCATCTCGCGCCGCATGCTCGACGTGCGGCCCAAGACGGGGACGCGCATCAAGCCTGCACGCGAATGGCTTATCATGGACCCGGAAGTCGCCGAGTGGCGCATGCGTGCGCTGCACGATCCCGACTGCATCCGCAGGCTGATGGAATTTCGTGCGCTCGTCGATCCGCCTGCCGCCGCGCTCGCCGCGACGCGTGCGAACCGGCATCAGCGCATCGCCATCAACGCGGCCTATCAGCGGCTCCTGCATGCGAGCCCGTCCGAACCCTTGCAGTCCGCCGCCGAAGAGGCGCTGCAGGCCGCCATCGTCGATGCAAGCGGCGATGAAGTGCTACGGCAGATGGGCAGCGTCGTGCGCGTCGGCATCCGCACCATGAAGGCGGCGCTGCGCAATCAGCCCCATGCGCTGCCGCGCGTGCCCGATTCGCAGCTCGGCGATTACGGCAGGCTCGTGCGCGCGATCGAAACCGCCGACGGCGACGGCGCGCGAGCGGCCATGTCGCAAGTGCTGTCGCGCACGGCCTCGCTCTGGATCGAAGAAATCGCCTGAAGCCGGTTCTGAATCACCATTCGGATGCAGCGGCGGGCAGGCCGCCCGCATCGCCTTCATGGCCCGCCGGGAGCGCATCTTGCGCGCCCGGACGCCGCACTTTCGCCTCGCATGCGCCGCGCGCGTGACTACAATGAGTCATGCCTGTGCATGCGCGGCGTTGAAAAACGGAGGCAAGAATGGCAGAGCTCGAAAAGGAAAGGGTCGTCGGCGTCCTGAACAAGATTCTCGAATCCGAACTGGCGGGTGTCGTGCGTTACACGCACTATTCGTTTCTCGTCTTCGGCTTCGGACGCATTCCCATCGTCTCGTGGCTGCGCGCACAGGCCGATGAATCCCTGCTGCACGCGCATCAGGCCGGCGAATGGATCACGACGCTCGGCGCGTATCCGTCGCTTGAGATAGGCCCGCTGCTCGACAATCACACGTTCGACATCGCGACGATCCTGCGCGAATCGCTGCAATCGGAAAACGTCGCGCTCGGTCAATATCGCGAGTTGCTCTCGCTCGTCGAAGACCGTTCCGTCGCGCTGGAGGAATACGCGCGGCAGATGATCCAGGTCGAGGAACTGCACGCGGGCGAAGTGGACAAGATGCTGCGCAGGCCCGGCGAAGTCGAAACGTCGCCCGAGCGACGCACGGGGCATAACTGAGCGAAATGAAAAGCGCCGGTCCGCATTTCGCGGGCCGGCGCCTGAGACGCCCGGAAGCGCCGTGTCTTACTTCGGCTGCGCGACCGTGCGCAGATAGGGCTTCAGCGTCTTGAAGCCTTCGGGATACTTCTTCTTCGCGTCTTCATCCGAGACGGACGTCGGAATGATGACGTCGTCGCCCGGCTTCCAGTTCACCGGCGTCGCGACCGTGTGCTTCGCGTTCAGTTGCAGCGCGTCGAGCAGGCGCAGCACTTCGTCGAAGTTGCGGCCCGCGCTCATCGGATACGTGAACGTGGCCTTCACCTTCTTGTCCGGACCGACGATGAACACCGCGCGGATCGTCGCGTTGTCGTTCGCCGTGCGCGGATTCGCGCCGCTCGCGTTCGGATGGATCATGTCGTAGAGCTTCGCGACGTTGAGATCCGCGTCGCCGATCATCGGATAGTTGACCGCCGTGCCCTGCGTTTCCTCGATGTCCTTCGCCCACTGCGAGTGATTCGTCACCGGGTCGATCGAGAGGCCGATCACCTTCGTATTGCGCTTGTCGAACTCGGGCTTGAGCTTGGCCATATAACCGAGCTCGGTCGTGCAAACCGGCGTGAAGTCCTTCGGATGCGAGAACAGGATTGCCCATTTGTCGCCGATCCACTCGTGAAAGCGAATCGTGCCTTCGGTCGTCTCTGCCGTGAAATCGGGGGCTTCATCACCAATGCGTATAGCCATATCAAATCTCCACGTGAGGAAAAGGCCGGTGAACGTTCCATATGCATAAGAACGGTTTCCGGGTTAAGGATTGCAATCGTGAATGTGATTATAGTGCGCGATGCATCGGCAATTGATGACCGCTGGCGTCGTGTGGTCATGCGTCGCGCCGCACGAGCCACGGCGGATATAGCCAGCGGCACGTTTCCTGCTCCGTACCCGCGACGCCGTGAATAAGCATATTTCGTAAATGTCCGTTGCTCGCGTTTCGCACGGCGCCGCGCTCGAATTCGCCGGCGAAATCTGCTATCACGAGACACATACGTCAGACCGAACGTGCAAGTGCAAGGCCGCAGGCACCTGGATCATCGCGCAGTCGAACAGGCGACAGAATTCGCCGCGCCACCCGGCGTGGCCACGCTGCCGCCGCATAAGGAGGCGATCGTGACCGTCATGCAAAGAAAGTCCGTTGCTGCGTTGCAAAGCGAAGCGGCCGAAAGCGAGGAAGTGCTTCAGGAACACGGCGGCCACGCGCTGAAGCGTTCGCTCACCGCGCTCGATGTCGTGTTGCTCGGCATCGGCTGCATCATCGGCGCGGGGATTTTCGTGCTGACGGGCCACGCGGCCGCCACCAACGCCGGCCCCGCGATCATCATCTCTTTCGTGCTCGGCGCAATCGTTTGTGCGCTCGCTGGCCTGTGTTATGCAGAGATGGCTTCCACCGTGCCCGTATCGGGGAGCGCGTACACCTACGCTTATGCGACGATGGGCGAACTGATTGCGTGGCTCATCGGCTGGGATCTGATACTCGAATACGCGGTCGGCGCAACGACCGTCGCGATCGGATGGTCGGGTTATGTCGTGAGCTTTCTGCATTCGATCGGCATCGACATACCCGAGCAGCTTGCGAAAGCGCCTTTCGCTTACGATCCCGGTCACGGCTGGAGTCATGTCGGCGCGATCCTCAACGTGCCCGCGATGGTGATCGTCGGGCTCATCACGATTCTTCTGGTTATCGGCATACGCGAGTCGGCGCGTGTGAACAGCTTCATCGTCGTCATCAAGGTGCTGATCGTGCTCGCGTTCATCGCGGCGGGCATCGCCTATGTCGATACGAACCACTGGGTCACGGCGCAAAATCCGACCGGCGCGTTCATACCGCCGAATACCGGCGAGTCGGGCGTGTTCGGCATGAGCGGCGTGTTGCGTGGCGCGGCCGTCGTGTTCTTTGCCTATATCGGTTTCGATTCGGTATCGTGCGTCGCGCAGGAGACGCGCAATCCGCGACGCGACATGCCGATCGGCCTTCTCGGTTCGCTCACGATCTGCACCATTCTCTACGTGCTCGTTTCGTACGTACTCACCGGCATCGTGTCTTACGACAAGCTGAACGTGTCGGACCCGATCGCAGTCGGCGTCGATGCGATCGGCATGCGCTGGCTTTCGCCCATCGTGAAACTGGGCGCGATTTTCGGTCTGACGTCGGTGATTCTCGTGCTGTTGCTGTCGCAGCCGCGCATCTTCTATTCGATGGCGAAGGACGGACTCTTGCCACCGTTCGCATCGAAGATTCACCCGCGCTTTCACACGCCCTATATCACGACCATCATCACCGGCATCATCGTGATGATTCTTGCGGGACTGTTGCCCATCGGTCTCGTCGGTGAACTCGTGAGCATCGGCACGCTGTTCGCGTTCATGGTGGTGTGCATCGGCGTGCTCGTGTTGCGCATCACGCAGCCGAATCTCGAACGCGCATTCAAGACGCCCGCGGTGTATGTGGTCGCGCCGCTCGGCGCGTTGTCATCGCTCTTTCTGATGTCCGGCCTGCCCGCCGATACGTGGATACGGCTCATCGTCTGGATGGCGATCGGCGTCGTCATTTACTTCGGCTACGGCATACGTCATAGCAGGCTGCGCAATCAGCGAGAAGCCGCGCCGCGTCGCCCCGCTCGCGGATGACATTCGAAGGGCCGCTCGAATCGCGGCCCTTGCTTCATTCCGACGCGCGTTTCGATTCGTGTTCGCGCGCTTCTTCAGGGCTTTCGTAGATATACGGCGCGACGCCGCGACGTTTCAGTGCGTCGCCGAGTTTCAGCCTTAGAAAGCCGCTCGTCGTATAGCGCGTCACGCGGTCATAGTGTCCATCGACGAGCTTCGTGACCATTTCCGAATACGCGTCGAGCATGTCGGGGCGAATCGAAAAGTTATCGTAGTTCACGATCGCGTGCGGCTTCGTCGTCACGCCCGCTAACTGCTTTTCGACTTCGCGGCGAATCGCTTCGACATCGCTCAGGCTCTTCACTTCATGGCCTTCGAAGTTGATGAAGAAGAGATTCTTCTCCGCGTCGTAGCTGAAGCGTTCGGAGAGATCGAGCCTCAGCAGGATATTGCGCAAGCCCATTGGCGCATCGCGGAAGATGCGTTCGTCCATCAGACGCGGCGGCGTGTCCATGATCGGCGCGAAACCCATTTGCGCGACGATGTCTCGCTCGATATCGACGCCCGGTGCGACCTCGGTCAGCGCAAGTCCCTTGTCCGTGAGTTCGAACACGCAGCGCTCGGTGATATAGATCACGGTCTGCCCGCGCTCCGCCGCATAACGCCCGCTGAACGTGCGATGCTCGACGGCATCGACGAACTTGCGGCATTCGCCTTCGCGGCGAATCTCGAGCTTGCCTTCGTTGATCGCGACATGGAGCTTGCCCGCATTGAAAGTGCCGACGAACACGACCTTCTTCGCCGCCTGGCTGATATTGATGAAGCCGCCCGCGCCCGCGAGCTTCGGCCCGAACTTGCTCACGTTGAGATTGCCTTCGCCGTCCGCTTGCGCAAGACCTAGGAACGCGATGTCGAGGCCGCCGCCATCGTAGAAGTCGAACTGATACGGCTGATCGATGATCGCCTGCGTATTCGTCGCCGCGCCGAAATTGAGGCCGCCCGCGGGAATGCCGCCGATCACGCCCGGCTCCGTCGTCATCGTGAAGAGATCGATCACCTGCTCTTCGTTCGCGACGCTCGCGATGCCCTCCGGCATGCCGATGCCGAGATTCACGACGCTATTGGCCATCAATTCGAACGCCGCTCGCCGCGCGATGATCTTGCGTTCCGTAAGCGACATCGGCGGCACCGAACTCGCGGCCACGCGCAATTCGCTCGAAAACGCCGCGCTGTATTGCTCGCCGAAGGTCTGCCAGTGATTGTCGGGCTTTGCCAGTACGACGCAGTCGACCATCACGCCGGGTATCTTCACTTGGCGCGAGTTGAGCGTGTTCGATTCCGCAAGCCGCTCGACTTGCGCGATCACGATGCCGCCCGAATTGCGCGCGGCCATCGCGATGGACAACGCTTCGAGCGTCAGCGCTTCCTTTTCCATCGTGACGTTGCCGTTGAGATCGGCGGTCGTGCCGCGCACGATGGCGACGTCGATCGGAAAGGTCTTGTAGTAGAGATAGTCCGTGCCGTCGATCTCCATGAGCCGCACGAGATCTTCCGTCGTGCGCGCATTGAGCTTGCCGCCGCCGTTGCGCGGATCGACGAAGGTGCCGAGCCCGACCGTCGAAAGTTGCCCTGGCCGATGCGCGGCGATATCGCGAAAGAGCTGCGAGATCACGCCTTGCGGCAAGTTATACGCTTCGATGCGATTCTCTATCGCCATCTTCTGAAGGCCCGGCACGAGTCCCCAGTGCCCGCCGATCACGCGCTTGACGAGCCCTTCGCGCGCCAGATGATTGAGGCCTTTGCTGCGGCCATCGCCCTGGCCCGCCGCATACACGAGCGTGAGGTCCGCGATCGGATCGTCGCCTTCGACGAAGCGTTCTTCGAGCGCGATCGCCACTTCCTCCGCGAAGCCGATGCCGACGAAACCGCTCGTCGCGATCGTGTCGCCCGAGCGTATCAGCCGCACGGCCTCGCGCGCGGACGAGATCTTGCCGCGTTCGACGAGGCGCGCTGTCGATGGAAACGGATGGCGGGTCGGCGTGTTGCTGGCGGTCATGGCGTCTCCTGTCTGCCGCATTTCTTATCGTGAGTTTCGCTTGAATACGCGCCGCCTGCTTGCGTCGAACGCACGCAAATCCGCTGACTTGCGCCGTCATATCTCGACGCGCGCGCCGAGTTCGATCACGCGATCGGCCGGTAATCGCAAATAGGCCGCGACGTTGCCGACATTGTGCAACATGATCGCGAACAGCCGTTCGCGCCATAAGGCCATGCCGGCGCCGGGCGTCGGCACGACGGTCGCGCGCGACATGAAGTACGAGATCGTCGCGCGATCGAATTTCAGCCCGGCCCCGCGGCACTTTTCCAGCGCGGCGGGAAGATCGACTTCGTCCTTGAAACCGTAGTTCACCGTCACCTGGAAGCAGCCGTTGCCGAGCGTTTCGATCGACACGCGGCGCGCTTCGTCGACCCATGGCACAGGCTCGGTCGCGACCGTCAAAAAGACCGTGTGTTCGTGCAGCACGCGGTTATGCATGAGGTTGTTCAGCAGCGAATGCGGCACGCCGCTCGGATCGTTCGACATGAAGATCGCCGTGCCTTCCACGCGCGCCGGCGAACGTTCGAGCAGGTTGGCGAGAAACGGCTTGAGCGGCATCGTGCCCGCACGCGCGCGCGCTTCCTGAATCATCATCTGCGCACCGCGTCCCCACGTCGCCATGATCGTGAACATCACGAGACCGATCGCCACCGGGAACCAGCCGCCGTCCGCAATCTTCAGGCAATTCGCCGAAAAGAACATCGCGTCGATCACGAAGAAGAATGCGGTGGCGAAGATACATAGTGCCCAGTTGTATCGCCACGCATAGCGGATCACGAAGAACGTCAGCAACGTGGTGATGAGCATCGTGCCCGTGACCGCGATGCCGTATGCGGAGCCGAGCGCCGTCGACGAGCCGAAGCCGAGCACGGCCGCGACCACTGCGAGCAGGAGCGTCCAGTTGATGCCCGGCACATAGATCTGCCCGATCTCCCGCGCCGATGTGTACACGACGCTCATGCGCGGCAGAAAGCCGAGCTGCATCGCCTGCTTGGTCATCGAATAGGTGCCCGAGATCACGGCCTGCGATGCGATCACGGTCGCGATGGTGGAGAGCACGACCATCGGATACAGCATCCACGATGGAAAGAGCCGGTAGAACGGATTCTGCAACGCGGCGGGATCGGCGATAAGAAGCGCGCCCTGACCGAGATAGTTGAGCGCGAGCGCGGGGAAGACGATCGCGAACCATGTCAGGCGGATCGGCCGCGAACCGAAGTGGCCCATGTCGGCATAGAGCGCTTCGGCGCCCGTGAGCGAAAGCACGACCGCGCCCAGCGCAACGAATGCGAGCCACCGATGCCGCATGCAGAACTCGAGTCCTTCGAGCGGATTGAGCGCCGCGAGGATATGCGGCGAATCCTTGATGTTCATGAGCCCCGACACGGCCAGCACGATGAACCACAGCACCATCACCGGCCCGAAGACGGCGCCGATGCCCGACGTACCGTGCTTTTGCATCACGAACAGCGCGACCAGCGCGACGAGCGTGAGGGGCACGACATAAGGCTGGAGGCCGGGCGCCGCCACTTCGAGGCCTTCCACTGCGCTCAGCACGGAAATGGCGGGCGTGATGACGCCATCGCCGTAAAAGAGCGCCGCGCCCATCACGCCGACGAGCAGCAGCACATGCTTCAGCCGCTTCTTCGATTCCACCGACGATGCCGCGAGCGCGAGCAGCGCCATGATGCCGCCTTCGCCGTGATTGTTGGCGCGCAGGATCAGCGTCACGTACTTGAGCGACACGATGATGGTGAGCGACCAGAAGATCAGCGACACGATGCCGATCACGTTCGCCGGCTGCAAAGGCAGGCCGCCCGCGGGATCGAACACGGTCTTGAGCGTATAGAGCGGACTCGTGCCGATATCACCGTAGACTACGCCGAGCGCCGCGAGCGAGAGCCCCATCAATGCCGGATGGCCGTGCGGCTTCGGCGCGTGATTGTCATCGGCCGGCAAGCCGGGTGCAGTCGATCCCATGATTCCTCCCTGCTTTTCCGAGCCGCGCATGCGGGCGGCCTATTTGTCAGAGGATGAGCGTCTGCCTTGCTGTGTCGATAAAAGTATAGGAACGAAGCGCGGTTATGTCCGCGCAGGCTTCGTTACGCGTATTTGATCTGAGCGACCGCGCGCAGCTCGTCGGCAGTGGCGGTGCCGTAGCCGAAGAACTCCAGATACGCCGGAATCATCTCGAACAGCATGTCCGTGCCGACCTGCACGGCGCAGCCCTTGTCTTTCGCGGCGCGCAGGAGCGGCGTGTATTCCGACTTCATCACCACTTCGCCGACGAACGTGCCTGGCGCGATGCGGTCGATATCGAACGGCAGCGGGTCCGTGTCCTTCATGCCGAGCGGTGTCGCGTTGACGATGACGTCGAAGCCGTCGGGATCTTTCGTATCGGTTCTGACGATCAGGTTCGGATAGTGCTCGCGCAAGCGCGAGGCGAGCCCTTCGACGGACGCCGTGTTGGTGTCGAAGATAGCGAGTTCCGCGACGCCCGCCGCCGCGAGCGATGCCGCGATCGGCGAGCCGACGCCGCCGCTGCCGAGCACGAGCACGCGTGTGCCCGCGAGTTTGCGGCCCTTGCGCTCGACGCCGCGCACGAAGCCCGCGCCGTCGAACTGATCGCCGACGAGCCTGCCGTCTTCGCGCTTCAGGATTGCGTTGCAGGCTCCGGCGATGCGCGCGGTGGGACTCACTTCATCCATCAGGCCGACGGTCGTGATCTTGTGCGGCATGGTGACGAGCGCGCCGCGGATGTTCGTCAGCTTGAACAGATGCGGCAGGAACGCGACGTAATCGTCGGGTTTGACGCCCATCGGCACGACGACCGCATCGATGCCCTGTTTGTCGAACCAGGGGTTGTAGATCATCGGCGCCTTGAACGCTTCGGTCGGGTAGCCGAGGTGAGCAATCAGAGTGGTCTTGCCGCTGATCATGGCAGCTCCTTTCACGATGTCGGACGCGCGCGGTCGCGCTCCGATCATGATAGAGCGGATTGCGTCTGCCGCAGTGCGGCAATCAGTGACTCGCGCCAAGGTAGGCCGCCTTCACCGACGGATCGTTGCGCAACTGCTCTGCCGGGCCGTGCGTCGCGACGCGTCCGTTTTCGAGCACGTAGCCGTAATCCGCGACATTGAGCGCTGCGGCTGCGAACTGTTCGACTAGCAGCATCGTGACGCCGTCCGCTTTGAGGCGCTCGATGATGCGAAAGACTTCGTCGACGAGAATGGGCGCGAGACCCATCGACGGTTCGTCGAGCAGGACGAGGTCCGGATTGAGCATGATGGCGCGCGCCATGGCGAGCATCTGCTGTTCGCCGCCCGATAGCGTGCCGGCGAGTTGATTGCGGCGTTCTTTCAGACGCGGAAAGAGTTCGATCGCGCGTTCGAGATCGGCGCTGACATCGCCCTTCGGGCGCGACCATGTGAGACGCGGAAAAGCGCCGAGCAGCAGGTTATCGGTGACGGACATGGTCGCGAATACGCGGCGTCCTTCCGGTGAATGCGCGAGTCCGAGGCGCGCGATCTTGTGCGAATCGAGCGAATCGATGCGCTTGGAGTTGCTGCCGACGCCCATTGTGATTTCGCCTTCGGTCGGCTTGATCATGCCGGAGATGGCGCGCATCGTCGTGGTCTTGCCGGCGCCGTTCGAGCCGATCAGCGTGACGACTTTTGCCTTCGGCACGTTCAGTGAGATGCCGTGGAGGACTTTGACTTTGCCGTAACCGGCGTGGAGGTTTGTTATCGTCAGCATTTTTCTTTTTCGGCTTTTGGGGGAATCCTGTGATCGTGTCGGTCTATTAGCACTGCCCCTGTGCGGGGCGGCACTCACTTTCTTTGCTGCTGCAAAGAAAGTAAGCAAAGAAAGCAGCTTCCGATACGCCCGCGGT
>Ga0182736_1000371_pt1 | contig 75093 bp, 50 predicted proteins | sample eDN5th30CKraftBY_FD_128882 | JGI IMG/M metagenome (GOLD analysis project Ga0182736, IMG submission 128882) | Enriched backyard soil microbial communities from Emeryville, California, USA - eDNA 5th pass 30_C Kraft BY (version 2) (version 2) | ecosystem: Environmental > Terrestrial > Soil >... | reverse complement strand
TTCGCAAATGCTAAGATTCATATTGCGATCGCGGTTGAAGGACAGCATATGCAGGTATATATTAATCAATCAAAATTGCTCGACACCAATATGTTTAAAGACGACGTGATGAAGTACTTTTACCTAAGCGGTCCTTTCGACTATCAGTCGAACGCGCAGGTTTATTTCGGAAATTTTGTGCTGGCAAGATAGGCGCTATTTTTTGGATTCTTCAACATAGATTAGTAAGTTTGGTTAACAGTTTTTGCCGTTTTCAGATTATCGTTAAACAGCATATTTAGAAACCAATTATCAATGCGCTATGTTAAGAGAAATCGATTTAATTCGTATACTGTTGTCTTATCACTCCGAATGGGAAAAGAATCCGGAAGCTTTTTTAGAATTAACCATCTTGATATCTTCTATTGATAGTAGGTGTATTGCCTCAGGAGAAATTGATGTAGCTGAGATTATGGGGCCTAAATTAGATAATGTAGCGAAAGTATTAATGGGTATTACGCATATCAATCTGGCTCCCTTTAAGGATTTTGCTGAATTGAAGCAAAAAGGACACGCAACAACACATCTAGGAGAACATTTGGTGGAAGTATTAGAAACTGTGAATAATATTGAATATAGAACAGCTACAGAGAGCGTCAATGCGGGTGAGCTTTTTAATGTTGAGCAATATTTTAAAGACAAAAAGGCGGAAAAGCTGTTCCTAAAATTATGGCCCTATATTACCCCGGTAGAAGAGTAAATAAATCCAGTAATTTTTATTGTAAACGATTCGGAGCATCCGGGTGCTCTTTCGAAAAACGACGTGCGTCCGCTTCAAAGCGACTCAACCAGTCGTCCAACAGAATCTTTTCCTTGCCATAGAGATAAGGTATATTATACAATTTTCCGGAGGCATCAGCATAAAACTGTAGATCAGCTTTATAATAGGAACCATCCTTATCGTAACGGAATGCTTGAATAACATAGTAAGGGAAATTGTTAAGATCTGTTGTTCAGCGTTACTATACTTAAATTCGTAAGAAAAGTATAGGGAATCAAGCAGCTGGTCTTTGTTGTTTTGCTTGTTCTCCAGTGAACTTATTTGCCTTCCCTGCTTGTCAATATAATAAACCTGAGCTTTGGAAAGATCTAAAGAAGGATGTTCAGAGTCTTTGGAATAATCAAAATGGCAATTATTGCAAACCCTGGCAATTCCATATTCAAAATAACCCGCCCAATCCCATTGTGTGGGAATCACCTTTTTGCCATCGCGGTCTACGAAACCTTCCTTCCCGTTTTCAACGAACCTGCTTAAGCCTTCCTCATAGTAATCTGGGCCATTATCATATAGATAAGGAGCATAACATACTTCACCCCATACGATTTATCGTAGTAGATTAAATATGTAACAAATATATTACAATTAAACCTTTTACAATAAATAATATCTTACTCTCACTAAACAAACAGTAATTTTTCTATTCCTAAGTTATTATAGATGCGTCAGATACATTTATTCATTATTTCTTTTGTTATTTTAAGTTTTCTTTCCCTTCAGAGTTTAGCACAATACACCGTTACCGGGCATGTTGTAGATAGTACTAATGGAATTGGTTTATTGGGGGCGCGGATTAGTTTGACAACATTACAGGATTCAGTTGTTAAACAAACAGTTGCTCAAGAGAATGGTTCTTTTGTCTTTCAGCAGGTGCCTGCAAACGATTACGTACTCTTATTTAGTTATATTGGCTATAAACCTCAACGAAAGACATTACATGTTAAAAATAATGCGGAAAGCCTTGAGATAGCATTAAATCTGGATTTTACGATGCTTGATTCGGTCAGTATAACCGTGGGACCGCCACCGGTAGTGATTAAGGGAGATACCACGGAATTTGATGCTGGGGCCTATTCTACCGAACCCTATGCTGATGCTGACGCATTGGTGGCGCAAATTCCAGGAGTAGAAATAGATGCTGATGGTAAGGTGACTGCTCAGGGCGAGGATGTGCAGCGTATTATTGTAGATGGAAAAGAGTTTTTCAGTACAGATCCGGCAGTTGCTTTAAAGACCTTACCAGCCGATGTTATCGATAAAATCCAGTTGATTGACGAAAAAAGTGAACAGTCGAAGCTCACTGGTTTTGATGATGGAAATCGCCGAAAGATTATCAATATCGTAACAAAGCCCGATAAAAGGCACGGCTATTTTGGAAAGATGTCTGGCGCTTCCGGAAACGAAGACCGCTATAATACGGGAGGTTTTTTAAATGCATTTAATGGCGATCGGAGAATCAGTGCCAATATTCTTTCGAACAACATTAATCAGGGCAATGCGGCGAGTAACGAATTGGTGGGGGCCAGCGGGGGCCGGGGAGGACGTGGAGGAGGAAGTGACGGCGGTGGCGGTATTGGGCCAAATCATCGCGTTGCCTTAAATTATAATAATACCTGGTGGAAAGATGTGCAGTTCAATGCAGATTATCATTTTAATACGTCGGATAAAAATACGATACGCAATGCTAATCGGGAAATTCTTATTGGAGCAAATGCCAACCAGTTTAATCAAACCTTACAGCAAACTAATCGGGATAATCAAAGTCATACCGCGAGCTTTAAAGTTGAGTATAAAAAAGACTCTACCCAGCGGCTAACCGTTAGTCCGAGAGTTAATTTTAATAGCGGCAAAACCACCAATAGTAATAATACGGCTACCCTAGGGGCTATGCGAGATTTAATTAACACGTCTAACCGGACGAATAATGGGGATAATGACGCTTTCACCATTGGGGGAAGTATTGATTATGGCTTACGCTTAAGCAACCGCGGCCGCTCTATTTCAGCGCATATAGAACGTAATTATAACCGGAATACCAATGAAGCTTTTGCCCTGTCGTATAATTTGTTTTATGAAGACGAGGCACTTGATCGGAGCGATACCGTTAATAATAGGAACGATAGTTATTCAAATAGCAATAGCTGGAATAGTCGGTTAACCTATACTGAACCCTTAGATTCAAGCTCGCGGATAATGGCGAACATTAGCGCACGCAATAATAAGAGCTATTCGGACAGGAAGATGTATGATTTTTTAGCAGAAACAGGTCAATATTCGGAGCTTAATCGAGAGCTTTCCAATGAATTTAGAAATGATTATACATTCTATGGTGCCGGACTGAACTATCAGTTCTCCAAGGAGACGGTTCTTTTTGATGTTGGTATTAATTATCAACAGGCAAGAACTGCCAATGATCGTGTTTTTCCTGAACAGGTAAGCTCCCGGATACAGTTTATCAATTATTTGCCCAATGCTAACTTTACCTATCGCTTTTCGCGCGATAGGCGGATAAGGTTTAATTATAATACATCAACTAATGCTCCCAACGTACTTCAATTGCAAGACGTCATCAATAACCAAAATCCGTTAAGGATTACGGGGGGAAATCCGGATTTAAGACAAGAGTTCAGGCATTCATTTAGCGCGAATTACAATAGTGTGCAGCGGGAAACAGGCGCTAATTTTGCTGTAAATTTGAATGGTGAATTCACCAATAACCGGATTGTCAATTCCACTTTTATAGCACAAGCCGATACCTTTATCGTGGATAATGTACTGCTTGGAAAAGGAGCGCAATTTTCTCGCCCTGTAAATGTTAATGGTTATTACAGTTTGCGCGCAAATATATCTTTTGGTAGACCTATTGAAGCGCTTAAAATCAACCTGAATAGTAACACTACACTTCATCAAAATAGAGATGTAGGTTTATTAAATGATGCATTAAGCTATACCGACAGCTATGGCATCAATCAGCGTATAGGAATTAACAGTAAAATCAGTCGCAAAATAATCTTTAGTTTATCTTACAGCGGCAATTATAGCGTAGTACAGAACAACAACAATAGCAGCTTAAGCTATAACTCCTATAACCAAATCCTCAGAAATGATTTTACCTATATCTTTTGGAAAGGCGTGCGTGTAGCATCTAGCCTCAATTATCGCTATAATACCGGTATGTCTGCTGGTTACGACCAAAGCTTTTTGCTCTGGAATGCGTCTATAGGTAAAAAATTATTTAAGCGAGAAGAGGGTGAAATAACGCTTACTGCTTTTGATTTATTGAATAACAATACGCAAGTGAGCCGGAACATCACCGAGCGTTATATCGAAGATTCAGCAACCAATATACTCCAGCGATATTTTCTTTTAAGCTTTACGTATAACTTACGCAATTTTGGCGGAGGCGGCATGTTTGGCGGGAGAGGAGAAAGAGCTGAAGGCAGAGGGGGAATGAGACGGGGACGGTGATAGCCAGCTAGTATAATTTGGTGATTTCCACGGCGCTTGCCGCGGATTTCTATCAATGAAGAATAACAATATCACTTTAGTATTTCAAACAATCGATTGCGTAAAATTAGACAATCGATTGCGTTGCCACGAATGTTGGATTTATCTCCTATCCTTTTTATTATTGCCGTTGACTAACGCTGCCAGCATAACCAAATCAAATTTGAGGGAGACAAAAACGGAACAGATGATTCATCAAAAGTATCTGATAAATTTTTGCTAGGAAATCTGTGTTAACTACAGTAGCATAGACCCAAATAGGACTAGCTAAATGGAATAGTTGAGTATGGAAGAAATATTGGATTTGACAGATAGACAATTGCTGTCACTAATAAGTAAGGGAAGTGAATCGGCTTTTTCTGTGCTGTTTTATCGGTATAATCGTCTACTTTACGCCCATGCCTATAACAAATTGCGCGATGTTGAAGAAGCAAAAGATGTGGTGCAAGAAGTGTTTATAAACCTCTGGAATATTGCCCAACGACAACCATTGGTTACGGAAAATCTCGTCGGATATCTCCAAACAGCAGTAAGAAATAAAGTCTTTGATACGCTATCTAAAAAGAAAAGTGCATCTACCTATCTAACCTCCTTACAGGATTTTATTGATCAGGCAGAAGTGCAAACGGATTATCCTATTCGAGAGCGGCAAATGCAAGATATTATTGATACAGCAATTTTAGCTTTACCCAATAGAATGCGCGCAGTATTCGAGTTGAGTCGAAAACAACACCTTTCCCATAAGGAGATTGCGCAACAACTTAATATATCCGATCAAACAGTTACCGACCAGATAAAGAAAGCACTAAGAATTTTACGGGTTAAGTTGGGAATTATCCTAAGCTTACTGTTTGTTTTTATTCGCTAAAAAAAATAATAAAAGACATATCCCCCCTGTCATCTATTCATCCGTCTTACTTATAATTGGCATTAGCTGATTATTTGTAACCAGGATATGGCAAAAGGTAAACAAACAGCAAAGACACTTTTAGATAAATATAGGAACGGGCAATGTAGTGAAGAAGAAAAGGCCTTGTTGGAGAGTTGGTACAAACAATGGCGTGCAGATTTGGATGTGTTGGATAAAGATGAGCTGTCTGTTGCGGAGGATGAAATGTGGGAAGCTATCCAGAGAAGGAAAAAAGCGAAAATACAGGTTTTATTTACAATAAAATGGGCAGCCGCAGCAAGTATAATTTTACTCCTGTCTTTTATTGGTTATCATCTTTATTCTCCTGAAAACAGAGCAATTACTGCTAAAAGTCATTTATACGTTCAAGATGTTAACCCCGGCACCAATAAAGCCTTACTTACGCTGACAAATGGGACAAAGGTTGATCTCAATGCGCTAAAAGTTGGTGAATCTATCGCGCAGGAAGGTTTAAAAATATCCAAAGATGCCGCAGGGCATTTAGTTTATGAAACAGCAAGCCCAGCTAATGGAGAGCCTAACGGAGCATCAGCAGCTATGTCATATAATGAAGTTTCTACTCCTAAAGGAGGGGAATTTCAACTCTTATTGCCCGACGGTACAAAAGTCTGGTTAAACGCCTCTTCCACTATACGTTATCCTTTAACCTTCGCTGCAAATGAAAGAAGGGTGGAGTTAAAGGGCGAAGCTTATTTTGAAGTGGCTAAACGGAAAATAGGAAGTGCAAAGCAGACAGCAACTTCACAACCATTCACCGTCAGTACGCCCTATCAGCGCGTGGAAGTTTTAGGTACACATTTCAATATCAATGCGTACGAAAATGAGGGGGAAACCAAAACGACCTTAGTTGAAGGAAGCGTAAAGGTATCAGCTAAAAACGGCAGTGAACAGATTTTGAAGCCGAATGAACAAAGTATCGTCAAGGGAGCCGATCAGATACGTGTCCGAGAGGTAAATCCCGCTGTTGCAATTGCTTGGAAAGAAGGGCAATTTTTGTTCGATAATACCGATTTGAAAACGATCATGCGCCAGCTGGAACGTTGGTACAATGTAAAAGTGGTTGATTTGGAGCATTTCCCCAATAGCACGTATAATGGTAAGCTTAAACGGACATCGAAGCTCTCGAAGGTTTTGCAAATTTTGGAATTAACGAGCAATCTTAAATTTAAAGTAGAGGTTTCGCCCGATGACGAACAAGAAAGGAGGTTGATTTTATTGAAATAACTTATATCAAGGTGTTAAACCAGTGATGCGTCAACATCACCGGTTTAGGATAGGCCTTAAAAACGTCCAAATGAATACATGTTTATCAAACCTAACAAACAAATTTATGAATTATAAAGGTCATAAAGTGGATCAACCATGTTTTTTACCTAAACATTACTGTTGTTCTTTTAAAAAAATACCAACGAAACCAATACGTATAATGCGATTAACTGTTCTTTTTTTAACCTTATTGGGTTTGCAATTTGCGCAAGCAGGACATGCACAGCAGGTTTCTTTACATGTTAAAAAAGCATCGTTGAAACAAGTTATAGAAGAATTAAGTAACCAAAGCGGTTATACATTTTTTTATGACCAAAAATACCTTGCACAGGCTAACCCGGTTTCTATTGAAGTGAATAATCAACCCATTGCAGGAGTTATTCGTCAGGTTTTTGCTGATCAACCTTTTGTTTATGAGATTGTTGACCAAACGATTACCTTAAAACCAAAAAAAGAGATTCTTCAAACAAATACACCAACCAGGCAATCGGTCATTACAGGGGTCGTTATCGATGCAACAGGTGCTCCTTTGCCGGGTGTTTCTGTATTGGTGAAAGGAGCCAAAGCCGGAACAACAACGGATGAGGAGGGTAAATTCAGTTTAAAAGACGTAGCGCAAGGAACAATCTTGGTTTTTTCTTCCATCGGAAGTGCAAGCAAGGAACTGCCTGCTACCACAGCTCCCATGAAAGTGGTTTTAGAGGAAAATCAGGACCTGCTGGATGAAGTGGTGGTGGTGGGCTATGGTGCGCAAAAGAAATCCGACCTTACGGGAAGCATAGCCACCGTCTCGTCCAAAGACCTGGAGAATGTCAATTCACCGAATGTGGTAGATAAATTGCAAGGAAAAGTTGCTGGTTTAACGATCAATACCGGCAATGCCAGTCCGGGTGCCACGGCAAGTATCAACGTTCGCGGCCAGAACTCCATCAGCGCCTCGAATGATCCCTTGGTTATCCTGGATGGTATTCCCTTCAGTGGTTCGATGAGTGATATCTCGCCCAATACCATCGAAAACATTTCAGTGTTGAAGGATGCTTCTTCAACGGCTATCTACGGTTCCCGTGCGGCCAATGGGGTGATTCTCATTACCTCCAAGAAGGGTGAAGCAGGTAAACCGAAGATTAACTATAATGGCTATTTTGGCGTGCAGAATGTGGCAAGAAGTCTCGATTTAATGAATGGACCAGAATATTTGCAGTACATGCAAGATTATCAGAACGAAATGGCGAGGAGGAATGGAACCACTGCTCCGGCGCCAGAGGATTACCTCTTTGCCAATGTATGGGAGCAGGCTCAAAAGGGAATTGAAGTTGATTGGCAGGATCGTATCTTTAAAAGCAATGCACCGATTCAGGAACATCAGCTGAGTTTCTCAGGAGGTGACGAAAATTCGACCTACTACGCTTCTGCGGCCTACTTGGATCAGGATGGGGTCGTGAAAAACTCGCCATTTAAACGATACAATGTCAATCTGAACCTGAACCAGAATTTGAGTTCATGGTTGAAATTGGGACTCATGGCTCAGCTGACCCAGTCGGATAACAATGGCGTGCAGCCGACCATCGATAATGCTGTAAAAATGAGTCCTTATGGTAAAGACAGGGATGAAAATGGCAACGTTGTAACCTACCCCATGTATGCACAGACGCTCTATCCGCATCCTTTTGCTGATGAGCAAGCGATTTACGATGAAACCAAACGATCGGTCTACGCGAATACCTTTTTGGATGTGCAGCTTCCGATAGATGGGTTAAGCTTTAAAACCACTTTTGGTATCAATTATCGGAATACGGAGACCGGAAGCTATTACGGATCGAACACCTTGTCTGGTCAAGGAGTACATGGTTACGGAGAAGTTACCGGACAGAATGCATACGACTGGACTTGGGAGAATCTCTTGACCTATAACCGTAGCTTTGGGGATCATAAGATCAATGTGGTTGGTTTATACAGTGCCCAAAAGTCAAGAATAAAAGATACCCGATTGTATGGAGAGAATTTTGTAGTCGATAATGGTTATAATAACCTGGAAGCGGCTGCTAATAATAAACAAATTGAATCGGGCTTAGTGAATACTGCGCTACTTTCGTACATGGGAAGGATTAATTACAGCTACAAAGACCGCTATTTGTTAACCTTAACAGGCCGTTCGGATGGTTATTCTGCTTTTTCATCCGATGATCGCTGGGCTTTCTTCCCCTCGGTTGCCGGCGCATGGGTCATCTCTTCGGAGGATTTCTTTGCGAGTGAGCTGATTAATAACTTAAAGTTAAGGCTGTCCTATGGTAAAAATGGTAACCAAGCCATCAGTGCCTACCAAACCTATGATCGCTTCTCGAATATCCAATACCTCTTCGGTGATGCCGGAAATGCGGTAAATGGCCTAGCTTTAGGTTTCGACGCCATCGGAAACAGAACACTGAAGTGGGAATCTACAGGTTCGTTTAATGCAGGACTTGACTTTGGCTTGTTCAATAGTCGGATCAATGGTAGTATAGATTTTTATAAAACACATACCAATGACTTGCTGATGAGTAGACAAGTACCCATCATGAATGGCTACAACACCATCGTGAGCAATATCGGGAAAACCAAGAACTTGGGATTGGAAGTTAACCTGAACACCCAAAATATCATCAAAGATAATTTTACGTGGAACTCCAACCTTACCTTTGCCTATAACGATAATGAAATTGTAGAGTTAACGGGTGATGGTAAAAGCAACCCCTCGGCAGGTTATATCATCGGTCAGCCTATCCGTATTTTCTACGACTACAAGGTCATCGGCGTTTGGCAGGAAGGTGATGACATTGCCAATTCCTGGCAGCCAGATGCCAAGCCGGGAGATGCCAAGCTAGCCGATATCAATGGCGATGGAACTATTTCGCCAGACGACCGCACGGTAATGGGAACGAAAATACCGAAATATACCCTGGGTATCGGTAATGATTTTACCTATAAAGGATTCGGGCTGTCCTTCTTTATGAACGGTGCCTTCGGCGTCACCAAGGAGGATAATTTTACCAATGTAGAGCGCTTTGTGCCGGGAAGCGGTGCCAATTATTTGTCGGATATGGATTACTGGACACCCGAAAACCCGAGCAATGAGGTTCCCTCTCCCGCATACGTGCCGAAAAATACACACAAATATTATATCAATGCAGCCTTTTGGCGCATCCGCGACCTGACCCTAAGCTATACCTTTAAGGGGGAAAAGCTGGATAAGTTGCATATTGGTTCGATTCGCACTTATATCAATGCGCGTAACCTCTATACCTTTACCAAAGTAAAGGGCTACAATCCGGAAGCGCTCAGTGTAAGTGATGAAACTGGAAACCCGACATCAACGAATATCTTGTCACCCTATCCGGTTCCAAGGGTATTTTCTTTAGGTGTGAATGTTCAATTTTAAAATATAGAAGATGACAAAAAGAATTATATATAGCGCGTTGTTGGCCCTTGCATTGAGCGGCTGCAAAAAGTCTTTTCTGGATGAAGATACCAGCGGATTCTTGTCGCCCGAAAATTCATATACCAGCACCGCTGGCTTTGAAGCAGGATTAAATGGCTTATATGCTTATGCCCGCTTGGAGTTTCAGACATGGGATTTTGCCGGGTCGCTTTTTACGCAAGGGGCAACCCCTCAGGAGGCTTTACAGATTGGTACCGATATCGTGCTAACGAAAACGGATGGAACGGACGGATCATTGTTACCCTTCCAAAATTATACACTCGACAATAACTCTAGTTATGTGCGTAACTACTATAAATTTGGCTATGGTTTAATCGCCAATGCCAATACTATAATCCATGCACTGGACAATAACGAGATTAGCTGGGACGACCCTGAAAATGACCCACAACGGGTAAGGGCCACAGCACTATTTTTCCGTGCTTATGGCTACCGTTACCTGATTAACCTCTATGGCGACGTGCCTTGGGTGGAAGAGGTGTCTCCCGAACCACGTACGGATTTTACCCGCATGCCTAAAATGGAGGTGATGCAGCATGTTATCGATGACTTGAAATATGCTTCCGAAAATTTGCCGGATAATCCCGATGCTTTGGAAGATGGTAAGCTAACGAAATGGGCTGCTCTGCACTACCTGGCAGAGGATTACCTAGTTCTTCATAAGTCGGATTCGGCCATTATCGCTGCAAAACAGGTGGTAGAATCAGGGCGCTATCACCTGAATAAAACGCGCTTTGGTGCGGAGAAGGATCAAGATGGCGATGCCTTCCACGATATGTTTATCGAACATAACCAAAATCGGAAATCAGGGAACCAGGAAACGATATGGGCGATACAACTGGAGTATAATGTCCAGGGTGGGGGCGACCTGTATACCGACTGGAGTAAAAGGGCTTGGGTGCCGTTCTATGCCAATCTAGGGGGCTTTACCTTGGCGGATTCCCTTGGCGGACGCGGACTGGGGCAACTCCGTCCATTCGACTGGTGGCTGGATAGCTACGAAACTAAGGATATGCGTAATTCAGAATACAATATTAAACGGAACTGGTATTACAATGATCCGGCTTCTCCTTTATATGGTAAAAAAGTGAATATTACCGAGGATATGAAGCGTACAGGGAAAGTATATCCCACCACAACCAAATTCTTTTATGGTAAAACGGCAGATAATCCGGCTTATGAGGGTAATATGAAAGATCGAGTAAAAATCCGTTTGGCCGAAACCTATTTGCTTCTGGCAGAAGCTTATTTACAGCAGAACAATAAGTCGGCGGCGGCTGAAGCCATTAATGAGGTACGCGCAAGGGCTAATGCAAGTCCGATTGATGCGGCTAAAGTGGATGTGGATTACCTGCTGGATGAACGGGCAAGAGAATTATTGGGTGAAGAAATGCGCAGAATGACGCTGTCGCGCTTTGGTAAAGAAGTATTTTTGCGAAGGGTAACCAATCTGAATCCGGCTTCGAAGCCCGTGGTGAAAGATTTTAATTTCTTATGGCCTATTCCGCAGGAAGTTATCGACGCGAATTCAGGAGCAGAGTTTCCGCAGAATCCGGGTTATAATTAAACTTAGATAAATTCATTTTATATGCAATATAATTGCGTTGCATATAAAATGAATTTACCGATCTCTCCTCAGCCATTGAGAACTTTTTATAGAGGAAATAATTGGTATAGCTGTTTGTAGATTTAGACGCTTTCTAATAAGGTGCTAGCCTACAAACAGCTACTTCCTTAATAATCATTGCTGGAAATGACAGAAACAACAAACAACGAATAACCAACAGGCTACATCGTTTTCGCAACTCACGCAACCGATTGTGTCGAGGAGTGACTTGTTTAAGGGTTAAAACCTTATTATTATTGTAAAGCGACTAACCTTTAATAATGGCGCCGAAAATGACAGGGCTTTATTGATAAAAACTATAAGATATACCATTCATGCAATATTCTTCAGCGAAATCTATCCATTTTTCCATTACACTTTTATTGTTCCTGTTTTTGCTAATGGGTAGCTCTTTGAAGGCTCAAACTAGTCGGCAGGTCATCCCTTTTAACAACGATTGGCAGTTTAAAAAAGGCGCACACGACTACACCAAGGAAGCAGATTTTGTAAGTGGCGAATGGGAGACTATTACCGTGCCCCATACCTTTAACTGCACCGATATGCAGCTAGATAAAAACTTTTATACCGGCGATGCTTTTTACAAAAAGACGTTTAAGGTGGAGAATGCACTGAAGGACAAAAGAATCTTTCTGCGCTTCGAGGGTGTAGGATCGGTTGCCACAGTTTATATTAATGGTAAATACCTGACAGAGCATAAAGGGAGCTATTCGGCCTTTGCTTTTGAAATCACCAACTCGGTTAAATATGGCGAAGAAAATACCATCTTGGTAAAAGCCAATAATGATGCCCGTAAGGATGTTATCCCCGTAAACCAATTTTTGTTTCCAATATATGGCGGCATCTATCGTCCGGTGAGTATGATCGTGACCAATAACATAAACATCACGACAACAGATTATGCTTCTCCAGGGATTTATATCACGCAAAAAAATGTCTCAGCGAAGAAGGCCGACGTTACAGTAAAAGCCAAACTGGAAAATAAGGAGCGCACTGCCAAAATGGTCACCATCCAAACTACCGTAGCAAATGGTGAAGGAAAACAGGTTGCCCTCACCCAGAAAGAAGTAAAGGTGAGTCCCCAAGGAATCACCATCGTAGAACAACCTTTTACGATGTCTAAACCCCATCTATGGAACGGGATAAAAGACCCGTACCTGTATACGCTAACTACAGCTCTAGTGGTAGATGGAAAAGAAATCGATGCGGTAACACAAGCTTTAGGTATACGCCATTTTGAATTAAGAGCAGGCGAAGGAATGTTTTTAAATGGTGAGAAGTATCCCATGTACGGCGTAACCCGTCACCAAGATCGATGGCAGTATGGTAACGCACTTTCACACGAACAACATCAGGAGGATATGAACCTCATCAAAGAGATGGGCGCAACAACCATCCGCTTGGCGCATTACCAACAGGCAGAAGATATGTATGCTTTGGCAGATAAAATGGGTTTCCTCATTTGGGCGGAAATTCCCTTTGTGAACAACACTTCTTTGGAAGAAGGTGATAATGCGAAACAACAGTTGACAGAATTGATCCGTCAGAATATGAATCATCCTGCTATCTACATTTGGGGTATGCATAATGAGGTATATTCGAAAACCAAAGATGAACATGTACCGGTATTGACCCGGGAATTGAACGATATTGCCAAAACGAACGATCCAGACCGTTTAACAGCGTCGGTAAGTGGCTATGGCGAAATGTGGAGACCAGCCAATTTAGCTGCCGATGTACAGGGAATGAATCGTTATTATGGTTGGTATGAAGGGAAAATAGGCGATTTGGAGCAATGGGCAACCGGACTGGAAAAAGATTATCCGGGATATAAAGTAATGCTGACTGAATACGGTGCCGATGGTAACATGGATCAGCCGGCAGAAGATCTTCCTTCGCCTAAAGATATCGATCCGGTAAGTGGTAAATTCTTCCCCGAAAACTACCAAACAGAAACTCATATCCAGCAATGGGCAATTATCGAAAAACACCCCTATATTTTAGCTTCTTATTTATGGAATACATTTGAGTTTGCTGTGCCCATGTGGAACAGGGGAGGTGTAAATGCACGAAACCTGAAAGGTTTGATTAGTTTTGATCGGAAACGTAAAAAAGATAGTTTCTATTGGTATAAAGCCAATTGGAATCCTGAGCCCATGATCTATATCGCTAACCGTAGGGATAATAAACGTACGCATGCTCAAACAAGGGTACAGGTGTTTGCCAATCTCGATAAAGTTTCCCTGCTGGTAAATGGTAAAGAAATAACAGGTAAACAAGGTGTCAATAAACGGCATTGGATTTTTGAAGGCATTACTTTACAAAAGGGAGCCAATAAAATTCAAGCTAAAGGTACCGCTAATGGAAAGGCACTAAGTGATGAAATGGAATGGGAGCTGGTTAATTAGCTAATTGTTAAATAGTGATAGTAGTTAAGTGGTGAAGTAGTGATAGTCGGTGAGTAGATCATACAACGACTCAACCATTTAACAATTCTACTACTCAACAACTCAACGAACAACAAATAACCAACAACGAATATGGTAAACCGATTTTTAGTCTTGATTTTGTTTTTGATGGTATCTTGGAGAAGCTACGGTCAGGAGCGCTGCCCTATTATTCCCGCCCCCTTGCAGGCAACACAAGGAAAAGGAACGTTTAAGTTGAATAAACATACGGCTTTGATTATAGAAGACAAGTCTTTGGCTGGTGTTAGTCAATACCTACAGCAGGAAATCCTGCAATTAAAAACACTCCCGCTAGCGCTACAAACTGTTGATAAGGCTCCTAACAGTATCCACCTTAAGCTTAAAGATGGAAAAGATGGAGATGAAGCTTATACAATGGAAATGGACGACCAACACATCGTCATTCAAGGCAATTCTGTCGCAGGCGTATTCAACGGTGCATCCAGTCTGATTCAATTCATCAGCATGGCCAAAGAGGAACACGAAGCCGTGGCAATCCCTGTTTGGCAAATAAAGGATGCTCCTAAATATGCTTGGCGAGGCTTGATGTTGGATGAATCGCGCTATTTCCTTGGAAAAGAAAAAGTGTTGAGCCTGATCGACTGGATGGCCTTTTATAAACTCAATAAATTGCATTGGCATCTAACCGACGAACCGGCTTGGCGCTTGGAAATAAAAAAATACCCTAAGTTAACCCTCATTGGAGGAGTAGGTGATTATAACGACCCCGCTAAGCCCGCTGCTTATTATACACAACGGGAAATCGCTGAAATAATCGCTTATGCAGCTAAGCGCAATATAACCGTCATCCCAGAAATTGATATGCCCGGGCATGCTACGTCAGCAAATAGAGCCTATCCACAATTCAGTGGTGGGGGGAATGCACAGCATCCGGATTTTACGTTCGATCCGGGGAAGGAAGAAACTTATGCTTATCTATCCAATATTTTGAGAGAAACCAATGCGTTGTTTCCTTCGGGTATGTTGCATTTAGGTGGTGATGAGGTCAGTTTTGGAACGGATAAGTGGGCACAGAATGAAGGTATAAAAAAATTGATGCAGCAACATCAGTTAAAAGATCTGAAAGGAGTAGAACGCTATTTTATGGAGCGGATGGCCGACTCCGTATACCGGCTAAATGCGAAACTTTTAGTGTGGGACGAAATGGCCGATATTAATCTGCCGAAAGACAGTACCATCATTTTCTGGTGGCGGCATGACAAGCCAGAACAGCTGCAAACATCCTTAGCAAAAGGTTACCAGACAGTATTGTGCCCGCGCCTACCTTACTATTTTGATTTTGTACAAGATAGTACTCATCGTGCAGGTAGAAAATGGGGCAAATTATATAATCCGCTAAAGGAGGTGTATAGTTTTCAGGTGGCCAACTGGGTAAAGAGTAGTGAGGAGCAGAAATTGGTGCTTGGCTTACAAGCTAACCTATGGACCGAAACAGTGACCGATCTTCAGCGTGTAGATTACCTGTTATTTCCACGTTTGGCTGCACTGGCCGAGGCGGCTTGGAGCACAGATGAAGTGAAAAATTATCCAGCTTTTGAGGAAAAAATAAAACAACATTTTGCTTTATATCGTGAGCATAATGTCTACTTCTATAATCCTTTCGATCCAAATGAAATTCCCGAACCGGTATATTTTAAAAAGGATAGGAAAGATTTGAATGCGGAGGAAAATTGATGATTAGATATTAGATATTAGACATGAGATGTTAGAAGTAGTTAAGTAGTAATAGTAGTAGAATAGGCAAGTAGTGATAGTAGTTGAGTGGTGAAGTAGTGATAGTAGGTGAGTAGACCATTCAACGACTCAACAAATCAACAACTTAACTATTCGACAACTCAACAAATAATAAAAATGAAAAAATTAACATACATAACCTTGTTCCTCTTTATAGGAATTATACAGTCTTTAATGGCTCAATTTCCAGGTGCTACTGCACAACGATCATCCGTAGCCCTAAAACATGGTGCTCATCATTTAGGTAAGCGTATGGATGCACAGATGGAAATTTGGCGTAATTATGGTCTCGGTCAATTTATACACTGGGGTCTGTATGCTATTCCGGGCGGACATTGGAAGGGTAAATATTATCCGGGTGCAGCCGAATGGATTCGATCATGGAACGGCATGCCGAATGAAGATTATGATAATCTATATAAACAATTCAATCCACAGCATTTTGATGCAAAAGCTTGGGCTGCCCAGGCAAAAGCTATGGGCGCGCGATACGTTATCATTACCACTAAACACCACGACGGTTTCTGTATATGGCCAAGTAAATATACCAATTACACCATCGCTAATACGCCCTATAAAAAGGATGCGCTAAAAGAAATTGTAGATGCTTACGGCGCGGTTGGTATTGACGTATATCTTTATTTCTCAATAATTGATTGGAACCATAACGGTTACCGATCTGCTCCAGCAAAAACAGCTCAAGAAAAAGAGGCTTATGAAGAATTTAAATTGTTTACGGCCAACCAGCTTAAAGAATTATTAACCAAGTATCCTAGTACAAAAGGCTTGTGGTTTGATGGAACGTGGGACAAAGCCTGGATAGCCGAAGCTGCTTTTACAGATAGTCTGGAAACGGAACTGCGCGCTATGCACCCGGGGTTGATTATTGGCAGCCGGTTCCGTGCTGATGAAAATGGCAATCGCCACTTTGATACCAATGGCGATATTATGGGGGATTATGAGCAAGGTTGGGAGCGTAAATTGCCTAAAACAATTGCGGATGTACACGGCAATGATTGGGATTGTGTAATGACTGTGCCCGAAAACCAATGGGGCTACCATTCCGAATGGCGCGGACATGTGAAAACCAGTACTGAGCTGATCGAGATGATGGCTCATTCCGTTGCATTAGATGGGAATTTCGTACTTAACTTCGGCCCTGATGGCCAAGGAAGCGTCCGTCCGGAAGAAGCTAAATTGGCAAAAGAAATTGGAGAATGGATGAATGTCAATCATGAAGCGATTTATGATTGTGCTTACGCCGGCTTGGAGAAACAAGATTGGGGATATATTACCAAGAGCCGTAAAACAGGGAAATACTATATGATTGTATTTAATGTTCCTGTTTCGGGTGCTTTAAAGATTAAAATTGCTCCAAGCGCAGGTGTTGGAAAAGTTTATGATTTAGCCGACAGTAATAAAGATTACGAGCCGGAAGAAGTTCATCGAAGTAAGGCAGAAGGAAATGAATATTTGATTCATTTAAAAGACAGACCCGTAGAACCTAAAGTGATTGTATTAGAATGTACTGATCAGGATCAGGATAGTGGTGTGCTGTATGAAAAGGCAAAGACGTAATATGTTTCAAGGAAATGAGCAATAGAAAGCAGCGCAATCCGTTTTCGGGATTGCGCTGCTTTTTGATGCGCTTATAAATGCTTAATCCATAGGCTCAAAATATCCTAAATAATAGCTTTTGGAAAAACTGGTTCTCTTCTTATTATGGTAAAATAAGTAAGCGTGGAATGTGTTTTTTTCAAACTGAACAGGCAGTTCCACCTCAATATGGCCGTCTTTACGATAACAAACCCGGTCATTTTTTGCGCCGATGCCTATTTCTGGGCTGAAGGCCACCAAGACGACCTCGTCACCATTTTTAGCCATGGGATGAGCTTGGTTATCATAAAAAACGGCTAAGTTGGAGGCCGAACGGACGACGTCGGTGATTGGTGAAAGGGGTAAGGCTCCCATGCTGATCATCACTTTCCCAGGGATAATTAGCTGATCGGGATACTTGCCTTCAATGGCATCCTGTATCACCTTTCGAAGCGCCTGTCCGAATGCCTTGCTCTTCTTGCCCTCGCCGTAATTGCTCCAGCTTTCATTGATGATAGGCCGTAATGGATTAAGAAAGGCCATCGCTAAACGCATTTTTTGTTGGCTCGCCAGTTTGCCATAAGGCTCTTTCTGTTTTTTAGCTTTGTTTTTATCGAAGAAAAACTCCATGGTTGCCTTAATTTACGTGATTCGTTATCGATAGATAAGTTGTTGGAGATACCCGCTTATGTTCACTATCGCTAAAAAAAAGCCAGATATGAATGAGTTCTCCCGGCTTCGCATCATCGTCAATTTCAACATAGGTTTCACCTTGGTAGCGAAGCGCTACGTCTTCATCCGTGTCCCAGATGTCCAAATTCTCATAATAAGCCAAAACATGTATTTCATCATCCAGTTCACCGCTTAGCCCATAGGTTTTTGTGTTCCAGCTAATCCGGATTCGGTTATTCAGTAGTTCAACCTTTTCGGCACCTGCCGAAAATAAGGAACCGCGGCTGAATTGTAGTGCAGGATAATTTAAAGTTAACTCGCCCCCTTCGTTTAATAAAAAAGCATGAGGGAAATTATGTTTAAAAGCTGCATTATGCGAGGTGGATTTGCTGGTAAAATGGCTAAAACCAATATTCAACATCTTTTCCGTGGGCACTAAGAATTTGTTGAGCAAGGTAAATTTTTTACGGTGTAAAACTTGTGCCTCGCTGGGTGTGTTCCTGTTTTTATAAGGACGTGGCCTCCCTTTTATGTAATCTATTTTTTTCCATCCACTACCGATTACACTGCCTGCTTTTCCGCGAAATGGGCCATTGACGCCCTTATTGATAATGCCCATAGATTAATATTTATTTTACTTCTTATATTCTAAATGGTATAACAATTTTAACCAAATTGAAACAAAGTTCAAAAATAAATCAATTAAAAAACAAGTATAAAATTATAATAAATTGATACTGATATTAGAACTGATCGAAAAATAATCGTTTTTTATACGTAAATATACCGTATATTTTACGGTATATTTACGATGAATTTACGGTAAAAATACGATAAATTTAGATATCTATATTATATTAAAATAAGTTCTTTATAGATTTAAATAATGATCTTTTCGGTAAATGGTTAATAGCGTGTTTAAAGAACGTATAACTGGCTGTTCAATGTTTCTTACCCTACATCAATTTTTTCGAACAAAACTATGCTGACTTTTGTAACATAAAATCAGAAAGGAATATATTATGGACAAGCAAATAAAAGGAATCCATCATATCACCGCTATGGCAGGAGATGCTAAGAAAAATTACGATTTCTATACCCGGACCTTAGGATTGCGTTTAGTAAAGAAAACGGTCAATTTTGATGATCCCGAAACCTATCATTTCTATTATGGAGATGAAATTGGCACACCAGGTACGATTTTAACCTTTTTCCCCTGGGGAGGTATCGGTAGTGGCAGAAGAGGCACCCGCCAAGTAACAGAGATTGGTTATGCCGTGCCGGAAGGAAGTTTAGACTTTTGGTTAAAGCGCTTTGAGGCACATAATATCACGTATAATAAAGTGGCGGAAAAGTTTGGTGAACAATACTTAACTTTCTTAGATCCGGATGGATTGAAGTTTGAGCTTACCGTTCCTCAGGTAGCTGACGAACGTAAATCGTGGATAACGAATGAAGTTAACGAGAAGCATGCCCTGCATGGTTTTCATCACATTACGATAACGACCAACAAAATGGACGCTACAGTAAAAGTCTTGACGGAAATTTTAGGCTATCGTTTATTACAACAAGATGTAAATCGATATCGGTTTATTACAGATACTGTTGCGCAAGCAAACTTAGTAGATGTGGTGGAAGCACCAGGAGAACACATGGGTCATGTGGCCGGTGGTTCGGTACACCATGTAGCGTTTCGAGTGGAAAACGAAGAAATCTTAATGCATTACCGTCAAAAAGTGGTGGAAGCAGGTTTGCAGATTACAGAGAAAATTGACCGAAATTACTTTTATTCCTTATACTTCAGGGAACCGGGAGGTGTGTTGTTTGAACTGGCAACTGATAACCCTGGATTTACTGTAGACGAAAGTATTGATCAATTGGGTAGTGGGTTAAAATTGCCACAGCAATATGAGCCATACCGCGAACAATTGGAAAAAGTATTACCTCCATTGGCATAATTAAAGTCTCATTGATACTTGTGATTTGTGATTGTTTACTTATCACGGTTCACGATTACCAATGAACGATGAAGGATAAGGATAATAGCTAACAATCCGTATCTAACAACCAACATCCAATAATGAACAACAAATGTACACGTATCAACAACAAGTAATAAAAGCAGGAGTGCCACTTTCGGACGCTAAAAAAGCAATCGTTATGGTTCATGGCCGGGGCGGAAGAGCAGAAGATATCATTTCCTTACAGCGCTTTTTGAAGCTAGACAATATGGCTATAATAGCCCCGCAGGCTGTAAACAATAGCTGGTATCCCTATAGTTTTATGGCTCCTGAAAGCAATAATCAGCCAGCATTAGCTTCAGCTATTGAAACGGTGGGAGAAGCTGTAAAGGAAATAGTGGAAAGCGGAATTAAAGCAGAGCATCTCTACTTCTTGGGATTTTCACAGGGGGCCTGTTTGACATTAGAATATGTAGCAAGGAAGGCTCGGAAATATGGTGGCATTATCGCTTTTACCGGTGGATTAATCGGTGAGGAATTGGTAAAAGACCGTTATCAGGGTGATTTTGAGCAAACGCCTATACTGATTACTACCAGTAATCCCGATCCGCATGTGCCGCCTGCACGGGTAGAAGAAAGTGTGGCGCTGTTGGAAGAATTAGGGGCAGCAGTAACACTGCAAGTTTATCAAGGTAAAGCACATAGTATCTCCAAAGAAGAATTGGATTTAGCAAATCGAGTGATATTGTAAATAGCAATGTCCCTTGTGTCCTCGGATACAGTGCTGCGTCGTCACCTTATTCGCGCTTCGGCCTCGTGATTTGTCATCCAGAACGGAGCATAGCGGAGTGAAGGATCTGGCAAAATAGGTGTTACAATGAACTTGTAACAAAAATAATCGCGCAACCGATTGTGTTTTGTGCTGATTTGTAATTGTTGTTTTTATCAATTAACATTGATTGCTATAATAGGTTAGGTAGTATAAAGCCACCTAAGCACTTACAACAACAACATATCGTAAATAATGAAAAGCATATTTCGGAATTGTATACTAGGAAGAACACCTTTATTTGTTTTGCTTTTTACACTTTTGTTTTTCTATATACCAATCCAAGCAGCAAATCCCGCAAAACATGCTAAAGATATAACCCAAGAAGATCGGCCTATCATTGGCGCACAACGCATTAACCCAACTACAGTTGAAGTGTTGCTATTCAATAAGCAACGGATAACAATAGATTTCTATGGAGAGAATGTCTTCCGGCTTTTTCAAGACAACTCGGGCGGCTTTATCCGGGATCCTGAGGCCGAGCCCGAAGCTAAAATTTTAGTGGATAAGCCCAGAAAAACTGTTCCCAAACTGGATTTGCGTGACGAAAACGACCAGATTTCCATTGCAACGCATAAAATTGCCGTGTTAATAGACAAGAAAACAACCTTGTTAAAAGTCATTAATCAGGAAACTAAGGCGGTGGCACTGGCCTTCACGGCACCTGTTCAGTTTGAGAAAGGAAAAACTACATTGACCTTGCAGGAAAATCCGCAGGAATATTTTTATGGAGGAGGTGTGCAGAATGGACGTTTCTCCCATAAAGGAAAAGCAATCGCAATCGAAAATCAAAATAGTTGGACGGATGGCGGTGTAGCCTCGCCAACGCCTTTTTACTGGTCAACCAACGGTTACGGAATCCTATGGTATACGTTCAAAAAAGGAAAATATGATTTCGGCGCCAAGGAAAAAGGTGTGGTGAAACTATATCACGAAACCGATTATTTAGATGCCTTTTTTATGATTGATGATGGAGCTGCAGCACTTTTGAGCGATTTTTATCAGCTGACTGGAAATCCTGTGCTTCTTCCTAAATTCGGATTTTATCAAGGGCATCTGAATGCCTATAACCGCGATTATTGGAAAGAAGATGAAAAGGGAATTTTGTTTGAAGATGGTAAACGATATAAGGAAAGTCAGAAAGATAATGGTGGAATAAAGGAATCGCTTAATGGAGAAAAAGGTAATTATCAATTTTCGGCCCGTGCAGTAATAGATCGTTATAAGCAGCACGATATGCCTTTAGGCTGGCTACTTCCCAATGATGGCTATGGTGCCGGTTACGGACAGACAGCCACTTTGGACGGGAATATCCAGAATCTGAAAAGCTTGGGTGATTATGCACGTAAAAATGGTGTGGAAATTGGTTTGTGGACACAGTCTGATTTACATCCTAAACCAAAAGTCAGCGCCTTACTGCAACGCGACATTATAAAAGAGGTGCGGGATGCTGGCGTTCGTGTGTTAAAAACGGATGTTGCCTGGGTGGGAGCCGGATATTCTTTCGGCTTGAATGGCGTTGCCGATGTGGGGCAGATCATACCTTACTATGGAAATGCCAGTAGGCCATTTATCATTTCACTAGATGGTTGGGCCGGTACGCAACGTTATGCGGGTGTTTGGTCGGGCGACCAAACGGGAGGTGTTTGGGAATATATCCGTTTCCATATCCCAACGTATATTGGCTCGGGTTTATCCGGGCAACCGAATATTACTTCGGATATGGACGGTATTTTTGGAGGTAAAAACGCTGTTGTTAATACACGGGATTTTCAATGGAAAACATTTACGCCAATGGAATTGAATATGGACGGTTGGGGCGCTACAGAAAAATATCCCCATGCATTGGGCGAGCCGGCAACATCCATTAATCGCAATTACCTGAAACTCAAATCGACATTATTACCCTATACCTATAGCTTGGCTAAGGAGGCGGTGAATGGCTTACCGATAATTAGAGCGCTGTTCTTGGAGTACCCGAACGCTTATACATTAGGAACCGCAACACAATATCAATATTTATATGGGCCTAATTTTTTGGTTGCGCCAATCTATCAGGAAACAAAATCGAATGAAAAAGGTAATGACATCCGCAATGGGATTTATCTGCCGGAAGGTTCCTGGATTGATTATTTTTCCGGTGAGCAGTATGATGGGAACCGTATCCTCAATAATTTTGATGTTCCACTTTGGAAATTGCCTGTCTTTGTTAAAAATGGGGCAATCATTCCCATGACCAATCCAAACAATAATGTCTCTGAGATAAATAAATCCATTCGTATATATGAATTCTATCCTTCTGGAAAAAGTTCTTTTACGGAATATGATGATGATGGTGCAACAGAAGCTTATAAATTGGGTAAGGGCGTTTCTACCTTGATTGCGTCTGAAGTGGTTAAAAAGCATACAGCTCTAATCACTGTCCAGCCATCTCATGGGGATTTCGAAGGCTTTGTGAAAGAAAAGGCTACGGAATTTCGAATCAATGTAACGGAAAAACCGAAAAAGATAAAGGCAAGTCTGGGAAAACATAGTATCAAGCTGAAGGAAGTTTTTTCCGAAGATGATTTCTTACAGCAGGGGAATGTTTATTACTATGATAAAGCACCTAATTTTAACCAGTTTGCCACCAAAGGAAGTGCATTTGAAAAAGTGATCATCACGAAAAATCCACAGCTTTTGATAAAGCTTGCTTCAACGGACATCACAAAAACCTCTATAACACTCACCATAGGCGGGTTCGCTTTTGCCCCTGCAGATAGATACCGGCTGACATCGGGTAAGTTATCAGCTCCAACAAATGCGCAAGTAAATGAAGAAAATAGAACGGCATATACCTTGAAACCAACTTGGAACAAGGTGGAACACGCTGATTTCTATGAGATCGAGTTCGATAATATGCTTTACACAACCATTAAAGACAATGAACTGCTTTTTGACGGTTTGACCCCTGAAACGCCTTATTCGTTTAAACTACGAGCGGTAAACAAAGATGGACACACTGAATGGACCGAATTTAAGTCCGCTACCAAAGCTAACCCATTAGCATTCGCTATTCACGGAATCGTAGGCGAAACTACTGTTGAAAATCAAGAAAGCGAAGGGGTCGAAAAACTATTTGACTTTGATGAAGGAAACATGTGGCATACTGAATGGGGGGAAAAGGCCGTACCATTTGAACTCACAATGGATTTGAAATCCATTAACCAGTTGGATAAATTCCTTTATTTACCACGTAGCGGGAAAGGGAACGGTATCTGGTTAAGGGGCATGGTGTATTCTAGTAATGACAAGACAGACTGGGCGGCAGCGGGTTCGTTTGAGTGGGCTAATAATGACGAAGCCAAAACATTCAGTTTTAAAGACCATCCAACGGCTCGTTATGTGAAAATTGTGCTTAAAGATGGTGTAGGAGGTTTTGGCTCTGGTCGTGAGCTCTATATCTTTAAGATGCCTGGAACCTCAAGCTACCTGCCGGGCGATATTAACAATGACCGGTTGATTGATAGGAATGATTTGACGTCTTACATCAACTATACCGGATTAAGAAAAGGTGATGCCGACTTCGAAGGCTATATCAGTAATGGTGATCTAAACAAAAATGACCTCATCGATGCTTACGATGTTTCAGTGGTGGCTACACAGCTCGATGGTGGTGTGGCTGATTCGCTCGTTGAAAAAGTAGCCGGCAAGCTTGAGATAAGTACACCAAAACGGCGTTACAACAAAGATGAAATCGTTGAAGTTTTGGTGAAAGGTGCTAACCTACGTTCCATAAATGCCTTAAGTTTTGCTTTTCCCTATCAGGAAGGCGATTATGAATTTGTTGGGGTAAAACCACTTGGCATAAAGGGTATGGATAATTTGACGAACGACAGGCTTCATACCAATGGTCAAAAGGCGTTGTATCCAACTTTTGTGAACATAGGCGAAAAAGAAACAATTTCCGGCAACGTTGATCTCTTTATACTCAAACTAAGGGCCAAACGTCAAGTGAATTTCGACCTTAAGGCTATAGATGTATTTTTGGTCGACAAGAACTTAAATACGGTGAGATTTTAGAAATACTGTTAAAAAGAAAAGACAATTAATAGTGAAAATAATAATGGCTCAGAGAGAAGACCTCTGAGCCATATGAGCGAAAGACGGGGTTCGAACCCGCGACCTCAACTTTGGGAAAGTTGCGCTCTACCAACTGAGCTACTCTCGCGAATGTCATAGACGAATGTAGTAAAAGTCGCGTATTTTTGCAATGGTTTGATGATAGAGAATTGAAATCAATAATAGCTGCCACGTTGAAACAGTAGACAGTCTATTGTTTCAAAGAATAGAAATTGATCTAAATGAAGAAGTGGTTGTTCGTTTTGGACAACCACTTCTTCGTTCTCGACTAATCTTCACCTATTTTTGCAATCGCCTTGCTTGTTGCCAATAACTTAGCACTTTCCGCTAAGCGTACAAATTCTGCACGATAGCCCTCGTCATCTGGGCCTTTAGCGGCTTTTGCCCGTGCAATCAGTTTGTCGTAATTCGCTTGTTGTTTATATTCTGAGTTTCGCAATAACATGCCGAGTTCGGCAACGGCACTGGCGAAGCGGAAATCTGCACTGGCCTTTGCGATATCCTCCGGTTCATTACGCACGGCCACTTGTTCCATCAGGCTCTTATCGGCGTCGGGCGTTTTATACCTGAATTTAATCGTTGCGAGCTCACTTGATTTGGTCGGCACAGTGCGATTGGCTTCTTGCTGATATTTTAACGGATCTACGCTACCGCTATAGTCGTCTCGAACACCCACTGGAACAATCTCATAAAATGCGGTTACGGTATGGCCTACCCCCATATCACCGCCGATTTTCTGGTCATTATTAAAATCTTCTTTAGCCAATAGCCGATTTTCATAGCCTAGCAGACGGTATGCCTGTACATAAGCCGGATTAAATTCGACCTGCATTTTCACATCTTTAGCTACTGTGAAAAGTGTTCCACCGAACTCGGTGATGATGGCTTTTCTAGCTTCCGAAAGGTTGTCTATATAGGCATAATTACCGCGGCCCTTATCGGCCAGAATTTCCATCTTACTGTCTTTTAGGTTTACCATACCAAAGCCAAGTATGGAGAGGTTAATTCCACTTTCCCGTTCTTCGGCAATTAAGTCTTCCATATCCTCATCGCTGGATGGACCAACATTGAAATCGCCGTCTGTTGCTAAGATAATGCGGTTATTGCCACCCTTTATAAAATGTTCTCGAGCGAGCTTATAGGCCATTTTTATTCCGGCTCCCCCAGCCGTTGAGCCATCGGCCACTAAGGCGTCGATAGCATCTTTTATTTTAATCTTTTGATTACCGGAGGTACTTTCAAGGGTGATGCCTGCGGTTCCGGCATAGGTAACGATAGCCACATGGTCTTTGTCGCGCAATTGATCAACCAGCATTTTCATTGACGTTTTTACCAATGGTAAACGGTTTGCTTCGGCCATAGAACCCGATACATCAATCAAAAAGACAAAATTGGATGGTGGAAGCTTTTCGGTATCGACCGCTTTTGCCTTCAAGCCAATACGGAGCAGGCGATGCTGTGGATTCCAGGGTGCCTGGCTCAATTCGGTATGGATAGCAACCGGATCGTTATGATTAGGACCGCTGAGGTCATATTGAAAATAATTGATCATTTCTTCAATCCGTACAGCATCTTTTGGCGGGATTTGTCCGTTGTTGATAAATCTCCGGACATTGCTATAAGAAGCAGCGTCTACATCCACAGCGAACGTAGATAAAGGTTCCTTCTTTGGGTTGATAAAACCGTTTTCGTTGATTTTCTGATAAGTTTCTGCGGGTTGAGGACGGCGCCAATTGTAGGGGCGCGTGGAGATGCCTGCGGTCCTGGTCATCCGTCCGGTCAGCTGAAGACTTTTAGCCGATCCTACGACTACAACTTCATCTAATGATGCGATGCTTGGTTTTAACCGAACATCAACAGTAGCCGAGCGGCCAATTTTAACGCGTTGGGTTTCAAAGCCTATCTGCGCAAATACTAAGTATTTGGCTTTTTGGTCGACTTGAATTTTGTAATGTCCCTGAGAATCGGTTACTGTTCCATTTCGGGCGCTTTCTACCTGAACCGATACGCCCGCCAAAGGTTGTTGGCTGTCTTGATCATAAACGGTTCCGCTTATGGTGCGGTTATCGCTGTTTTTAAAGCTCACCAAGCTCAAAAATAGCAGGAGGATATAGCATTTTGCCTTCATAATATTGAATTTTGGCAAAGGATGCAGGGGCTGTTAAAATTCCATAAAGAAATGTTATTGAAATTTGTTAACGACTTCTGACATTTCGAAACTTGTATATAAAAGGCTTTTTTGAGATGACAGCGGATTTTGATAAACCGATTGATGATTTCCAAGATTATATGTAAATGTCTGTTTCTCTAATAACGATGCTACTTCTTGGGCGCTTTAAAATTTGTTTCAATGGAAATGATTATATTTGTCATTATGATACGCACTATTTTAAAATCAGATCAAAATAACCTTACGCTCACTTTACCAGATAATCTTGTCGGTAAATTGATAGAAATTATTGCGTTTGAAATTAAAGAAGAAGATGCAATGCAAGAGCAAAAGAAGTCAAAGCCGTCCGAGTTACGTGGTTTTTTGTCAAAAAAAAGTTCTGAAAAAATGCAAGACTATATCCGCCAAACCAGGTCAGAATGGGATACCTTGTAGATAGCAATGTTTTGATTGATTACGTTGCAGAACGTTTCAAAAGAAACCAGCTTAAAGCATTGGATTTAATATTCGACGAAGCACTTAGGATTTCCGTGATAACAAAAATTGAAATTCTTGGATTTAATGGTGAGAAAGAGGAAGAAATTAAGATGTTGGAGTTTTTAAGTTTCGCAGATATTGTATCGCTTAGTGATGACGTTGTTGATCGGACTATTTCACTTAAAAAGAAAATAAAAATAAAGACGCCAGATGCAATTATAGCAGCAACGGCATTAGTAAATAACTATACATTAATAACTAACAATTTATCTGACTTTAAGCGTATCTCCGGATTAAAGATATTTAATCCATATCAACTATAATCCGTGCTTTCTTCTTTATGCCTTTCTCTTGGCTCTTTCCTCAAAAAGAATTATTTTGATCCCTATATGCATTGGTTCAGCAATTCCAAAAAATCAAATCCGGCAGACGATGAAGCTTTAGTAGAGCATTATCGTAAAACAGGCGATTTGACAGTATTGGGTGAACTATTTCAGCGTCATGCCGAAATGGTGTATTATGTATGCCTGCGCTATTTGGAAGATGGCGAGCGGTGTAAAGATGCGGTGATGCAGATTTTTGAAGAGCTGATTGTAAAAATCAATAAACAGGAAATCAAGAAGTTCGTTACTTGGTTATATGTATTGAGTAGAAACTACTGTTTGATGCAACTGCGTGCCGAAAAGAAAATGCATAGGGTAACCATCGATGAATTTGTGGAATTTCCGGTAGATATGCATCCTGAAGATCGGAATGTAAAAGAGCAACAATTAACGGCTTTAGAAAAATGCATGGAAAAGCTTTCGGAACAACAGCAAAAGAGTGTGGATTTGTTTTTTCTGAAAGAGAAATGCTATAAGGAAATTGTAGAACTGACGGGTTATAGCTTAAAGGAGGTAAAAAGCTATATCCAGAATGGTAAACGGAATTTAAAGATTTGCATGGATAAGCATCGTGAAAAAGAATAATACGGACATAGCGTTAATTAAGCGGTATCTGAAGGGGGAATTAACTGCCTCCGAGATGCATGAACTGGAACGGCGGGCTCAGCAGGATCCCTTATTGCTTGATCTCATGATTGGGATAGAAAAGGCCGCGCCAGAAACAGCTGATGCGCATATAGCAGACATTCACCAATTGATCAACGAAAGAGTTGCTGGAAACGAATTGAGCGCGCGCAAAACGGGGCGGATATGGATAGCTGCGGCTTCCATCCTATTTGCCTTTTTGGTTATTGGAGGTTGGTGGTTGAAGAACAATCAATCCGAAGCGCCTATCGTAGCGCAACAATCGTCATCAGAAAAGCAATCAGTACCACAGGTAGCCGAAGCCCCTAAAACGGATTCCACACCTTTGATAGCAGCGAATCCACCCGCCAAAAGGCCGGTAGAGGAAATCGCTAGGCGCAAACTTAAGACACGTGTCTTAGCCAGCCGAGCCGCACGCGTCACAGCACCTCCGGCTGATAGCCAGGCGCATTTATTGGCCGGACGGGCTGTTGCGGTTCTTAAAAAGAATGATACGTTAAACGAACGAGAATCAAAACCAGTGTTGTTAAGCGGGATAGTAACAGATAAGGTGAGCCGCGAACCGCTTCCAGGGGTTATAGTAAAAACTGGGGATCAAACTGAGGCTACGCAGACTGATCGCAATGGTCGTTTTGCGCTGTCGGTACCAGATGACAAAAAAACTTTGGCTGTTTCTTCTATTGGTTATGAGAATCAACAGATAGATGTGCAGGGTAAAGATAGTTTGCAGATTGCTATGATTCCGAATAGTAACAGTCTCAATGAAGTAGTGGTGGTAGGATATGGAGCGCAGAAAAAAAATACCATTGTTGGAAGTGTACGTCCTATGCAAACAAGGGAGTCGCATGAAAGTTCGACTATACTAGATGCGCGGAAGAGAGCCAAACCTTTAATCGGTTGGAAAGCCTACGATAGGTATCTAAGCGATGCAACCCAATCCTTGGATGGAAGCAAAGGTATTGTAACGGTAGCATTTCGGATTAGTGAAGAAGGCAAGCCTATCGATATAGTTGTAATCAACGGACTGACTGACCAAACAAATGAACAAGCTATAGAAATTATCCGTAATGGCGCTAAATGGGAGAACTTGCCGGACAATATCACCATTAAATTAGCATTAACATTCAAGTAGATAAAGGACGTTGATGAAGAGTGAGGCTAAGGCACTTTTAAAACATTATATTGAAGCGTGGAAACTCATTCCTGATGGAGCAAGTTTTTTTACGCATTCCAGCTTGCTGCAACTGGTTATTGACGAGGGTATGCCGGCGATGTTAAAAGTTCCAATGGAAAGAGATGAAAAGTGGGGCTGGCTACTAATGGTTTGGTGGAATGGGGTAGGGGCCGCGAAAGTGCTAAAATACAATAAAGAGGCTTTGTTAATGGAGCGGATTGCCAGCGAACATCCTTCATTAACCGAAATGGTTAAGGATGGGAGAGATGATGAAGCCAGTAAGATTATCTGCGCCGTTGCCAAACAGCTCCATATGCAGAGAAAACAAGTTCCACAAGAGTTGATTCCGCTTACGGAATGGTTTAAGGACCTTTGGCCAGCAGCCATGAAGTATGGCGGTGTCATAAGCCAATGTGCTGCAACTGCAGAGAAGTTATTGGCCAACCAGCAGGATATACGCGTTTTACATGGCGATCTGCATCATGAAAATATACTGCATTCAGCTAAACGTGGCTGGTTGGCGATTGATCCTAAACGCTTAATCGGCGAACGAACATTTGATTTTGCCAATATCTTCTGTAATCCGACTAAAGAAATTGCTGTAGATAAAAGGCGGTTGAGGCAGCAGTTGAAGGTAATCGCGAGTGCTGCTCAATTAGATGAGAGACATTTATTGAAATGGGTAATCGCATGGGCAGGGTTGTCTGCCAGCTGGACATTGGACGAGGGTAGCGATGCCAGTCTTGCTATAGGTGTCGCGGAGATCGCTTTGCGGGAATTGCGTAAATAGTCTTGTATATAAAAGTAAGTTTAGTTAAGTTTGATTAGCGTATATCTTGTACTACGTCCTTAGAGTTGTAACCAATGAAAAAGATCGCATTAAACCTGCTAATAATATGTGTCGTTTTTTCGTCTTGTACACAAAATGCCGACCGGCCTCCAGTTGAACCGGTAGCACAGATATTGAAGGATATAATGAGCCTATTGGTATATAATCAACGATACTTAAGATTGGCCGAAGATTTTATAAGCTATGATGAGCATGGGTATCCACTAGAAAAGGGCCCCTTCCTGGAGAGGCTTGCTACAGGAGATTACTTAGCGCTAAGATTAAAGACGGATAGGTTATGTTATAAGCTCGCTAAATTCCCTTCTTCGGCATCTGTTGATCAACGAAGGACAATGGCACAGGTAGGAAAACGGTATAGCAAATATTATCAGATGGAAGGGCAGCCCATACCGGCCTACGATTTTTTAGCTATCGATGGGCGACATTATAGTTCAGCGAATAGCAAAGGAAAAATTATGGTGATTAAATGTTGGTTTATCAGTTGCTTGCCCTGTAGACAAGAAATGCCGGCGCTGAATCAGTTAGTCAAGAAATATGCAGACAGAAAAGATATTGAATTTGTGAGCTTAGCCTTTGATACCAAAGAAGAATTGCTGGATTTTAAGAAAACTAACGTTTTTAATTACGCTATTGTTCCAGCTATGGAGGACTATATGCGCAACAAATTGAAAGCGGATATGTATCCCACCCATATTCTTATTGATAAGCATGGCCGGATGGTTAAAGTTGTCAATAAAGTGAACGAATTAACGGTAGCCTTGGCACATGAGACGAAAAAATAAGTATTAAGTACGCGGATTTTAGAACGCTACAGTAATGGTATTCAGCTTTTGATTGCGATAAATTTTAAATCGAAACGCCTTTTTATTGAGTTTCTTTAATAGGGTGTCAAATTCCTCCACATTGTTTACTGCTTGGCCCTCGCAAGCGATGATCACATCACCTACCTGAAGCTTACTATGAAACAAAGGCGAGTCTTTCGAAATGTCAATGACCAAGACACCAGAAACGGAAGGAAGTCCGGCCGCCGATTGTTCTCCTAGGGTTTCAATATTCTTAAAAATACTTTTTTGCCATGCAAAGGTTTTAGTTTTTGCTTCCTGTTTGCTTGTGATTAAAGCAGGGATGGCCGGTTGTTCAGCCTTATTTTTTAAACGGGGGCTCTGAGTACCAAAATGCTGCATGTCAAAATTCTTGAATGTTATTCCGTTAGAATCGATAAGGGCAAAATTTCCGTCTGCGGCTGCCACGAAATGAGGGTCAATAACTGAACCATGAGCTTCGATACCTTTATGTTGATCTTGCTGTAAATCGGTTGCCTGAATATAATAGTTGTAATCGACCGTATCTCCCCAGTGGTTTACACGAATATCCTGATGAGCATGCATGACCAGGTTATTCCGAAATACATCATGGCTATTTTTGAACCATACATGTGGATGAAACCCATTGTTTACTAAGACATTGTTATACACTGTTCTATAAAACCCTTCCCGAAGCTTTAGTCCACCACTAAGGCAAAGGTTATCATAAATAGCATAATTTGTAGAACCATCGTCTAAATCAATATCCCAGCCATGTTCACATTGAAAACGGTTATTCCGAATAACCGTGGTTTTAATGGCATCCAGCTTTACCCAGTTTGGATGTACCGCAACAATAGAATCCATCGTATTCCGGGTGGGATGCCAAAAGCGATCTCTTCCCCAAGAGTTGAATGCTCCATGATCGCTGGTTTCCAGTACAGTTTGGAACACATCATTATAGGCTAATATATGACCGCCCCAAGTGCCGTCACCAATATTAATGCCGGCTCTAGGTACACGGTAGATGGTGTTGTGAAGCACATGTATGTTCGCAGACATCGAAATTTGAACCCCAGCCACCTGCTTCTCAATTAAACCAATATTACGGATCAGGTTGTCGCTCACCATACATTCGGCTGGGTAGTTGCTGGTTTTTGGCCCGGGTATGGTATCCATAGCAGTTGATGGTACAAAATCTTCGTAACGGAAAGCGGGCGACCGCACAGCATCAGGACTACCAACCATATTAATGCCGCCGGCACCAATATTTTCAATCAGGTTAGCCGAAATAACGATATGGCGGTTATAATTGCTTACAAAAATGGCATTCCCGCCAAGTTCATAAAAGTTAGATTGGCTTATGCTGCAGTGTTCTGCCCCTTCTATTTTTATCGCTCCTTGGCGATAGATTGTCCAATCACTTCGTAATAATGGTTCGGTAGTTTTCATAAAGGTGGGGGCGGTCTGTACAAAGTCAATCCCCTCGATTCTAATGTCGTGAACAGGTTTTTGTTCACTACCCAGCAAGGTAACGATGTTTTCTAAATTGCTCGCTTCAAATTTCAGTTTGGTTAATTCCTGCCCAGGCTGCGGGTAGTAATAGAGTGTGTGCTGTAAACTATCAAGGTACCATTCTCCGGGACTATCTAGTTCTTCAAAAACATTTTCTACATAACGGTATGTCTCGTGCATCGGGCCAGGTCTATTATTCTGCCAACCACCGATTAATTGCAAGGTGCTGTCGTTCTTTTTCCCGCTTACCTGATAATGAAACCCTCCCCAACGACCCTGATGGAGGGCGTGCACGTAAGCCCCTGTGGGGTTTTTCCAAGTTTTTACCCGTTCGGGACTAATGGCGTCTGCCGCATAGCCGTTAAAGGGTAAAATCGAGAGGTCAAAATTAGGATAGCGTGCACGGATGAGTTTTTTGTGATCGGCAAACAGTTGTGCAAAGGAGGTGCCGATAGGAACATTGGCCTTCCAGAGCTTTCCCTTGTCCTTTTGCCAAGAGAGATTTAAAGGAACTGCCGCACTAAATATGACTTGCTCTCCCTGAGCTGCCCGTATGCTATAAGGATGTTCGGAAGAACCAGATTCTTCTGCGCTGAAGATCAAGGGTCGGGTTAAATAATAAGTTCCAGCAGTAATAATGATTTCTACTGCGCCGGTATATCCGCTTTTTTTTAATTGTAAAACAGCTTCTTTCGCTGTTGAGGGAGAAGCATAAGGGCTGTCTTTTGTTCCTTTATTCTGGTCATTCCCGTGTAAAGCAACATAGATTTGCTTCGTTTGGCAAAAGGCAACTGTTAAGGAGTTCGTTACAAATATACAGCAAATCAAGAGGCAAAAACTAAGATGCTTCATGGTATACAAAATAAGCTAGATGAAAATCGTCTACGCACAAAGATCGGATTTCTATACTCTTTTCATTGCGCTTAATTGGCGAAGTGTTATGTGATTTTGGCATGATATATTATTTTTAGTCTACCGTATTTTTCGGTAAATTTGGGTGGTTAAGCGAAAAACTGTAAAGCAGAAAGCGTGGTGTAAGTTTTAGGTTTTTAACTTTTCCGTAAAAGCAAGCGAGCCTTAATTTTTCGTTAATAACGAATAACCAACAACCAGCAACGAAGAACTAATAACGAAGAACCATGTCGAATATAGGAATGATTATCTTCCAGAAACCAAGGTTAATCCGGCTTCTACAAGAAACAGTTGAATCCGGATTTTTTGGAACGAATACCAATCTTTGATGAAGTCTATTGCCAATGATAGAAATGTTGCCTCTCATTATGCGCCATTAAGAAGCAAAGATTGCACAACATTTAGCAAATATTGACGCTGTTGGATTTCTTTATTTAGCGTTATTTTGATGGTATGCAAAATCACGTGTAATAAAAGATTGAACGGTTGTTAAAAGATGAGATTTATTCTTTACCAGAATCCAGATAAAAACATTCACTTCTATATAAATTACTAGCGTACTTGCAAAGGAGGCTGATGCACCAATATAATATAAACTTATCAATTAACTACTATGAAAACTCGTGTTTTTCTTTTCCTTTTTATTCTTTGTCAACAGGTTTTCTCGGCTCCCCGTTCTCCTAGCGTTGCTGAAATAGCAGGTAAATCGTCTCAGGCTATGGTTGCTAAAGACATTCTCCCTTTAATGGAAAAAGTGGCCGAATGGCAACTCTCACATCCTACGGGTAAGCGCTTGAACACGTGGGAATATGGCCCTTTTTACGCCGGTTTAATGGCGCTATATAAAATCTCGTCAGAAGAACGATATTATCAAGCAATGTTGGAAATGGGAAACAAGGTAAATTGGGAACCTATGGCACGTCCTTATGATGCCAATGTATTGGCTATTTCCCAAGTTTTTCTTGAGTTATACGAAATGACAGGGCAAAAGTATATGATAGATAAGTCACGTTTTGTAATGGATGCACCTATGCAGCGGGAATTAAGTCCGGATATAACGTTTAAAAATAATAAATACTGGTGGGAGTGGTGGTCCTGGTGCGATGCATTGTTTATGGCTCCTCCAGCTTACGCCCGTTTGGCAGCCATATGTAAAGCGCCTAAGTATCTAGATTTTATGGTTCGAGAATGGAGACGTACTTCGGATTATCTTTATTCTTCTGCTGACAGTCTTTTTTTTCGTGATGATCGGTTTTTTGACATGAAATCGGGTAATGGGGGCAAAATATTTTGGTCGCGTGGAAACGGTTGGGTGGTAGGAGGGCTCGTCAGGATTATGGAATATCTTCCAAAAGATCATCCTTCGCGACCATTCTTTGAGCAGCAGTTTAAAGAAATGTGCTTAAAATTAAAACGCATACAACTTGCAAACGGGTTTTGGAGCCAAAGTTTGCTGGACCCGGCTAATTATCCTCAAAAAGAATCTAGTGGAACAGCTTTTTTTGTATATGCAATGTCTTGGGGAATAAACAATGGCTTATTGGAGCGGGAACAATTTCTCCCTGCAGTAGAGAAAGGATGGATTGCCCTGCAATCCTCTGTTCACCCCGACGGAAAGTTTGGATATGTACAGGAAGTGGGTGATGAGCCAGCCAATGTTAAATATGATGATTCCGAAACGTATGGTTCAGGTGCATTTTTGCTTGCAGGTAGTGAACTATATAAGTTATATCATCAGCAAAAGAAAGCGGTACGGCATGCTTTTATTTCTGGAAATGACGACCGTGATTATGCGCTCAGGTTATTATTCAAAATTGCAGATCCTGTTTTCATCCCTTTAAGTAAAGGGAAACTGAAAGAAGTTTTTCCGAGAAAAGAATGGGAAACCCGTGAAGATAATATTGATACCTCTCCCTTACAGGCCTTTGGCCGCACATTATCAGGGATGTCTCCATGGCTTTCGCTCGGGCCAGATAAGACGGCAGAAGGTAGGCTTCGATCCGCATATAGCGATTTAGCGAGACAATGTCTAACAAACGCTACTGACCCAGATTCTCCAGATTATATGTTCGGTAATCCTACGCAGGAACGCATTGTTCACGTCGCTTATATTGCGTATCCGTTACTGATAGCACCGAAGCAATTGTGGGAACCGCTGTCGCAAAAGCAGCATGAAAATATTATAGCGGCGTTAAAAACCCATCGCAGCTTTAAGCCTAACGAAAGTAACTGGCTTCTTTTTGCTGCAATCATCGAAAGTGCTATTTGGAAATTTACCGGGACATGTGATATGGAACCGATTAAATATGCGATTGATAAACATAACGATTGGTATCTGGGTGATGGAGTGTATGGCGATGGCCCTGATTTTCATTGGGATTATTATAATAGCTATGTTATACATCCCTTATTATTAGAAACCTTGCGAACCTGCAACGAAATGGGAATGCCAGTGAAAGAGTTATTAAATGAATGCAACGAAAGGGGCGAACGTTACGCTGAACTATTGGAACATTTTATTTCACCAGAAGGAACCTTTCCTGTTATTGGTCGATCATCAGTATACCGTATAGCCATGTTACAACAGTTAGAATATATGGCTTTTCGTAATCACAAATTACCGGAATCTTTAAATCCTGGGGCTACACGTGCCGCTATAACTACAGTAATAAAAAAGATGATGGAGGTTCCAGGAACTTTTGATAAAAGCGGATGGTTGAATATTGGCATTGTAGGAAATCAACCTAATGCTCGTGATTCGTACAATTATACTGGAGCTTTATATATGTGTGCCTTGGGGCTGTCTCATCTGGGGATACCCGCAGATGCTCCTTTTTGGACAGCATCTCCTATGAAATGGACCCAACAGCGTATTTGGGACGGCGATGTGCTGCCAGACCAACATGTTTTTAAATAACACCAATATTAATCTTAAGGGATACAATATAACGACGCTACGATTCCAATCTCTTTATTTGCTTTCTATATTCATTAGGACTAACGCCCATCACTTTCTTGAAAGATTTTGTGAAATTGGAGATATTATTAAAGCCACTTTCATAGCAGGTGTCACTTATTGTGGCACTTTCTTTCATAAGCTGTCGACATGCATGGCTGATCCTGACTTCATTAACTACTTGAATAAAAGTCTTTCCATACCGTTTTTTAAAATATTTGCAAAAAGCAGTCTCATTCATACATGCAATTGAAGCAACGTCTGCGAGGCTGATGGTATCCTGATAATGCTGTATAATATGATTATACACTCTATTCATCCGGTCTACATCATTTTCCTTTATTTGCGGAATATAGTGGCTGTCAGATAATACTTCTGTATTTTTTGACGTAGCTATTTCTTGTAATATCTTGAGTAATAAAGAAATCCTTTCAGGGCCATCTGTTTGAAGAAGCCTTTCCATAAGAGATAGTAAGACATCAAAAGTTTCACCGGCAATATGCAATCCATTGGCGGCTTTTTGGAGAACCTGTTGTATTTGGTAATTCTCAGGAAGATCGAATAGTTTTATGCCATTGAAATCTGCGTCAAATTTGAGGATAATCGCTCTTACGGTATCCGTTTCCTTAGGATTGGTATCGTTGTGCCAATGATGAGGTAAATTCTTGCCAACCAAAACCATATCCGAATCATGAAAACTACTGATGTTATTTCCTATAAATCTTGAGCCCCGGCCTTTTAATATGGCGGTTAATTCATATTCACTATGAAAGTGGTAAGGTATACTAAAGCGAGTGCTAATGCGCTCTTCAATACTAAACGAATGGTTAGGTGAAGCACTGTTTTTTATAAGTATAGGTTTCATCTGTAAACAATTTTAATCCATCGGCCAGATGGAGCTTACCATGTTCAAAATTTACATTTCCTCGTGTGATAAAAATGAAATTTTAAACATGGACGGTTCATATCTCAATAAAAAGCGCCAAAGATTTTGCAATGCTCAGCAATAAGAAAATAAACAACACTCAAACCAAATATAATAAATTTTTTGTCAAAAAGAAATTAAAATGGGGCGGAAACAAACGGTAAGGGTCAAAAAGTAAACCAAATAAAAAGTCAGACCCAAAAGGCAAAAATAATACCCATTTTGGCAAATTATGAAGTTGGTATTGCATGGCAATCTCTGTTTATTTGTTAAGGGATTTTCGATGTATGTAAGTAGATCATCGGTACTTACCGTGCCTTACGGTTATGTTTAGAACGATAAGATTACATACGGATCAATTTTTACGAGTACAGGTCGTTATTCCGATACTAAGATTAAAGCGATTATGATTACAACTTCCATTTACAATAACAGCTGTTAGGCATGGACCGGTTTGTGCACTTATGTTTTGTATGGAGCTTTTCAATCTTTGGCATTAATACACGATAATTAATATATAATGATAAAATGAAGGGGTTAAAGCAGCGATTAAAAAAAGGAGAAATGTTAATAGGCACTTTTCTTAGCCTGGGTAATGCATTTACAACGGAGATTGTAGCCAATGCGGGTTTCGACTGGGTGATGATTGATTTAGAACATGGCATAGGGTCTGAAGCAGATGTGCTTCACCAACTCCAAGGCATAGATCGTACGCAGATTGCTGCGATTGTAAGAGTGGAAGGCTTTCAAAGACAGCGTGTGCATCGGGTATTGGATTTTGGTGCCGATGGGATTATGTGCCCAAGGATTGAAGATGCTGTTCAAGCGGAATTAGCAGTTAAAGCCATGTATTATCCACCAAAGGGTGTAAGAGGCCTGGCAAAAATGGTTCCAGCGTCTAATTATGGAAAGGATTTCGACCAATATCTTCGAGAAGCTGCTGAAGATTTATTATGTGTTATCCAAATAGAAACTTTAGCGGCTTTGAATCATTTGGATGCAATTGCTCGCTTGTCGGATGTCGATGTGTTGTTTATAGGGCCATCAGATCTTTCCATGGCACTTGGCATTTTTGGACAATTGGATCATCCACTTTTTGTCAAGGCTGTCCATGCAATAATTGACGCAGCCATGCGGGCAAATAAGCATGTGGGTATTTTGCTTTTGAATCTGGATGATTTAGAAAAATACTATGATCTAGGTGTCCGTTTTTTTGCCTACGGTACAGATGCTTTCTTTTTAAGTATGGGGGCTAAGCAGGCAGTAGAAGCTTTGCATCGGAAAAGACTTTAATTTAATGGACAATATAAAATGGATAAAAATATTGGATTTATAGGTTTAGGGATTATGGGAAAGCCAATGGCTGTTAATCTGCTGAAAGCAGGTTATAGGCTGTTTGTCTTTGATATAAATGAACGTTCATCAACTGAACTTGAGCTGGAAGGGGCTAAAGTGATGCAATCTCCTAAAGAACTGGCAGAGGCAAGTGATACGATTATCACTATACTGCCCGATAGCCCTCAGGTAAAGGATGTGACAATTGGCGGAAATGGTCTTATAGACGGCTTAAGTGAGGGAAAGTTGTATATAGACATGTCTACCATTGATGCCGCAACCGCAATAGAAATTAACGGGCGTTTTGGAGAAAAGTACGTAGATATGCTTGATGCGCCTGTATCGGGAGGGGAAATAGGTGCGGTATCAGGAAGTTTGTCAATTATGGTCGGGGGAGAACAGCGGTCCTTTGAACGGGCGCTGCCTTTATTTGATATATTAGGCAAAAGGATAATGCATATGGGAAAAACAGGTTCCGGTCAACTTACTAAATCCTGCAGTCAGATTGCCACCGCTTTAACAACACAAGGAATAGTAGAGGCCTTTTCTTTGGCAAGACATGCAGGAGTAGATCTATCAAAGGTAAGAGAAGCGCTATTGGGAGGATTTGCAGAAAGTAAAGCACTCGATATTGTAGGAAAGAGAATTATTGTAGAAGACTTCAGTCCGGGCTTCAAATTAAGCTTGTATCATAAAGATTTGCGTATTGCACAACATGCGGCGGCCAGACAATCCCTTTCTTTACCGGGCACAGCGCTGCTATACCAAGAGATGGAGATCCTCATGAAGGAGGGTAAGGGAGAATTGGATTTTAGTGCCTTAATAGATGTTATTAAACGATAGCTATACGTCAATCATTAATGATATGAAGAACTTACCCAAAGTTTTTATTTCGGAACCCATAAATGCCAAAGGAATGGAACTATTGAAAGATAAGGTGCAGTTGATAATGGCCCCAGATACCAGTAAAAGAACAGCTTTGGAGCTGATAGAAGACGCTGACGCTGCTATTCTCAGGGCTGCCACTATTTTCGATAAGGACGTCATAGGCAAGGGAGCAAAACTAAGAGTTATCGCAAGAACGGGAGTTGGCGTGGATAATGTTGATCTTAAATTTGCCGCGGCAAGAGGCATATTTGTTTGTAATACGCCGGGCACAAATGATGAGACGGTTGCGGAACATGTATTGGCAGTAATACTGGCTTTTGCCAAACAGATCATATTCATGGATAAAGCCGTAAGAAAGCAGCATTGGAAAGAAAGATTTTCCCTAAAGCAAATGGATGTGAAAAATAAAAAGCTGGGTATTATTGGTTACGGTCATATCGGAAAAGCTACCGCCCATTTCTGTAAGGGTATTGGCATGCAAGTGCTGGCTTATGATCCTTTTGTAACCAAGGCAGGATTGGATGTTATGTTTGCTGACGATTTGGAAACAATTTTTAGGGAAGCTGATTTTATAAGTTTGCACTGCCCCTCAACGCCTCTCACTCATCGATTTATAAATAGAAAATATTTAACGCTGATGAAAACAACTGCTTATCTGATCAATGCATCGCGGGGTGACCTAATTGATGAAGAAGATCTGATAAAAGCATTAGAAGAAAAGAGGTTGGCAGGTGTAGCACTTGATGTATTTAAAGATGAGCCGCTTACTTCAATTAGTCCGCTATTGAAGTTTACCAATGTCTTATTGTCGCCACACGTAGCAGGTTCGACAAAGGAATCTAACGAGCGCATTGCTGTTGCCGCAGCGCAAGCAGTTATCGATACACTTTGCGGTAAAATACCGGATAATATTTGCAATCTTGATTATTTTCCGCCGTACCTAAAAAAGCCATTTTCTCATGACAGATAAATTGAGGGTTGAGGCATACAACGTACCTGTTTTGTATAAGCCTGATGTTTGCATTGTTGGTGCCGGAGCTTCTGGCGTGTCTGCGGCTATTGCCGCTTCACGGCTCGGTTTAGCTGTTTTGCTGGTAGAAAAGTATGGTTTCAGTGGGGGTGCCACCGTGGCGGGCCTGAGTGGCACCATTTGTGGCTTATTCAGTAGTGGTACAAAGCCAGAGCAGATTGTATTTGGTTTTGCAGACGAATTTTATAGGATTTTGAAGAGCAAACACGGCGTTACACATCCGGTAAAATTCGGTAAAACCTTATTGGTTCCGCATGATAGTTTAAAATGGAAAGAAACAGCGGATGAATTGCTATTGGAGCATCAATGTAATATATTGTATCATACCAATTTTCTTCGTGCTTTTTCGGATGCGAACGGCAAAATTAATTATTTGTTATTAAAAGGACTAGGTGGCGAATTTGCGGTTAAACCTCAAGTTGTGGTTGATGCGTCGGGAGATGCGGAGGTCGTAAATAGCCTATCAGGTGCTACCTTTTTAGGTAATCAAGGCATTGTACAAACTCCTACCATGATTTTTAAAATGGGTAATGTTGATATGAAGACTTTTTTACAACTTGATCCCATAGTTATCGACCAAGCAGTTGCTGAAGCATCCCGATCAGGTAAATATCATTTACCACGTCACCATGTTTATATTTTTCCGTTGCCCAACTCGGGAGAAGTACTTTGCAACATGACGCGGATTACTTATCCTGACGGCACGATTCCCTTAGGAATTAATACGGTCGATCTGACCTTTGCTGAAATGGAAGGGAGGCGGCAGGCTAGATCCTATGCCCAATTTTTGATCAATACGATCGCTGGCTTTGATAAAGCCTATATAAGTGATACAGGCGTTCAGGTGGGGATTAGGCAAACACGCTCTATCGTTGGAGAAGCCATGCTCAGAAATGATGATGTGGTGAACGCTAGAAAAAGCAAAAATGCAGCGACTTTTTCTGCCTGGCCCATCGAGCTTCATCGCCCAGAAGGGGTTAAAATTAGTTATCTAGAAGACGATTATTATGATATTCCCTTTGAAACACTGATTCCCAAGGGCGCTGTAAACCTTTTAGTGGCCGGAAGATGCATGTCTGCCGAACATGAGGCATTGGCGTCCGCACGAGTAACGGCTCAATGCTTTGGTATGGGATATGCCGTTGGTGCTGCCTGTAGTTTGATGATGTGTGAAAAAATAAATGGACACGCCTTAGGTGGTGTGATGGTAAATGATTGGATAAAACAGCATAAATTAAAAACAGCACATGAACAATAGCTTAAGAAGCAATTTTGAAAGGGGGAGCACACGATGGGCAGTGAGAAGAGCACAATGGATTGCTATGGGTATTCCGGAAGCGGATTTTGATAAACCTAAAATAGCCATCATCAATTCCTCGTCCGGCTTGTCTGTTTGTTACCAGCATCTGGATGAATTTTCCAAACTTGCACAGGAAGCGGTTAAACAGGCCAATGGACTTGCTTTCGAGATTAATACAATAGCACCTTCTGATTTTGTAACTTCTGCGGGGAAAAAGGCAAGATACCTGATGCCTACGCGAGATTTAATGGTAAATGATATCGAGGTGATGATCGAGGGGGCGGTACTTGATGGGATGATTTTACTTTCTTCCTGTGATAAAACAACACCCGCACATCTCATGGCGGCGGCAAGGCTTAATATTCCGGCGATTGTGGTTCCTTGTGGCTATCAATTGGGCGGACAATGTAAGGGAAGGGACGTGGATATTGAAGAAGTGTATAAGGGTGTCGGGACTGTTCTTATGGGTAAGATGACCATAAATGAAATGGAGGAATGGACGCGATGTGCAATTGAGGGGCCAGGTGTATGTGCGGGTTTGGCTACCGCGAATTCCATGCACTGCATGGCCGAAGCTTTGGGAATGGCGCTTCCTCAAACAACACCTATACGGGCAGGTAGCGAAAAGCTAAAAATGGTTATGGAGATGGCTGGCAAAAAAATTATAGAGCTAGTTGAACAGCAGGTTCTACCGAGGGATATTTTAACCAAGGAAGCCTTTCAAAATGCGATAAGGGTGGCCATTTCTATAGGTTGTTCCGTTAATACCGTGCGCCATCTTACGGCTATATCCGTTGAGGCAGGCATGGATATAGATGTGGTTAATATGTTTGAAGAAGAGGCCGCTCATTTTTCCCAAATTACCCAAATCCGGCCAAACGGCCCTGATCGCATTGAACAATTTGATCGAGCCGGAGGTACAAACGCAGTCATGCACCGATTAAGGGAATACCTTAATACTTCGGTCTTTACGGTAGAAAACAAAAAATTATCCGAGATATTGGATAATAAGGTTGCTATAGACGAAACCTATATACGTACGGTAGCAAATCCTTTTCGCAAAGAACCAGGGTTAACAATCATAAGGGGAAATATTGCGCCATCAGGCGCGATCGTAAAACTTTCAGGAATTGAAGCGGACAGCCGCCTTTTTACAGGCCGGGCTATCGTATTTAATGATGAAGATCTTGCCTTGGAAGAACTTGCGAAAGGGAACATAGGTGAAGGCGATATTGTTATTTTGCGTATGATGGGGCCGGTTGGTGGCCCCGGGACTGTTTTTGCCTGTAGTTTTATGGCGGCATTGGCGGGGGCGGGTCTTGCAGACCGTGTAGCCGTTGTTACAGACGGTGAGTTGTCTGGATTAAATAAGGGTATTACGATAGGTCAAGTAATGCCGGAAGCAGCTTGTGGTGGCCCGCTAGCTATTATCGAGGAAGGAGATACGATTGTGATTGATCTTAATAAAAGGCGAATAGACGTTCTTATACCAGAAGAAGAATATGCCTTAAGACTCAAGAACTGGAAACCCGTGGTAAGAAAGCTTGAAAACAATTGGCTGAAATTTTATGCCGATAATGTGATGCCTATCGAAAAAGGAGCTGTATTTGGCAAAAGGGATTAAAAATAACAATAAATAAGCAAAAATATGAAGTCAATAATAAAGCCAGCGCGAACAATCGTATTTCTTATCGATGGATTACATTGGAAGGCACCCGGGAAATTGCATATGCCTGTTTTCAATGCATTGGTCGAAACGGGTACTTATATCAATAAATCCTATATGATTGTTCCTCATCATCCCACTGTGGGCGAATACGGACGTATGCACACGTCATCGTTTCCCAATCCGGTGCTGCAGGAAGGTACGCTATTTGTTAAGGCCGGAAATAAAATGCTTCAGGATATGTTCGCTACGACCGATGTTACCGCTTTTGTTGCTAATACACAGGCGTACACATCTGTTAGCAAGGGTTTTACGATTAATGTGCATAATCCTAATATGTCTGATCAACAGGTGGTAGAACAAAGTATCGATTTGCTGAATAGATATGATATAAAATACTTTAGGATGCACCTTCAAACATCTGGCAATGAAGGGAGATATTTGACCTATACAGCTGTTGATAAACCTTATTACAGGAATATTTGGGGAGCCGGCTCGCCCTATATGAAGCATATTGAGATAGCGGATCAGCTGCTTGGCCAATTGATCGAAGACCTGAAGCGTACAGGTAAATGGGAATCGACATTGCTCATTGTCACTTCAGACCAGGGACAGAGTGAAGGTGGATGGCACCCGATCATAGACGAAGATAGTGGCATTACGCCCATGGTGTTTGTAGGCCCTACAATTGCCATAAACCGTCAACTCCCGTACTTTGAACATACGGATTTGACGCCAACTATTGCTGCACTTATGAGGATAGACCAGCCCAATCGGGATGGAGGAGCAGGTGTTTTTATGAAAGATGTATTGGCCTCTCAAGAAGCAACACATGAACATCCACAATATATTAGGACAATCAATCGGCAAATCAACGAATATAACGCCTTGCGATCTAAACTCATTTTGGCTGCCGAAAAGGACTTTTATTATTCGAGCTTAATTAGCTATTTGGAGAATGAACTACTTACTCCCGAACCTTTTTACCATCAGGACAGGTTTACCGAATGGTATCGGGCCGGGACAACGAAGCATTTGATCGGGGTAAATGCGCAGCTGTTACAACGGATGAAACAGGAATTATCCAAGGTCGGCGTGGATTAGTTTCGTACCGATACTTTTTGAAGTAAGGGGTGAATGCCCGAAATCAATCGAATAAAAATGGATGCTATAAAATCCCCAGAATTGCGGAAAGAAAATATGGGAAATTTCCGATGGACTATTGTTGTCCTGCTATTTTTTGCAACGACAATTAATTATATCGATAGGCAGGTAATTGGTCTGCTAAAACCTGTTCTTGAAAAAGAGTTTCATTGGACAGAGACAGACTATAGCAAAATTGTAATGGCTTTTTCAGCAACCTATGCTGTCGGATTGTTGTTTGCAGGTCGTGCAATTGATAAAATTGGCACGAGGCTAGGGTATACATTTTCTATAATATTTTGGAGTATTGCGGCTATGCTTCATGCTTTCGTAAAGAGCACCTTAGGCTTCACGTTGGTAAGGGCCCTTTTAGGCATTGGAGAGTCTGGCAATTTCCCGGCAGCTATTAGAACTGTCGCAGAATGGTTTCCGGCAAAAGAGCGAGCGCTGGCTACGGGGCTGTTTAATTCGGGTGCCAGCATCGGAGCTGTGGTTGCGCCATTGCTCGTTCCCTTAATTTTGAGCGCATACGGTTGGAAAGAGGCTTTTGTCATTACAGGTGCCCTTGGTTTTATATGGTTGATCTTTTGGCTCTGTTTTTACGATACACCGGCAAAGCAAAAGAAACTTTCGTCGGCGGAGTATACTTATATACATAGCGATATGGAAGACATAGGTGATGAAAATGTTCCTGTTAAATGGGGAAAATTATTTTACCTTCGTCAAACATGGTCATTTATTGTCGGAAAATTTCTTACGGATCCGATATGGTGGTTTTTTTTATTCTGGTTACCATCTTACTTTTCCTCTAATTTTAATCTGGATCTCACTAAACCTAGTCTACAGCTTGGTGCAGTTTATTTGTCCACTACGATTGGAAGTATCGGTGGTGGTTATCTCTCTTCTAAGTTGGTAAAAAAGGGATGGCCAATATTCAAGGCAAGAAAATATACCCTGTTTATAGCGGCTCTTTGTGTCATTCCGATTGTAGCTGCAAAATACGCTACTGATATATGGTGGGCAGTGGGGCTTATTAGCCTGGCTGCTGCGGCACATAACGCATGGAGTGCCAATATATTTACCATGGCTTCGGACATGTTTCCTAAAAAAGCCTTGAGTTCGGTAGTTGGGATAGGAGGTATGGCTGGGTCAGTTGGAGGCATTTTGTTTCCGTTATTGGTAGGTTACCTGCTGGATTTTTACAAAGCAAAGGGGGATATCGTGGACGGATATAATATTCTTTTTCTTATTTGTGGTTCCGCATATCTATTAGCCTGGCTCATTATCCATTTATTAACACCGCGTATGGATAGGGCCAGCATTGGCTAAAAGGAGGCAAATATTTTACTTTATTTAGCAAATATTGAAGTTGATGCACGTTGCTTTCCTATCTATTTTTGGTATAGTGATTTTAACAAATAACATAGCTTATTAGCTCGTTATAGGAAGTCGCCGTAAAATCAATAAACCGCATTTAATGAGATATTATGACACTTGCTTTTTGGCTTCTTAATTACAGAGGCATTTTTTAGATAAAACCCAACAAGGTAACATAAGAGATTACCGGATAACCAATACCTTTTAAAAGAACCAAGTTAATTATTTAAAACCAAGATTATGATCAAAAATCAAGTTTTTAAGGAGGTGCTGTCCGTGGTTTGCGCTATTTTTTTATATACTATTTCCTATGCGCAAACAATTAGCGGCGAAGTGCTAAATGAGCATAATGAACCTATAGCGGGGGCAACGGTACGGCTGCTAAATTCAAATAAAGCAACCAGTACAAATGATAATGGTTTATTTACGATAGCAGCACAACAGGGTGACACGCTTGTGTTTTCCTTTATGGGTTATGAAAATGTGACACAAGTAGTAACGGGTGGAACGATGCAGGTTAAAATGACGATCAATGCCAGTAATGTATTATCGGACGTAGTGGTAGTGGGATATGGCGTCCAAAAGAAAGTTAATCTGATTGGGTCGGTAGCCACCATTGATGCTAAAGCGATCGAAAACAGACCCGTTAGCACACTTTCGTCAGCACTAAGTGGGACAAGCTCTGGTGTGTCTGTCAGGCAAACCTCTGGCCAGCCCGGTTCCGATGGGGCAACCATACGGATCAGGGGTACTGGTACACTGAATAATAATGATGCGTTGGTGATTATCGATGGGGTTCAGGGAACTATGGATGCGGTAAACCCGAATGATGTAGAAAGCATTTCTGTATTGAAAGATGCTGCTGCCTCGGCAATATATGGGTCGTTAGCAGCAAATGGCGTTATTTTAATTACCACGAAAAAAGGAACTACAGACAAAATAACCGTAAGTTATACCGGACTCGCATCGGTAGCAAAACCTGCCAATATGCCGAGGTTCGTATCGGATTACATTACCCACATGAAACTGATTAACGAAGGGTACAACAATTTGGGTCAAACGCCGGTTTATACACAAACCACCATGGATTTGTGGGCTGCTGCGAATGCGAATCCCAACGGTCTAACCGATCAGGGTATTCCGAATAGTGTAGCCTATCCGAATACCGATTGGGGCAAGGAAATCTTTGAAAATAACATCGTACAGCGGCATAACGTTTCCCTCAATGGAGGAATAAATAAGACGCAATTCTTACTGTCTGCGGGATATCTGGATAATCCAGGCACTATGGTAAATACAGGCTCCAACAAATATGATTTCAGGGTGAATCTCCAATCCCGGGTGGCTAAGTTTTTAACCGTTGGTACACAGACATTCGGCTCCCTGCAAAATTACGGAAAGGCGAGTACAGCCAATGCTTTTAACTACCTGTCGCAAACTAATCCCGGACTTTATCCGATGTATAATGGCGTATATGGTTTTCCGTCGGCGGCAGAAGAAAATGTACAGGCCAATAATATTTTCAGGTATTTAAATGGTACTGGGGGAGCCAATGATGAGAGCCGGATCAGCACAACGGTTTTTGGTATTGTCGATATTACAAAAGGACTGCAGTTTGAAACCAGGTTTAATTACCAAAACCGAGCGCAGGAAATCAATACCCATAGCAATACTTATGAGCTATGGGATTTTGCATCCAATGTACAGCGGGTAGGTCCTGTAAGTCCTGACCAGCTGACCACTCGATATGAGTTTAATAAAAACTATTTTTATTCTATTGATAATGTTTTACGATATACTACCACACTTGCGGAAAAGCATGACATAAGTGCTTTGCTGGGGTATAATCAATATTATTACAATTATTATGATTTTAATGCAACGAAGCAGGGATTAATTGACGAATCAATTACCACGCTTGGCTCGGCAACCAATTTGATTTCAGCTGGAGGCGACGAATATGATTACGCCATGCGTTCTTATTTTGGTCGTATAAATTATGCCTATAACAATCGTTATCTATTCGAAGGTGTTTTCCGATACGACGGCTCTTCCAGGTTTGCAAGCCAAAGGCGCTGGGGGCTGTTTCCGTCTTTTTCTGCTGGTTGGCGTATTTCCGAAGAGGATTTTATGCAGGATGTCGATTTTGTCACCAACCTGAAATTACGGGGATCTTGGGGTAAAACTGGTAATAACGGAACGGCGAACTATGATTATCAGGCCGTATACGGCACTACTAATTACTCTTTTAACGCACTTGCAGCAACAGGTCTTATTTCCACAAAATTTGCCAATCCAGACCTGCAATGGGAAACTACAACCACCACCAATGTCGGATTAGATGGTAATTTATTACATAATAAGCTGAATTTTGAAATAGATTTGTACCATAAATTTACTAATGGCATATTGTATACGCCAGATATCCCATTAACCGTAGGCACGGCAGCTGCTGCCACACAAAATATAGCAGAAGTTACCAATAAAGGCGTTGAGCTTACATTGGGTTACAGCGGTATGGTAGGGACCTTAAATTATGCCTTTAGTGGTAATTTTGCTTATAATTTTAACCGCATTACGAAATATAAGGGAGCCCTACAGCAAGGTTATATTCGGGATGCGGAGGGTAATGAGGTTTATACCTCAAACCTTGGAAATGTTTCGAATGGAACTACAACACGCATATTGGAAGATCATGAAATTAACGAATTCTATCTGTATAATGTTTATAAAGGTAACGGAGGATACTTTAATGCTGATGGTACAGTAGATATCAATGGAGGTCCTAAGGGAGGTATGATCCGAACACCTGATGATATGGCCTGGTTGGAGGCGATGATCGCAGCAGGTTACATCTTTCAGCCGAGTGGCGGAGTAGATAAAACAAAAATCTGGTATGGCGATTTGATTTATGCGGATCGTAACGGAGATGGGATTTATGGCAATACATACGATCAATATTTTACGAATAAATCAGCTACGCCACGTTATAATTATGGGTTCAATCTAAACCTGTCTTATAGGAATATCGATTTTTCTATGCTCTGGGCCGGAAGTGCCGGTATGTGGTACTATTGGAACGCCACAGGATATAATAATCCCATTGTTCAGCTCGGGTATGGCGTGAACCACATCGTGGCAGATGATCATTATTATTACAACGACGCCAATCCAGGTGATCCTGCAAATAATATTAACGGACATTATCCACGGTTAAAAAATACAACGGATGCACAAAATGCGATTACCAGTGACTTTTATCTGTATAACGCTTCTTACCTAAAATTAAAAAATATTCAAATCGGATATACGCTTCCGCAGCATATTTCTCAGAAAGCGGCTATGAGCAGGGTCCGTTTATATTTATCTGGTGAAAATATTTTCACCATTACAAAATATCCCGGTCTTGATCCTGAAATTGGAGCGGGTATTGGCTATCCTACTATGCGTCAATTCGCTTTAGGTCTAAATATTACCTTTTAAAACATTTAGATACCATGAAAATGAAAACGATATATTTTATGTTATTTATGGCGCTTACGGCCATGACTGCCTGCAAAAAAAGTCTTTTAGATACCGTGCCCTATTCTGCTGTGGCATCGGAAACGATGTGGACAACAGATAACCTAACAGACAAAGGTGTTTCGGGGGTATATGCCGCTTTGCGTTTAGGCGTTGAACAGACCTATGGATCAGGTGTAGAGCTTTATCAGATGGATCGTTATGGATTTACTGGTCAGGCCAGGGAATCGGAACCGTTAATGACAGGAACCATAACGGCTAGTAATGATAATTTCAGTCTTACTTGGCGGTATTTATACGAAGGAATTCAACGGGCAAACGACGCTATTTATAATATTCCATTAAAATCGCCTTCTTCCGAAGAAAAAAAAGCGCGGTATATTGCCGAATGTAAATTCTTAAGGGCTTATTTTTATCTGCGCTTAAATCAGGTGTTTAAAGGTGTCCCAATTTATTTGGAGCCTTTCGATGCGGCTGAAACAACTCAACAGCGGGCTACTGAAGAAGAAGTATGGAATCAGATAATAGCTGATTTAACAGCTAGTATTGATGAGTCCAATCTTCCGGATCGGTATGCGGGAGGGGATGCTCAGTACGGGCATATTACAAAAGGCGCCGCTTATGCATTGAGAGGTAAAGCCTATTTGTATTTGGAAAAATGGGATTTAGCGGCGGCCGATTTTAGTCACGTTAAAGAGGCGGGGTACAGTCTTTTCGCTGATTACAAAACTTTATTTAAAACCGCTAATGAGCAGTGTCCAGAAATGATATTTTCCATACAAAATATCGATATCGATGGTTTCGGATCAACTACGCAATTTTTCTGTGGAAGCCGCTCATCATTTGGTTCGTGCTGGAATAACTACCTTGTCTCTCCTAATTTGGTTGATCTATATGAGAACACCGATGGCTCAAAATTTAATTGGGAAGACGTTTTGCCAGAATGGTCAACGTTAACCGTGGCGCAAAGGGAGGTCTATTTCTTAAGGGATAATCTGACAGCTGACGAAATTGCGGCCGCTACAGGTCGAGGGGCAAAGATGGATCTCTATTTGCCAACGGGTAATGAGGCACGTATTTTAAAGGCTTATACCAATCGGGATCCAAGATTAGCCGATAACGTAATCACGCCTTATTCCACCTATTTAGGGGCATTTAATTCTGCTGATGCGGTGGTAACCATGCGCTGGCCTTTTAGATCGGAGGCGGCTGAAAACGGTGATTTGCGTACAGATACCCAGAATTATTTTTATTATCTCTATCGGAAATTTGTTTATGAAGGAATCTCGGAAACCATCGATAGATCCTATGGGCCAACTGACTTTCCTATCATCCGTTATGCTGATGTTTTATTGATGTGGGCTGAGGCGCTCAACGAACAGGGCCTTACCGATGATGCCATTGCTAAAGTAAATGAAGTTAGGTTTAGAGCAGGAGTAGCACCCCTTAATTCAAACGGGGCGACAGCGGTGTCAGGGAAAGAAGATTTACGAGAACGTATCAGAAATGAGCGGCGAGTAGAATTTCCAAATGAAGGGATCAATTTTTACGATGAGTTGCGCTGGAAATCCTGGAAGGATAAAGTGTTTTATTCAGGAAATGGTGTGAAGCAAATTTGGGGGAACGTTGTATATGCCTATTCATTTCAAGGCGATTACATTTATAATTGGGCAATTCCGCAAGTGGAGATAGAACGTACTCCCATTGAGCAGAACTCCGGTTGGATTAATTAAATTAACATTTTTATGCGTCTTCACCTTAGTCAACGATTTGCCTATAAGAGCTGGCAGGATACGAAATGCTTTAGTTGGGTCGGCATGTTACTGATCTGTATGCTAAGCATCCATGAAAGCCATTGTCAAAATATGGCTTCGGATAGAAATTATCTGTCGGAAGGACTGCGGTTAGCTAACTTTCAGTTGCACCTAAAAGATGTGCAGCAGTGGAGAGCATCGCAAAAAAAAGAATACAGGCAAAAAATTGGTGAATTACCAGATTCAATTAAATCAATCCTTGTAACCCGGGCAGATAAAGCTTTACCATTTTCATGGCCTGCATTGCCGGCCAGTAGTTTTCTGGAATTCAAGCAAAATGGCAATCGCATCCGTTATGAGGCAAAGCTCAATGAAAGGAGAGATGCCTTAACAAGTCTTGTAATCGGATACCTCATCACGGGAGATAAAAAGTACCTGCCGCAGCTTATTAATGGGCTTTGGGCCACACTGGAAGAAAGTACCTGGGAAATTCCTGCTATTGTTGCTTTACAGAAAGCCGGCAGGAATTTACCCGATCCTACAGAAGAAATTGTCGGACTGGTAAGTGCGGAAACGGCGGTTAATATAGCGATGATCCAATTTATGCTATCTGACGAATTGGAGCAATATTCATCGATTATTAATCAACGAATCGAGAAGGAACTATATAAAAAAATCTTTGAGCCTTATTTACAGCGTTCTGACTATTGGTGGATGGGGTTTAAGGGCGAGGCTGTAAATAATTGGAATGCCTGGATTAATACCAATGTGTTCCAAACTGCTTTATTGGCAGCGAACAATGCCGATACGCTTACACGGCTTATGCAAAAAGTGTTTAGCAGCACCGATTATTTTATTAACCAATATCCCGAAGATGGCGGTTGCGATGAAGGGCCTAGCTATTGGAACGAAGCAGGCGGAAAATTAATCCGTTTGCTTTTCCTTGCTAACCGCGTTTCCCAGGGACAGTTGGATTGGTCGGATAAAATCCTCCTCAATCGTATGGGAAGTTATATCTATAAAATGCACATCGCCGGAGAATATTTTGTAAACTTTGCAGATGCCGTTCCCCAGATGATTCCTGATGCCGAAAGTGTATATCGTTATGGCGAAATGTTTGATAATGATTCTCTGAAACAATTCGGAACTTATCTGTTCCAGTTAAGTGGGAATAAGCTGCCAGATAAAAGTGTAGTTAACTTCTTACAGACAACGGCGGTATTTGATAAACTTACTACAACAGGTAATAACGCAGTTTCTCCAAGCTATTCCTTCCTTCCAGATTTGGAAATTGCGACGATACATTCTGGGATAGGGAAGGCAATCGATTTGTTGTTAAGCGTACAAGGAGGTCACAATGGTGAAAGCCATAATCACAACGACGTTGGTAACTTTATTCTTTACGCTTGCGGGAAACCTGTTATCGTAGATGCTGGGGTAGGTACCTATACGGCACAAACGTTTAGTAAAGAGCGATATGCCTTATGGAATATGCAATCCCAGTGGCATAATTGCCCTACCATTAATGGGGTGATGCAACAGGAGGGTAAATCATTTCGAGCGTCAAATTTTTCTTTTCAGACGACAAAGAATAAAGGAGCCACTATTGATGTGGATATCGCTAAAGCATATCCTTCAGCAGCTTTTGTGAAAAAGTGGCATAGGCAATTTGTAGTGAGGCAGCAGAAAATTGTACTTAAAGAAGATTATGAGCTAATCAAAGTAAAGGATGATACCAAAATCCATTTTTTAAGTTATTGTATGCCTAAAGAAGACAAAAAGGATGTTATTGGTTTTTACGATAGTCAGGGAAAAAGGGTATTATCATTGAAATACGATCCGGAAAATATGAAACCAGTGATTGAATTAAAAGAGCTGGACGATGCCAAGATGATCGCTGGTTGGGGAGACAGGTTATACCGATTAACGTTCTTGGTGACTAAAAAAGCAATGAAAGGCAAAACTCAGTTTGAATTTAGTAAATGATAAATAGAACAGTATTAGAAATATGTGCGTTTCACATTGACTCGTGTATCATCGCCGAACGTGAAGGTGCTGCTAGAATAGAGTTATGTGATAATCCTGTAGAAGGAGGAACAACGCCCAGTTATGGAACAATTAAGCAGGTACGGAATAAAATTAGCATAGCCTTATATCCGATCGTGCGACCGAGATCGGGTAATTATTTTTATACTGAAGAAGAGTTTATGATTTTAAAGGATGATATTGCGATGTGTCGGCAATTGGGCTGTGACGGTGTTTCCGTGGGCGTACAAACAAGGGACGCCACCATTGATAAAGAAAGAATGAAAAAGATTGTGGAGTGGGCAGGGCCAATGGGTGTGACCTGTAATCGCGTTTTTGACGGTACTCCCGATCCTTTTGCCGCACTGGAGGATCTTATTGCCTGTGGTTGCGAACGAATATTAACTTCGGGCCAAAAACGTGCGGCTCCTGAGGCGGGGAAGCTACTAGGAGAACTGGTAAGGCAGGCCGCTGGACGAATCAGCATCATGCCAGGAGCTGGAATAAACTCAAGCAATCTTGAAAAATTAAGGGCTGAGTGCAATGCTTTTGAATACCATGTATCAGCCAGAACGATTGCAAAAAATCCTTTAGCCTATATTAATGCACAGATAAGCGATTATGGTAACGTATATATTGCTGATGCAACGGAAGTAAGGACAATGGTTAATCTCCTCCAACTACCTTAATATAAGCTATGCGATGTGCTAAATGGCCGTTTATGTCTAAGCCTTCTACCGTTATCCGATATGTTCCCGGTTCATCAGCCGTGTAGAAGGATAATGTTGCTGCTGAATTTTGATCAACGATAATATCCGGTTGCCAATAGATCGTATTTCGAACATCCTTTACCGATGCTTGCCCCTGGGCACTGTAATCGGGCGATTGAAAGGTTCTTATCGCATAGAACCCTTGTGGGCTGAAAGTAGTGATGCCGGGACTATATAAATCCTTATCTATGCCGCGCGGCTGATCGCCTCTCCTCGTAGTAATGATGATTACACCATTGTTTCCATACATGCCATAAATGCCTGTATTACCAATTGTTCTCAATACTTCTATGGAAGCTACATCAAAAGGATTAATCGTGCTGAGCGACGATGCATCCATATACATACCATCTAAGATAATTTGCATGGGACGATTTGGCGAACGTGTACTATAAGGTACTCCTCCCCGAAAAATTACCCCTGTTAACCTACCTTGTAAGCACATATCCAATGTTGGACAACTGCTTAAAAAAACGTCATCGCCGCTGATTACCTGATCGGCGCTACCTGGACCGTTTAAATTAGAAGAATATTTAGCGGGGTTTTCTTTTTTGTCTTTTACTTCTACTTCTTCCAATAGAATGCTTTTGTCGTCGTAGCCATATTGCTGCAATTCGTCTAGTGAATTTTTGTTGGTAGAAGTGCTATCGCTGCCTTGGTTAGTACTGATCTTTACTGCCGATGTATTGTCCTTGTCGGATAGCTGTTGGTTTGGAGTTTCGTCCAGCATTATTTTAACACGTTTACCACCTTTGGCGTCCCTAGCCTGTACGAGAAATTCGGGTTGATTATAAAAGATAATTTTATCAAAGTTAAATTTGCCATCCGGACCGGTAAGCGTGTCCAATATCGTCGTGGTATTTTGTAAAGATACCAGGGTTACCTTAGCCTTTGCCAAGGGTTTATTATCAGGCGAGGTTATGGTTCCGCTGATTTTTAATTCTTTTTCGGGCTTATATGCTTTCTCCGGAAATTTTCCCTCCCGCATATTGCTCCAAAAGGTTCGGTTGATAGGCTGACTGAGCATTAAATTATCCAGCAATTCTGATGTATAGCTGTTTGCTTGGCTAAGATCAACAATTGTACTGTGAAGCGATTGGTATGTGTTTGTGTTTAAGAGCAAAGTTGATAATATATTGTCGGCTCTGCTTGGAATTTTTGTGGCGTTGATGACTGCAACAGAGAATGTTCCAATGTCGGAAGAATCACGCATTCCCTTCATTTGGAGCGTAAGATTTACTTTTTCTCGACGGGCATAGACCTTTTTGTTTGTTTGTAACGGTGTGCTTAGCGTATCTTGGGGATGCATAATAAAAATAGCGCGTGCTGCAAGTAGATCCATCTGGTCATCCAGCATCGCAAGCTGGATAATACCCGAGGGGAGAATCTTTTTAGGAATAGTAACTCGCGCTTCATTGGTGTTCAGTTTAACTTTTACCGCATAAAAAACCATCCCATTCGTTTGTGCCAGAAGCACCAAACTCTGATGCTTAACCAATTGTTCGGAGGCCGACAACTTAACCAGAACGCTATCTTCGCTCGTGGGGTTAACGGCTAAGTGATAGCCTTCGTCTTGCGGCGTTGGCAAGTTGGTTCGTACCGTATCACCGTTGGAAAGTGAAATTACCGCTGTATACCCATTGCCGGGCGTTGGTGTTAAAGAAAAATTTCCTGTCCCGTTAGTGTCACTGGCAAAACGGAGTATTTGTTGACCGTCCCGTTCCAGATAGCCTTGTGCTTTGAAGGTTTTTTCTCCGGCCAAATGTATTTGAAAGCCAATTTTAGTCTCCATGCCGCTTATCAATGTTCCTCCTTCGGGATAGAGCTGAATAGTAGGCTTAACGTTTCGTATTTGTATGGGAATCGATTTTACAATAGGAGGCCTGTCCCTGTTTTCGATGTTTAAGGTAAGTAAACCTAAGGCGCCATTTTTGCGTTCTTTAGCGGGAAAATCAATTCGAAGATGCCCGTGTTCATCAAAGGCGGATCGACCTTTAACGGAGGTTTTTTGGTTGAGTTTGATTTCGTAAGCCACCTGTCTATTACCTATTCGTTGGCCAGTTAAATCACTTAGCTGGATATCGCCGCGGATGTTATTACCATTCTCATCCGGTTGGTGATAACTAAAATTACTGTTTGTGCGCAGGCCCTCCGAAAGTTCGCTGTTAATATAAAGCGTTTTATGAAAGAAGTTTTCCTCATCAAAATTGCGCATCCAGTTGGTATATGCCCGAATATAATAGGTGCCCTCGCTTAAGGTTTCCGGTAGTTTGAAATCGCCTATAGAGAGGCCGGATACAACGGGTAATCTTCTTGATTGCACCACCTCCTGCCTATCGTTAAGGAGCTCTACGTACATAATCTTACTGATAGCTGATAAGAAGTTAAACTGGCTCAGGGTTACATAAGCTTTAAACCAGATGTCTTCTCCGCTTTGGTAATAGGAGCGGTCGGTATGCAGGTAAATCTTTTCTTGCGGATAATTTTTCTGATAGGTTTCCAGATGATTTAATAAGTGGTTTAAGGCATCTGTGGTGTCCTTGGGCTGTTGCGCATACAGAAAGTTAGGCATCCACAATAACATAAACAGCAAGAAATATAAAAACCTTTTCATGCGGAATGAAATTAACAACATATCGTAAACAATTAGCGGAGGCTAAAGTTTTTGTATGGCCTTCGGATGGCAGTTTTAGATACAACCGATTGTGTGAATTGGTTCAGATTGTTGTAGCAACGCTTGTGTAAGATTCCAAGCTTGGATAATTAAAAATTTTATCGGTATAATCTTTGCGTAAGTGACCTAATTCCGGCACATTTCCATTCCAAAAATTATATTTCGCAAGAGCGTTAAATTTTTCGTCCACACTCGAAAATTGTATGTTAATATAGAGAATTTTCGTCTGTACTCGAATATATTCTAAGTTTTCATGTTGATAAAGTCAAAAATTAAAAAAGCAAGACATAAAAATGTAAGGTCGTTATTCAACGGAGCTATTTAATTAAATGCTAAGAACAAACAGTGTTTTGTAAAACGACAAATTACCCTTATCTTTGGATAAAATGTCGTGAAGATGATGAGCCATAAAAAAGAAATAAAAATAGTTTGGAATGTTCGTTCGCTTTTGGGCGGACAAGGAGTTGTTGGCGCTGAAATTAAGACTGAATTTGATCTGATTGCGCTGAGCAATCAGGGGCTTACGAAAGCATCGCTTGATGCCTTAGTGGCCTTTTTGAATATACCCAAGAAGGCATTTGTAGAGGGGATTCTCGACATGTCGGTGAAAACCATCGAACGAAAGAAAGCGGGAGATTTACTCGATCGTCACACATCTTCCCATCTGGTTGAAATTGCCAAGGTGGTAGAACATGCCGTGGACGTCTTTGAGGATGAAGATAAGGTGCGCGACTGGTTGGCTAAGCCTAATCGCTCACTTAATGGCATGCGCCCACTGGAATTATTTGCCATGCCCACTGGTCTGGCAATGGTCAATACAGTACTCGGCCGAATTGAAGAAGGAGTATATTCCTGATGTTGCTTTACCGAATAGCTAAGTCGAAGCAACGCGCTACCGACCTTTCGGGAATGGGATCCTATAAATTTGGTGGGCGCTGGAACAATCCGGGCACATACCTCTTGTATACCAGTGAGAACAGTTCGTTGGCTTACCTCGAAAACTTGGTGCATTTTGATCCCGATATCATCCCTCCTAAATTGTATATCTTAGGTATTGAAGTAGGCGACAATCCTGATCTGATCTATACCGTGCCCGATTCGGTCTATCCGAAAAACTGGATGAAACTGGGCAACCTTGAAAATAAGCGCTTAGGCGACAAGTGGATGCGGAATGCGAAATATTTGGGTATACGTGTGCGCTCGGCTGTCAACCCAAAAGAATTTAATTGTTTGTTGAATCCGCTCTTTCCACACTACCATGATTTGGCGAAGATGCTATCGATAGAGCGTCTTCCGATCGATAACCGTCTGATCCATATTAAGATGACTTAACTAAATAAGCTATTTTGTCATAAGATTTAGGCAGTATTCCGATAGACTTTGCCAAAATTGCTGAATAGTATGTAGATTGTGTTGAATAAAATTTATTCATATTTCGCTACCTATGTATAATTAAGTTTAGCTATACATACTAATAACCTACGTTGATGATTCTTCGAATCTTTTTAATCCTATTGTGCTGTATCTCTTTTACCAGTAGGGGGCAGACGCTTACTGACAAGAAGATGGTCTTATGGTACGATAAACCTGCGACTATATGGGAAGAAGCCCTGCCTTTGGGAAATGGGCAAACCGGCGCGATGGTTTTTGGCGGCATAGAAAAAGAACATTACCAATTAAATGATAATACCCTGTGGTCGGGCTATCCCAATGATGGCAATAATCCCGAAGCGGCAAAACTGCTGCCCAAATTAAGAGAACGGATTTTTGCTGCCGATTATGGAGGCGCTGAAGAAATCTGGCGTAAGATGCAGGGCCCATATTCTGCGCGTTATTTGCCCCTGGGTGATTTGTGGTTGGATTTTGGATTAAAGAAAGAAAGCGCAACTGCTTATCAAAGAAGTTTAGATTTAAATACCGCAACGGCAACTGTAACTTATACGATTGATGATGTGCAATATAGCCGAACAACATTCATCAACCATCCGTCTAAAATAATGGTTGTACGGGTAAAGGCTAATAAAAAAGGTAGGATAAATATTATCGCAGGTCTTACGAGTAAACTCCAATACGAAACCACAGCCCTTAAAGATAAGTTAGTCATGAAGGGAAAAGCACCCAAATATGTCGCAGCGCGTAATTATTACCCTGAGCAGCTGACCTATGATGAGCAAGAGGGAATGCGGTTTGAGGTATCCGTGCAGGTAGAAGCAAAGGGTGGAACGGTAGTGGCGAAAGATACCGCTCTGCATATAGAGGCAGCCGATGAAGTAACTTTTTATTTAGCAGAAGCCACCAGCTTTAATGGTTTCGATAAGTCGCCGGGCCTAGCAGGTAAAGACCCTGCCATTGAAACGGCTAGCAGGCTATCAAAATCACTCAAAAAAGGATACGCCAGTTTATTGAATGAACATATAAAAGATTATCAACAGCTATTTAAACGCGTGTCATTCCATTTAAAATCGGATAAAGATTATACGCCAATCCCGACAGATGTTCGGTTAGAACGGTTCGCAAAAAATTCGAACGATATAGGTTTACAGAATTTATATTATCAATTTGGCCGTTATTTGCTGATTGCGAGTTCCCGGCCTGGAAGCAGGCCGGCTAATTTACAGGGAATCTGGAACGACCATATACAACCACCATGGGGCAGTAATTATACGATTAATATCAATACAGAAATGAATTACTGGCTGGCAGAAAATACCAACCTTTCCGAATGCCACCAGCCCTTATTAAACTTTATTAAAGAGTTAGCGGTAAATGGTGCCAAAACAGCGCAAGTAAACTATGGGATAAATGAGGGCTGGGTAGCCCATCATAATGCTGATTTATGGGCAAAAACATCTCCTGTAGGCGATTTTGATCAAGACCAAACCTATTTACCTCAGGCTTTTTGCTGGCAAATGGGAGGCGCTTGGTTGAGTACACATTTATGGGAACACTACCAGTACACGAAAGACAAGCAATTTTTGCAAAACCAAGGATATCCACTCATGAAGGGGGCTGCCCAATTTATGCTGCATTGGTTGGTTAAGGACCCTGAAACGGGTTATTTCGTGACGGCGCCTTCTACATCGCCCGAGAATTTGTTCACGGCAAATGGAAGCCAATATCACATCAGCAAAGCCACTACCATGGATATCGCTATTGTAAGAGAGCTTTTTCAGGATGTGGTAAAAGCGGCGGATGAATTGGGTATTGACCAGCCTTTTCGGGATCAATTAACAGCAACATTGGCCAAGTTGTATCCATATCATGTGGGGCGTTATGGCCAAATCCAAGAATGGTTCGAAGACATCGATGACCCTAAAGATACCCATCGCCATATTTCCCAACTGTTTGGTTTATTTCCGGGAACACAGATCGATCCTTATCGTACAAAAAACTTAGCAGATGCCGCTACACAAACACTGATTCATCGCGGTGATGTCAGTACCGGATGGAGCATGGCCTGGAAAATCAATTGGTGGGCGCGCCTAAGAGACGGTAATCATGCCTATCAGATATTAACCAAAGCCTTTAATTACATTAATCCAAATGACACAACGGTCAAAACAATGGGTGGTGGTGGAACATATCCTAACCTTTTTGATGCACATCCACCCTTTCAGATTGATGGTAATTTTGGTGCTACGGCGGGAATGACTGAGCTATTGATGCAAAGCCATGACGGCGTAATTGTGTTGCTTCCTGCATTGCCTGATGCTTGGCGGGAGGGCGAAATTAAGGGTATAAAAGCGAGAGGGAACTTTGAAGTTGGCATGGCTTGGAAAGACGGCCTAATAAAAAAGGCAAGTGTTAAGGCTAACGTTGGAGGTACCTGTAAGGTGGAAAATGAAAAGCCACTGAAAGTGCAGGAATTAAACGATAACGAACAAAAAAGAGAAGGAAATAGACTTGTTTTTCAGACTAAAAAAGGAAAAATATATACCTTGGTACCTTTGGAATAAAATATAATAAGATGTCTAATACAATTAAATGGGGTATGATCGGTGCCGGAGATGTCACGGAAGTGAAAAGCGGACCTGCTTTTAAGAAAGTAGAGGATTCTGATCTCGTTGCCGTAATGAGGAGAGATCCGGAAAAGGTTAAAGACTATGCGAAGAGACATGCTGTTGCTAAGTGGTATACCGATGCACAAGCCTTGATAAACGATGAGGATGTAAATGCGATTTATATTGCTACTCCACCGGATACGCATTATCGCTATAGCCTTATGGCACTCGAAGCAGGGAAAGCCGTTTACGTTGAGAAACCGATGACACTTGGAACGCTTGAAGCAAAGCAGCTTGCGGATGCGGTAGAAAAGAGTAGCGGAAGGCTAACGGTTGCCCATTATAGAAGAGCGCAACCTTACTTCAAGAAAATTAAGCAACTTCTATTAGCCGGAGCAATAGGCGAACCTCGTCTGGTTTCCCTTCAAATGCTTAAAAAACCACTAAGTGAACATGAACTAAATGATCCTAAAATACAGTGGCGTTTAAATGCCGCAAAATCTGGCGGAGGACTATTTCACGACTTGGCTCCTCACCAGCTCGATTTTATATATCATCTATTTGGAGAAATTAAAGAACTTCGTGGCATCTCAACAAATCAGGCAAAAGCATATCAAGCCGATGATGTAGTGAGTGGGCAAATATTATTTGAAAATGACGTGCTCTTTAATGGAATTTGGTTATTTAACGCAGATGAAGAGCGGGATAGTTGCGAAATTATCGGCTCATCAGGCAAATTATCTTTTTCTTTCTTTAGCGGAGATCCTGTTGTATTAACCAATCGTGAGGGAGAGCAACGTTTTGCTTTTGAACCTTTGCAGCATGTGCAGCAACCCATGATCGCAGAAGTAGTAGCTTACCTTCAAGGTAAAAGAGATAATCCTTGCAGTGTAACAGAAGGCTTGACAGTAATGCGCATAATGGACGTTTTTACTGGCAAACCTTCTTAGGAATACGTTCTTTGGATGATAGTTTTAAACAATAACAAGCCATTCAAAAAAGCGATTTTTTTATAAATTGCCAAATAACATTAACGCAATAGAAAAAAACATGCTAATAAGAAAATCTACTCTTGTTTTACTGATAACTTTATGTTGCTTACAGTTTGGCTATACGCAGGAGCAAATTGTGATAGAAACAGACCAAACGGCATTGGTATTTAAGGTGGGAACAAATCAGAAACTCTACCAAAGCTATTTGGGAACAAGCTTAAAACCTTCGGATTATACTAGTCTTAAAGATGGGCAACACGAGGCTTATCAATCGGCAGGTACCGACAATCTTTTCGAGCCCGCTATCCAGGTATTGCAGGCAGATGGAAACCCCTCGCTTGATTTAAAATACGTAAAACATGAAGTTCGGCAGCTTAACGATCATCAGCAAACAACAATAGAACTTAAGGATCCGGAATATCCAGTTAGGGTACTGTTGATTTTGGATGCTTTCCCGAAAGAATCTATCATCACCTCAGCTGTAACGGTAATAAATGAAGGTAAAGAAAAGCTCGTACTCAAGCAGTTTGCTTCTTCGATGTTGCATATGGATGCACCTAATTATTGGCTTACGCAGTTTCATGGCGATTGGGCTTCGGAGATGCGCATGGATGAGGCGCCTTTAACTTCAGGTATTAAAATCGTTGACAGTAAGTTGGGAACAAGGGCAGATATGTACCAATCGCCCATGTTTTATGTGGCAAAAGGAAAACAGGCAAGTGAAACTACTGGCGACGTACTGGCCGGTACCTTAGCCTGGACTGGTAATTTTAGGTTTGCTTTTGAAATAGATAATAGCAATAGCTTACGCATTATAACCGGAATAAATAATTATTCATCAGAGTGGCCATTGGAAGCAGGCGAACATTTTGAAACACCGCCCTTCATTTTTACTTACAGTAATCAGGGAAAAGGGCAAGCAAGCAGAAATTTGCATGATTGGGCAAGAAATTATGCTGTTTTAGATGGCAAGGAACCTCGACTAACCCTATTAAATAATTGGGAAGCAACAGGGATGAAGTTTGATCAACAAAAACTGGTCAACCTCTTTGACGATGGGGTAAAGTTGGGTGTAGACTTATTTTTGTTAGACGACGGGTGGTTTGGAAGGAAGTATCCACGCGATGATGACCATACCAGTTTAGGTGATTGGCAGGAAGACCCTAAAAAATTGCCCGATGGCTTGGGGTATTTAGCCAAGGCCGCCACGGATAAAGGGATTAAATTTGGCATATGGCTGGAACCCGAAATGGTAAACCCCAAAAGCGAGCTTTATGAAAAACATCCTGATTGGATGTTAAAATTACCCAATCGGGAGGAGCATTACTATCGGAATCAATTGGTGTTAGATTTAAGCAATCCAAAGGTGCAGGACTTTGTGTATGAGACGGTAGACAAAACATTAAGCATCGATAAGCGGATAAGCTATGTGAAGTGGGATTGTAACCGGATGATGACCAATACCTATTCCCCTTATTTAAAAAATGAGCAATCTAAAATAGCCATTGCCTATGTACGAGGTTTGTATAAGGTTCTAGATCGTATTCGTGAAAAGTACCCACATCTTCCCATGATGTTATGTTCTGGTGGGGGCGGACGCACCGACTATGGAGGCTTAAAATATTTCACTGAGTTTTGGCCTAGCGATAATACCGATGGATTGGAACGGATTTTTATCCAATGGGGCTACTCCAATTTTTTTCCGGCCAATACCATTGCGGCCCACATTACGTCTTGGGGTAAGCAACCACTTAAATTTAGAACGGATGTTGCCATGATGGGGAAATTGGGTTACGACATTGAGGTGGGCCACATGACCGAAAAGGAGTTAGCCTTTAGTAAAAATGCAGTAGCCACTTATAAGGAACTATCGCCCATTATTTGGCAAGGCGATCTTTATCGTTTGCTCAACCCCTATGAGCAGCCCCAGGCTGCTTTAATGTATGTGGCTAAACAAGGCGATGAAGCTGTAGTCTTTCAGTTTGATTGGAATACCGAAATGCGTAATAAACCGGCTTATCCCGTGCTGCTGCAAGGCTTGGATGCGGGCAGACAGTATAGAGTAGAGGAGGTAAATTTAATGCCTGGAGGCAAAAGTAGACTAAGTGAGAACGAAAAGGTGCTATCTGGTGATTATCTGATGAAGGTAGGTTTGCATTTTAATGGTCGGAACTATGCCAGCTCCGTAGTGAAGTTAACAACAAATTAGGAGACAAAGCTAATATAACTGACTATTTCGCTCATATAACTGTTTAAAATGCCAATGGCATGTGCTATCTATGCTTTAAACTAAATGAACTATGTTGCAACGATTAAGATTACTGCTGTTACTGCTTTGTTGTTTTGGTATTAGACCAATAAATGCCCAGGAGAACAATTATAAATTATGGTATGAAAACCCAGCAAAAGACTGGATGCGAGAGGCACTTCCAATAGGCAATGGTTATATTGGTGCGATGTTTTTCGGCGGTATCGATACCGAACAAATTCAGTTTTCAGAGGGTTCTTTATGGTCTGGTGGGCCAGGAGCGAATCCAAACTATAATTATGGTAACCGACCTGATGCTTGGAAGTACTTAGCGGAGGTGCGGGCACTTATCAAAGCGGGCAAGTTAGCAGAGGCAAATGCCTTGGTTGAAAAATATATGACAGGTGTGGCTCCCGAGAAACAAGCAGGTGATAGCACGGAGTGGGGCGACTATGGGGCACAACAGACAATGGGCGATCTGTATATCAAGGTTGGGCATGGAGATGTGCCGGTTTCAAATTATCGGAGAGAATTAGATATTACTAAAGCTATTGGAAAAGTAGGTTACACCATAGGGAAGGACCAATATACACGTAGCTATTTTGCTAATTATCCTGCCGGCGTAATGGTTTATCGTCTTGAATCGTCTAAGCCAGAGAATTATGAAATAAGTTATCGTACGCCGCAGCGGAAAAGTCAAGAAAAATTTTCAAATAATCGTTATTCGTTTGTAGGCTATGTGCCGAACAATAGGCAAGCCTTTGAAACGGCTTATCAGGTAATTACGGATGGTCAGGTTAATTATGCAAACGGTAAAGTTACCATAGAAGGAGCCAAATCGCTGGTTATTCTTCATACAGCTGCTACTGATTATATCATGGAATATCCTACCTATAAAGGAGCAGATTACCATGCTGCGGTAACCCAACGTTTGGATAAGGCAATACAGTTGGGGTATCAGTCCTTGTTAAAGCAGCATGAGGAGGATTATACAAAGCTATTTAACCGCGTTTCCTTTAAAATTACAGGTAAATCCAATACATCACTTCCCACAGACGAGCGGCAAAAAGCTTTTTTTGAAGGAGCCAAAGACGTCGGTTTTGAAAGCCTGTATTTTCAGTATGGTCGTTACCTCATGATCGCAGCGTCAAGGCCCGGTACCATGCCGATGCATTTACAAGGGAAGTGGAACAATAGTGTTAACCCCCCGTGGGCAGCAGATTATCATACCAATATTAACGAGCAAATGCTCTATTGGCCGGCAGAAGTAACCAACTTGGCAGAGTGCCATGAACCAGTGATCGACTATATTAAAAGTTTGGTGCCGCCTGGTCGGATCAGTGCGCAAGACTTTTTCCATACGCGAGGCTGGATGGTCAATACGATGAATAATGCTTGGGGCTACACGGCTGTAAACTGGGGCTTACCTTGGGGCTTTTTCCCCGGTGGGGCAGCTTGGTTAGCACAAGATGTCTGGGAACATTACGAATATGGGCAAGACAAAGCCTATTTAATGCAAACAGCTTATCCAATTATGAAAGAGGCAGCTTTATTCTGGATAGATTATCTTACGCCCGATGAAAAGGGCTATTTGGTCTCATCTCCATCTTATTCGCCAGAGCACGGGGGAATATCTGGAGGTGCATCTATGGATCATCAAATCGCCTGGGATATTCTAAATAATTGCGTGCAGGCGGCTCAGGTAATCGGTGATCAATCTTTTGCAGATAGTGCTGCGTTGGTTCGGGATAAAATCCTGCCGCCGCAAATTGGTAAATGGGGCCAACTACAGGAATGGAAAGAAGATGTTGATGATCCGGACGATAAGCATAGGCATGTATCGCATCTTTTCGCTTTACATCCGGGCAGGCAGATCTCACTTATCAAGACGCCGGAGCTTGCACAGGCAGCTAGAGTAAGCTTAGAGGCCCGGGGCGATGAAGCAACTGGATGGTCTTTAGCGTGGAAGGTAAACTTTTGGTCGCGTTTGAAAGAGGGCGACCGCGCACTGCAGCTGTATAAAATGATTATGAAACCCGCCACGACCAGTCAGGAGGCCTCGGGAGAAACTACTTATACTGGCGACGGCTCAGGCTCCTATGCAAATTTATTAGATGCTCACCCACCCTTCCAGCTAGATGGCAATATGGGGGCAACGGCAGGTGTGGTAGAAATGTTAATGCAGTCGCATACCGGAGCGATTGAATTGCTGCCTGCTCTGCCAAAGGCCTGGCAAAGTGGAGAAATGAAGGGCTTAAGGGCTAGAGGTGGATATACGTTGGATATTGTGTGGGAAAATGGACGATTGAAGAGCGCCACGATTGTGGCCGATAAAGCGGGAACTAAAACCATTGTTTACCAAGGTAAGTCAAAGATGATCACTTGCAAGGCAGGAGCAACCTATCGGTTTACGCCAAAAGATTTTTAGATGGAATTTTGATCGCACCTTTTTTTTGCAACAGCTAGTATATTTTCACCTCTTTTGTTATTGATAACCTGAGTTCGATTATTCTGTTCTGCTCAGAACGCTTTGAAATGGTTAGATTCAAGTGAGAACGACAACTACTGATCTCAGACTGTCAAGCGGTAGCTTTCATTGTTTTTCCATAATTACCCCATATTATCCATTTTCTCAGGTTATGATCGATGCACATCGGTGCAAACTTAATAGCTATCTTATCGAGCTCCCTCATTGAACCCGGCAAAGCGGTTGTTGCTTTTCATGTAAATTAATAAGGAATCGTCTTTTCTATCTCTTGTAAACGATATTTGTATGGATAACCGACTCTTTTCATAGCGCAGTAACGCTATGATCTAAACCAAATTATAACCTATGGTTATAAAAAATATAACCATAGGTTATCTGTGATGATCTTTTTATAAAGCCCCGATCTGTTTTACCGGTTGAAAAAATTTCAATTAGTTATAACGGTGTAACCAGTCAAGACAGTGTAAAAACCTCGACGAAATATTATTACGATAACGCAACCAACTATGTAACCCGTATGGAAACAACAGTCTCCGACGGGAAATCCAAGAAAACCATCTTTAAATATCTGGAGAATTCTGCTTCCATTACCGATGTAACTAATACTGATCGCCAGGCTTTTCAGAGTATGGAGGGCATCAACAGCATTCAGGACGTTATCGAAACGGAAGAATATGTGGATAATGTTTTGAAAAGTCGGATTAGAAATTTTTATGACGGTGTCTACAATGCAGATATGGGACTTGTTATCCCCCGGTTAAGCAGAAGCAAAACAACCCTGTTCACGGCTGGGGGTGAAACATCGGTGGCCACAACATATCACAAAGACAGTTATAACAATGTCGTTCAGCAAAATGAAGAAGGCGTGCCGCCAAAGTCTTTTTTATATGATGACATCGGTGAAAATATTATTGCGCAGGGAAATGCTGCCTGGGATGATATTGCGTTTACTTCATTCGAAGAAGGTGCTACGGGAAAATGGATATTCAATGCCAGTAGCCGTACAAAGAATAGCACCTCATTGACTGGTGAATATCTATATAACTTAACGACGAGCAATCCGATTAGCATACAAGTCAAATTTCCCAAACAGTTTATGGTGTCGTACTGGAGTAAAAATGGTGCGTATAATGTGTCGGGCAGCCAAAAGGTACAAGAGCTCAAGACAATTAACGGATGGACGCTCTATGAACATCGAATAAATACACCTGCCGATAGTTTGGTGATAATATCAGGGGTAGGGAGCATTGATGAATTGAAAATGTTTCCTCCAGGAGTAGAACTAACTACATATACCTACGCTAGATTGGTTGGTGTTACGAGTATCTGTTCGCCAAAGTCGGATTTCGAATTTTATAAATACGATAATCTGGGAAGATTGAAATTAATCATGGATGAAAATGGGAATGTTAAAAAAGACGTTTCTTATCATTTTTATGAGCCGGCAAGCGATACTCGACCATTTTGGAATCCAACGGGTAAAATTAGATGTGTTCAAACCCAACCGGGATACAATACCGGCGACCAAGAGCGAGAGGAAAGGGATGGGAATCCAAGGAGTAACACCTATACTCATACGCGATGGACAAATATTGGCAGTAATACGACTTCCTGCCCAATTGGTAACGTAAATCCAGATTGGCAGCCTACAGGGGCAACAAGATGTTCAAGCAATCCCTATGGTTATATCCAGATAGAGCAAAAAGATCATAATCCATTATCGCCAACATATAATACCCTAAGTTGGGTTTCGACTGAATATAATACAACTGCTTGCCCCATCCCGCAATACGATTTTACGGTTAAGAACCTTACCGACCATCAGATTTATATTACGGTTTCAATACAATCGACCAACCAAACGATAGGAACCTATTATGTAGTTAGCGGTACAACGAAAGTAATCGCAGCCTTTAGTCCTGACTTTTACAATTTTTATGTGCACGACGGTAATAGCACCCCGCCGCCATATAAGTTATCTATAAACGATTATGTACAATCAGCGACAAATACGCTCTCCATTGATTATCATTCTCCGTTGACATTGAAAGTAGAAGAGCAATAGGTTGGTTAGTAAATTATTGTTATGAAAAAAAGTATTTTGAACATATTCTTTGGGCTAACTGCCTTGGCAGCAAGTGGACAAACAATCGTAAATGATTTGGTATTAAGCTCATACAATGATGAGTCCAATATCCAAGCGCTTAAAAGTATCACGCTAAAAGATGGCTTTCATATCCCTGCAGGTAAAAATGTACTGCTGTCTATCGTTGCATTCCCCACAATAAGCAGTATGCCAAATAGGAACCAAAATTATATTCAAACAAGGGTATTTCGGGTTTCAGGTATAACAGAGGTCATGTTAAATAACACCTATGGTGTTGATGAGGAAAATCGAACGATTCACTATATGGATGGGTTTGGTAGACCGATTCAGACGGTACAAGTGATGGCAAGCCCAGAGTTTAAAGATATTGTACAGCACAAAGAATATGATCCTTTCGGTCGAGAAAGCATGGGCTATCTGCCTTATCAGGCTGAGGGAACAAACGGAATGTATAGACCTATGGCTCCCTTGGAAACGAAGGCTTTCTATACTTCACCAACTACAGGGTCAGGAATAGAATCAAGTGAATATCCGTTTATACAAGCTGTTTTTGAAAGCAGCCCGTTGAACCGTGTGCTTGAGCAAGGAGCCCCAGGTAAAATCTGGCAGCCCTCTACGAGTAGAACAACAACGACAGGACGAACTGTAGTGACAGAATACGGTGTCAATGGAACCAACGAAGTAAAGCTTTGGGTGCCCAGCGCGACCGGGGCTACGGCAAGTTATTATCAACGTGGTACTTTGTATAAAACGATAAACAAAGATGAAAACTGGACGACCGGTAAGTCAGGTACGATAGAAGAGTACAAAAATTTTGAAGGCCAGATCGTATTAAAGAGGGTTTGGAAAAGTGAAACTGAGGCGCTGAACACTTATTATGTTTATGACGATATAGGTAATCTCTTGTACGTGGTTCCACCAGCGGTAACCGGTAGCAGTTTTACGGAGTCGGATGCGGCTTTCACAAACTATATCTATGCATATAAATACGATAGTCGCAGACGACTAAAGGAAAAAAAAGTTCCGGGAAAAGGGTGGGAATGGATGGTTTATAACAAGGCCAATATGGTTATAATGAGCCAAGACGCCAATCAGCGCAGCAAAACAAACAAAGAATGGAGCTATACAAAATACGATGCGCTTAGTCGGGTAGTGCAAACTGGAATACTTACGGCGAGCTATACGAGTCAGTCTGCTGCCCAACAAGCGGCCGATAATTTTGCGAATCAAACTAGTACGGATTGGGAAGAGAGGAAGGTGGTAACTGCTACAGTAGGCCAGGTACAGTATACTACTTATGGAAATGTTTCTTTTCCAACGCAAAACATGAAACCTCTCGTTATCAACTATTACGATGATTATGAATTTGATGGTGCAAATAAATCTACTGTTGCCGCTAACGGCATTGGGCCAAGCAAAAGGACAAGGTCTTTGATCACTGGTACCAAAGTCTATAAGGATAATGGTTCACTTCCATTACAAACCAATAATTATTACGATGATAATGGTCGGCTGCTTCAAGCTGCATCAGAAAATCACCTTGGTGGAACCGATTATGTGACCAATACCTACAGTTTTACAGGGGAGGTTTTGAGCAGTACACGAGTACATAAAGCTTTGCCAACCGGTGCAGCAACGACCATTGTGACCAAGAATACCTACGATCATGTAGGAAGATTGATTGAAATCAGAAAGAAAGTTAACAGTCAAGCTGAATTCATACAATCCAAACAGGTATATAATGAAATCGGTCAGCTTAAAGAGAAGGATCTTCATGTTAATGGAACGAATGTTGCACAGGAAATTCTTTATACCTACAATGAGCGGGGCTGGCTGAAATCGATCAATAATCCTGACCAGATAACAGACAAGCGCCGGTTTGGAATGCGATTGGCTTATGCAGATAAAGCAGGTACCTATAATGGCAACATTAGTTCTACAGTATGGAATACCAAAGTGCCAACATCATTGACACAAACGCCGGTACAGACTTATAGTTATAGTTATGATCCATTGAATCGTCTTAAAAAAGCTGCATACAGCGCAACAGGCAAGGTAAATTTATTTAACGAAGAACTGGCTTACGATAATATGGGTAATATCGACTCTTTGAGGCGCACTAGCGGTAATACAAATTGGTACAACCAGTTCAAATATAGTTATGCAGGCAATCAATTGACCAGTGTGGCTGACGCTGGGACGGCTGGTCTGAACAACAGTTACACCTATGATGTTAACGGGAACATAGCTAAAAATTCACGTTTAGGTATTACAAAAATAGATTATAATTATTTAAATTTACCGATTAAATTTACCAAAGGTTCTCAGAATCTATTATATACTTACGACGGCACCGGTAAGAAGCTTTGGAAGCAGTTGGGGGCCTCGGTAACCGATTATGTAGACGGTATACAGTATAAGGATGGCGTAATCGAATTTATTCAAACAGAGGAAGGGCGAATCCTTCCTAGCGGAAGTTCTTTTACTTATGAGTATTTTCTTCGGGATCATTTGGGAAATACGAGGGCTGTGGTCGATCAATCTGGTACGGCGAAGCAAATTCAGGATTATTATGCTTTCGGTATGGAAATGAATCCGGGCAACGCATATACCAGTTCACCGGATAACCGCTATAAATATAATGGCAAGGAAAAGCAAGAAGAGTTAGGATTGAATCAATTGGATTACGGGGCAAGGTTCTATGATCCGGTGATAGGGCGTTTTGGGACTGTTGACCCACTTTCGGAGTTGTACGAGGACATGTCTCCTTACCATTATGCGTTCAATAATCCCATACGGTTTACCGATCCGGATGGGATGGCCTCAAGTGACACGATAAAGAACGGGGGTACACTGCCACCAGCAATTGTAAATGGAACCAGGAACAGCACAACCATACCGATAGGTTGGTCTTTTCCTTCGTTCAGTTTGCCTGAATTGACGCCAATACCCCCACCGAATCCAGTTGTGGTGTTTTTGGGATTGCTTTTATTACCGATGAACTATTCGGATCAGCCAAATGCGGAAAGACAGTGGGAACTTGAACATAAAAACAGAGCTTATTCGTTAAATTCTGAAAAGACAGTTGATGATTTAAAAGGGAAGTATACGCACAGAGGGAAGACTGGAGGAAAAGGGGGAGAGGGTACGGATATATATGACGCAGAGGGAGGAATGAATCAGGCAAATAAAGACTTTGATGATCTAGTTGTTCCGGGAAGTGCAAAACCTATACCAGGTGGAAGATATGGGAAAACTCCGGACGGTAAGACAGCGAATGTTAGGGATCACAGTAGTGATGATAATAGACCTACATTGGAAATATACAATCCTAGTAATAGGCACAAAGAAACAAAGTTTAGGTACTAATATGAATGATTATATAAAATGGGAGCCGATCACTCCGCTTCCTACAGATTTATGTTTTGCTGGTATTAAAGACGACCTTGCAAGCCTAACTATCATGTTAAGAAAAATTGGAGATGAGGAACATGTATTAGAAATCAAATTCAAAGGTGTGCTGGCTTATAGAGTTGTCCAAGAAGGGGGAAGACTAAAAACCCTTTATGATCTTCCAGGCTTTAGGGGCTTCGTTACTTCAGATAATTCTTCTTTTTTGGCATGGTTTAATGAAGAAAGTAGGGGTATGTTTGAAGATTGGAACCTGATACATTATGCTATTTGCAACAGTGATAATATTATTGACATAATTAGCGGGCCGCCAGTAGAAGTTAAATGGATCTAATGTTTGCATATTGTAATAGATAATAATATAGAGCCTGTATCATAAATCATGATTGCAGGCTCTTTATGTTTACGGGCATTTTCTTAGCTTGATTTACGGGAGGCTCTTTTTTTAGCTTTTTTCTTGCTTTAAACGGCTGTTTTCCATATATTTAAGCAGTAAAAGCTAGTGAAACATGGCCGTAAAACACCCAACTTTCAGACCCTATCACCAAGATCAGCTCCTGGTGCTCCCACCAAGCCTGGATGATCTTATTGCTGCGGACCATTCCGTCCGTATCGTGAACGATGTAATTAACCGCATTAACATTGCCCCCCTTTTAAAAGCCTACCATATCAGGGGAGGCTCCAACTATCACCCCCTGATGCTGCTCAAAGTGCTGGTTTATGGTTATGTAACCAATATCTATTCAAGCCGCAAGCTTGCCGGGGCGTGCAGGGAACGAGTTCCCTTTATGTGGCTCAGTGCGATGAACAAACCCGACCACAATACCATCAACCGCTTTCGCGGCGTACGCCTGAAGCATGCTTTGCGGTCGGTGTTTGAAGAGGTCGTGCTGCTGTTGGCCCGGGAAGGCCTGCTAAGCATAGACCAGGTTTATACGGATGGGACCAGGATTGAGGCCAATGCCAATAAGTACACTTTTGTCTGGAGGAAATCGATCCAGACCAACAAGGAGAAAATGAAAAAACAACTGGAAGATATCTGGGGCTATGCCCAGCATATCGCTGCCGATGAAGATAAAATGCCCGAACCGCCTGATCTCAGTACCATAAACCCCGAAAGCGTGAACGCTGCCGTTGAGAAGCTGAATAAGGTACTGGCAGACCAGGACGGGGTGGACAAAAAAGTGAAGACAAAGCTGCGGTACATCAATAAAAACTTTCCCGGAAACATTGCCAAATATGAAAAGCAGGAAGCAACCCTGGGGGAAAGGAACAGCTATAGCAAAACCGACATGGACGCTACTTTCATGCGCATGAAAGAGGACCACATGCTCAACGGCCAGTTGAAACCTGGTTATAATGTACAGATATCCACTTCAAACCAGTTCATCGTTAATTATACCATCCACCCAAACCCAACCGATACGCTGACATTAAAATCCCATTTGGAGCAGCATGAAAGCAGTTATGGCAAGGCCCCAAAAACCCTCACCGCAGATGCCGGTTATGGATCCGAAGAGAACTATACCCTGCTTGAGCAAAAGGGAACCCGGGCTTATGTGAAATACAATATGTTTGATAAAGGCCAGAACGGAACCTATAAAAACAAGTTCCCATTCCATGCCGATAAGCTATTCTATGATCCGCAGCAAGATGCATATATCTGTCCGATGGGCCAGCAGATGCACTATATTGGTGATAGCCATAAAATATCGGGCAACGGGTTCCAACAAACATATAGGAGGTACCAGGCTAAAAATTGCAGCAACTGCCCGCTGAACGGGGCTTGCCACAAGTCTCAAACCAACCGGATCATTGAAATCAATGTTAACCTGAAAAGACAAAAACAAAAAGCACACGAACTGCTGAACAGTGAGGAAGGGATCAGGCAGCGAAAGAAGCGGTGCTTTGATGTCGAACCGGTCTTCGCCAATATCAAACAGAACCACGGGTTCCGCCGCTTTATGCTCCGCGGTAAGGAAAAAGTCGAGATCGAATGGGGGTTATTGGCAATAGCACAGAATATAAGGAAAAAAGCAGCCTAGAAACGCTGCTTTTTTCCTTTTTTAGCCCCAAAATCGTTTCCAACGGAAAAGTTCAGCTCCCGAACCAGAAAATCTGAAATATTAGGACAATAAAAAAGAGGTTAATCTTTTTGTCAATGATACAACCTCTTTTTATTGCGCATAGGCCTGCTGTGCTTTGGTGTCCCGTATGACGGTATCGATGAGAAAGAACAGCTTCTCTTTAACAGTGGGGTTAAGGTTCTCAATGTCCTGCAGCCGTTGTACGGTCTTTTTGTCAAAGGAAGCGTTGATCCCTTCACCGGCAAGGTAATCCAGTGAAACATCCAGCGCCTTTGCGATCTTCTTTGCCGCCTCGATGGAAGGCACGGCCTCACCACGCTCGTACTTGCCTATCATGACCCTTGATATGCCGCTCTTCTCGGCCAGGTCTTTCTGTGCCCAGCCCTTCTGTTCCCTTAAATCCGATATGATCTTACCTGTATTCATCGCTTAAAAGATACCT
>Ga0182736_1000370_pt1 | contig 75094 bp, 59 predicted proteins | sample eDN5th30CKraftBY_FD_128882 | JGI IMG/M metagenome (GOLD analysis project Ga0182736, IMG submission 128882) | Enriched backyard soil microbial communities from Emeryville, California, USA - eDNA 5th pass 30_C Kraft BY (version 2) (version 2) | ecosystem: Environmental > Terrestrial > Soil >... | reverse complement strand
GGGGACCGGCGCGGCGCAGCCGCGTCGGCTCGCGTCAGCGCAGGCGGTTTTGGTGACTTTTTCCAAGAAAAAAGTCACCCGCTCGCGCAGCGAGCGGAAGCTCTTGCTCTGAATCTTTCAGCTCTCAAAAAAACGGACAAGCCAAGACCGGATTCCACACCGAACCACCCTGCGCTATCGTCGCGCGCCATGTCCCATCCCTGTCTGCGCTGCGGTGCCTGTTGCGCGTGGTTTCGCGTGGCCTTCCACTGGAGCGAGGCCGAGCCCGCGCTCGGCGGCGCGGTGCCGGCGGCGCTCGCGACGCGGGTCGATCCGCACCGGCTCGCGATGAAGGGCACCGAGGGCGGCCGTTCGCGCTGCGTCGCGCTCGGCGGCACGATCGGCGTCGGGGCGGCCTGCACGATCTATCCGCAGCGGCCCTCGCCGTGCCGCGAGCTCGAGCCGGCGAACGCGACGCGCCCGAGCCCGCAGTGCGACCGCGCGCGTCTGGCGCACGGCCTGGCGCCACTGTCCGAACGCGACTGGGCGACCGAGCTCGCAGCGCCGGCCTGAAGCCGCACGCGACTGCCTGTGCGCGTCGTCGCGATCGCGCGACGATCGTCCCATCGCCATCGCCATCGCCATCGCCATCGCCATCGCCATCGCCATCGCCATCGCCATCGCCATCGCCGCGGCTGCGCGGCGGAGCCGCGGAGCTTCGCGTCACGAGGCCCGCGGCCGGCCGATCGGCTCAGAGCTCCTCGAACGCGACGACGCGGTTGCGGCCGCAGGACTTGGCCGCGTACAGCGCGCGATCGGCCGCGCGCAGCGTGTCCTCGTACGACAGCGCCGGCTCGTGGACGGCGGTGCCGATGCTGGCGGTCACGCGCAGCTGGCGGCCGTTGCAGTCGACGGTCAGGCGTTCGATGTCGGCACGCAGCATCTCGCACCACGGCGACAGCGCCGGACCGCTGCTGTCCATCACGATCAGGAACTCCTCGCCGCCCCAGCGACCGACCAGGGCCGCTGCCGGCACGCGTGCGGCGAGCAGGTCCGAGAGCGCCTGCAGCACGACGTCGCCGGCGGCGTGGCCGAGCGAATCGTTGACGCGCTTGAAGTTGTCGAGGTCGATCATCGCGACGCTGAAGCCCTGCCCGGCGCCAGCCTCGGCGGCCTGCCGTTCGAGCCGCTCGATCAATGCGCGCCGGTTGGCCAGGCCGGTCAGCGGATCGGTCCGCGACACGCGCGCCAGCGTCAGGTTCAGCTCCTTCATCTGCGTCTGGAAGCCGTCGCTGATCCGCGACATCTTGTGCAGGCGCCGGCTCAGCTTCTGGTAGTCGCCGCTGAGCCGCACGTAGGCCTCGCGCAGCGGATGCGCGGTCCAGGCCGGCTCGGCCTCGATCGCGGCCAGGCGATCGCGCTCGGCCGCGTCCTCGCCGTCGCTGCTGCGCACCGGCGGCGGCGCGCCGCTGTCGGAGCGGCGCGCGCACGACGGACAGCGCCCGCGCGAGAGCACCGCGTCGGAATGGCGCGTGATGTAGGTCTCGACCTCGTCCCAGTAACCGGCGTCGTCGCGGACCTTCTTGCAGCACGAGCAGATCGGGATGAAGCCACCGAGCGTGCGCACCTCGCGCAGCGCCGCGGCGAGCCGTTCGTTGGCGGCGGTCAGCTCGGCATTGGTCGCGCGCAGATCGGCCTGGTAGCGGTCGGAGATCCGGCTGATGCGCTCGAGCCGGTGATGCAGGCGCTGCTGGTCGGCGATCAGGTCGCGGCACAGGTCCGCCAGCGCCGAATCGTGCGCGTCGGGTGCCTCGAGCAGATGGGCCAGCCGCTTCTCGGCGTTCATCGCGACGGCCCTCAGAGCGCGACTGGCACGATGAAGAACGGCAGCGTCACCTCTTCCTTGAACTCCTCGACCATCTCCAGCGCGCGGTCGTTGTCCTCCGGATAGCTCCAGCGCACGGTGACCGTGCGGCCGGCGCGATGCGCCGCCTCGAGCAGGTCGAGCAGGTCCATCACGCTCTTGATGCTGGAGGTGTTCAGATAGCTCAGCGCCAGTTCGGCGACGACCGGCGTGGTGCCGTGCTCGAGGTAGGCGGCGACCCAGGCCAGCAGCGGCCGGAAGAAGTCGAACGCGTTCTCCGGATAGGACTCGCCGGCGAGCTGCAGCACGCCGGTATCCGGATCGAAGTCCACGGTCGGGGTCGAGGCGGTGGCGGCCAGATGGAGTTTGTCGATGCTCATGGTCAGATCTCGACGCAGAGGCTGAAGTAGGCGCGTCCGTCGGCCAGTGGCGTGAAGCTGTACTCGAGCGGCCGCGTCGCGCGCCGCGCGATCTCGATCAGGCCGAGGCCGGCGCCGCTTTCGTCCGGTCCGCGTTCGCGCCGCAGCTGATCCTTGTAGGCGGCCTTGAGCGCGCTCTTGTCCATCGCCGCCACGGCGTCGAGACGCCGGCCGAGCGCCTCGGTGTCGGCGGCTTCGACGACGTTGCCGGCGTAGATCCGGTAGTGCGAATCGCGCTTGGCGATCACGACGATGCTCGCGTCGGCGTCGGACTGGCCGCGCCGCTCGGCATAGTTGCGCACGTTCTGCGCGGCCTCGATGTAGACCGAGAACACGTCCATGATCGCGCTCTTGTGGGTCTCGGCGCTCTCCAGATACTTCTTCACCGCGGTGCCGAGCTCCTCGATGATGCTGTGGCTGAACGAGCCGGTGAAACTGATCAGAATGCCGGCCTCGCGCAACTGCTCCTTGAGAGCGAACAGGTTCATGCCGAACTCCGTGAGTGGAAGGAATGGCGGTCCAGCGACACCGCGACGAGCGTGATGTCGTCGCGCTGCGCCAGCGCGCCGCGATAGTCGGCCAGCCGCTGCGCCAGCGTCGCCGCGAGGCCGGCCAGCGGCTCGTGCCGCGCGTCGCTCAGCCACTCGGCCAGGCGCGCACGGCCGACCGCGAAGCCGCGATCGCCGCCGTTCTGGTCGAGGATACCGTCGGAGAACAGATAGTGCCGTTGTCCCGGTCGCAGGATGACCGGCTGGTTCGTGAAGGTCGCGTCGGCCGGCGTGCGCCGGTAGCCGACGCTGTGGCGGTCGCCCTTGAGCACGAGCAGCGTGCCGTCGGCCTCTGCGATCCACAGGCCGAGCTTGGCGCCGGCGAACGTCGCGCGGCGCCGGCCCGGCGCGACGTGCAGCAGCGCCAGGTCCAGGCCGTTGTCGCCGCCGGCGCCGCGGCCGCTTTCGAGCAGCGCGCGCAGGCCGCGGTTGAGGTCGGACAGGATCGCGGCGGGATCGTCCATGCCGCGTTCGGCGACCGCGCGATCGAGCAGGGCCTTGGCGGCCATCGTCATGCACGCACCCGGCACGCCGTGGCCGGTGCAGTCGCCGACCGCGAGCAGGCAGCCGTCCTCGCCGTCGGCGTACAACGCGTAGAAGTCGCCGCCGACGACGTCGCGCGGCTGCCACAGCACCGAACCGTCGTCGAACAGCCGCGCGAACTCGGCCGGCTTGGCGAGCAGTGCCGTCTGGATCAGCCGCGCGTACTCGATGCTGTCCATGATCTTGCGGTTGCTGGCCTCGAGCAGCGCATTGGCGCGCTGCAGCGCGTCGGTGCGCGCGGCGACCTTGTCCTCGAGGTTGTGCGTGTAGTCGCCGATCGTCGCGGTCATCTCGTTGAACGAGGCGGTCAGCTGACCGATCTCGTCGGGCCGGTCGACCGCCAGCGCGGTCGCGTAGTTGCCCGAGGCGACCTCGCGCGTATGCCGTGTCAGCCGCGCCAGGCGCGCCAGCACCAGACGGTTCAGCAGCCACGAGACGATCAGGATCGTCGCCAGCAGCGCGACGCCGAGCACGATCAGGATCGGCCGGAACGTCTCGAGCCGCACGACCTCGGCCGGATCGACGACGACGATCGTCGCCCAGCGGATCTCCGGCAGGTAGCTGATCGCCGCGAGCCGGCGCCGGCCCTCGACCGTCAGCGCGAGCTGCGCGTCGCCGGGCTGGCCGGCGCGCGCGAGCGTGTCGAGCGCGGCGCGCAGCTGCGCGCGCTCGGCCTCGTCGGACACCAGGTCGTAGACCGTCTTGCGCAGCCGCTCGTCGCGCGTGGTCGCGTTGCTCTGGATCAGCGCGTCGTCCGGATGGCCCTGCAGCGTGCCGGCCTCGTCGGTCAGCCAGACCTCCACGCCCGGATCGGCGCTGCGCACGATCTCGCGCAGGAACGCCGACAGGTCCAGGCCGCTGCCGCCGACGCCGAGCTTGCTGCCGTCCTCGCCGCGGACGATCGCGTTGATCCAGATCTTGGTGACGCCCAGCTGCGGATTGTTGTCGACGTGCAGGTCGAAGCGGTCGACCTTCTCGATCGTCGCGAAGTACCAGGCCAGCGTCGGGTCGGCCGGATCGAGCCGGTAGCGCAGCTCGCGCCCTGCGAACTCGTTCTCGGCGTTGTTGAAGTAGTAGTTGCGCGAGCGGTCGATCGCGAAGAAATAGCTGTGATCGGCGAACAGCTCGCGATAGCTGTCGAGCTCGGCCAGCGCCAGGCGGCGCAGGTCGGGATTCTCCTCGTCGGCCGCCCACTGCTGCAGCAGCGGCGAGGCGACCAGCTTCTGCGCGAGCACCAGCTCGCGCTGGATACGCGCCAGGATGGCGCCGCGCGACTGGCTCGCGTACTGCCTGGCGTAGCCGGCGCCGAGGCTTTCGATGATGCCGTCGGCGACGCGCAGGAAGCCGGCCACCGACAGCGCGCCGACGCCGAGGAAGACGCCGACGACCAGCAGCAGGAAGCGGCCGCGCAGGCTCGAGAACCGCGCCGCGCTCAAGGCAGCACCCGCTTGAGCATCAGCTGCGGCACGCTGACCGCGAGCGCGTCGTTGCGGTGGTAGTACCACTCCAGGCCCGCGTACCAGCGACCGGGCCGGCCGCCGAGCCCGCGGCCGACGTCGTTGAGCAGGCGCGGCTGGAACACGACGTCGGTGCCGTCGCGGTCGGTGCCGGCCAGATCGAGGAAGCCTTCGCTGGACCAGCCCGAATCGGCATCGCCGAGCACGGCGCTCCAGAACACCGTCAGCTGTGCGGTCGGCCGGTTCACGGTGTCATCGCGCCAGTACAGGTTGGCGCCGAACGCGGTGAATCCGGGCACTGCGAAATCGGCGCCGAAACCGATCAGGCCGGCGCGGAAGCCGTCGTCGGCGGCGTTGACCTGGCCGGCCAGATAGACCGCGCGCAGTGCGCCCTCGCCCGCCTCGCCGCGCCCGAGGCGCAGGCGCGGCTGCCATTCGGCGTAGACCTGGGTCGAGCGGTCGCGGCGGTCGCCGTCGAAATCGACCAGGCGGCCACCGTTGACGTCGACGAACAGGAAGCTGTCGCCCCAGTCGCGGACGCCGAGCGTCTCGAACGTGAACGTGGCGAGGCCGCCGCCGCCCGAATTCGCGCCGGTGTAGCGATCGTCGAATCCGTGACCGTAGAGCAGCTGGACGTTGCTGCTGTCCCAATCGCCAGCGATCGCCGTGCCGAGACTGCCGGCCAGCCATGCGCATGCCAGCGAGGCGCCGGCCCGTAGAACCATCGATTGCCCCCGAGGAGCCTGGCCGCTTCAGGTCGGCCCTGCGCTCGCTTCATGCAAGGCGCACGCCAACGTGAGCGAACGTGAGCGGCAGCGGCTCTACGGCGGTTCCGGCAGCCGCTGCGGTCGCGCCGACGCGCAACCGCTGTCAGGTCGTGACGCTGGCGGCCGGCGGCGCGGCTCAGCGGCCGAGCCGGACCAGCTCGAGCAGACGGCCGGTGATCGACTGCACCGCGAGCGGGTCGATGCCGCCGGCCTGGCTGTTGGCCATCGCGACGACCACGTACGGGTCCTCGCCGGCGTTCTCGAGCATCCAGGCATGCGTCAGCACGTGGTTGCCGGCGCCCGAGGCGAGGTTGCCGCCCTTGTACCAGACCCGGTCCCAGCCGCCGCGCACGTCCGGCTGCGCGGCCTGGGCGCCGAGTGCCGCGTCGACGGTCGCCAGGGCTTCCGAGCCCTGCGGCAGCCGGCGCAGCTGGCCGAACGCGCGGCAGACGTCGAACGGACTGGCGCGCCAGGTGCCGCTGGTCAGCAGGTCCGTATGGAAATACGCGCCGCCGTTGTTGGGGCCGAGCGGCTCGATCCGCTCGGTCAGGAACTGCTGCTTGTAGGCCTGGCTGCCGTGCACGTAGCCGAGCGCATCGGCCAGCGGGAACGAGCGGAACAGGTGGAACTGCTCGCTGATGTTGAGGAACGGCAGCAGCAGGTCCGGCTCGGCGACGCCGTAGGCGCCGACGACCGCACTCAGCGCGGCACGGCCGACGCGCTCGTGCAGCAGGTCGGTCGCGGTGTTGTCGCTGATGCCGATCATCAGCGTCGCCAGTTCGGCGACCGTGAACGGCGTGCCGATCGGCTCGGCGTTGATGACGCCGCCCGGCGCGATCTCCGATGCGACCATCGGCAGCGATTCGGCCGAGGCGATCGGCCCGGCCGCGATGCCGCGGCCGAGCGCCCCGAGCACCCAGATCTTGAAGACCGAAGCGGTCGCGCGCGGCGCGTCGGCCTGATATCCGTCGATCGCGGTGCAGACGCCGCCGGCGCCGATGCGGCCGACCAGCAGCGCCGGGTTCGACGACAGCGTCGCGAACTTGGCGACCGCCTGGCTCATCGTCAGCGTGCGGTCGACCGGATACTGCACGCTGCCGCCGTAGCTGCTGACGCCGAACAGCGTGATCCGCCCGCCATTGGTATAGCGCGTGCCGAACGAGACGAAGCCCGACGGCGGGCCGCTGCCGGGCGAGTCGATCACGACGGTCGCGCGCACCGGTGTCACGCCGATGACGTCGGTGATGCGGGCGTTCGGATAGCTGGCGCGGACCGAGTCGATGAACGCGCGCGTAGTCTCGGCCGGCGTCTGCGCGAGCCAGCCCGGATCGAAATGCGCATTGACCTCGGCGATCGACGTGGACTCGCCGGCCGCCAGTTCGCCGATCAGCCAGCGCAGCTGGTCGGCCGCCGGCCCCGGCGGCAGCTGGAACTGGCCGTCGACGACCGGAAACAGCGGCGCGATCGACGGCGGCTCGAACCCGTCGACGAACAGCGGCCGCGCCTGCGCACAGGCCGCGACCAGCAGACCGAACAACACCCCGATGACACGAATCATGCGCGCTCTCCCGGACAGCCACGGCCCGGTCACGGCGGGTCGCCGGCGGGCCTGCTGTCCATGGCGCGAAAACGCGGCCGATCGGCTCATGTGAGCGCGCCGCATCGCCGGCGCGCCTGCGCAGCGCTTCGGATGCGATCACAGTGGAAGGTAGAGACCCGGCCGACGCCGGCCGGTGCCGCCAGCCTCAGCGCAGCTGGCTGTCCTTGCTGCCGCGCCGGTTGTAGCCGCTGAAGATGGCCTGTTCGCGGTCGTGCGCGTCCTGGCAGGCGACGCACAGGCGCACGCCCGGCACGGCCTTGCGGCGCGCCTCGGGGATCGGCGCCTCGCATTCCTCGCAGCTGCGCAGACTGGCACCGCGCGGCAGCTGGCTGCGCGCGCGCTCGATCGCGTCCTTTACGGTCGCGTCGATCTGGTCCTGCACGGCACCGTCGCCTGCCCAGCCGGTCGCCATCGCCTGTCTCCGTCATGCCTCGCCGCGACGTCGCGGCCGGACCGACAACATGGCATCGGTGCCGGCGAAGTCAAGCCGTTCGCGGCTGCTGCGGCCCCGGAACCCACGGCGGCCGGCGCATTCGATGCGTGCCTGCGTCGCGCCGGGAGGGCGGCTGCGCGTCGAGCTGAACGCGCGCTGTTCATGCACGTGAACCGTGATAGCGGTCACGCCGCGATTCCGTTCTCTGGAAGCAACCGCGCAGGACGCGCCGAACGGCGAAGCGCGGTCACCTTCAAGACACCCGGGAGAAACCCTCATGTTCGTGCGTTCCGTGCTGTTCGCCGCCCTGACCGGCGGCGCCTCGATGGCCACTGCGGCCACCTTCACCGTGTCGAACCTCGCCGACGGCGGCGCCGGCAGCCTGCGTGACGCGGTCGCCCAGGCCAACGCGGCGCCGGGCGCCGATACGATCGTTTTCCAGCCGGGCCTGGCCGGCACGATCGCGCTGGCGAGCGGCCAGATCACGATCGCCGACAGCGTGACGATCGCCGGTCCCGGCAAGAGCGTCGTGCGCATCGACGCGGCCGGCACCAGCCGCGTGTTCCACCTCGACAATCCGAACGGCCAGCCGAAGACGTTCGCGATCTCCGGCCTGTCGGTGAGCGGCGGCGCGATCAACAGCGGCGGCCAGGACAGCGGCGGCGGCCTGTTCTACGAGGACTCCGGCGGTGACCAGATCACGCTGAGCGACATGGCCTTCACCGCGAACACGGCCGGCCGCAAGGGCGGCGCGATCAGCGTCAGCGGCGCCGGCCTGCGCCTGGTCCGCGTCGACCTGATCGACAACCACGTCCGCGACGGTTTCCAGCCGTCCGGCGGCGCGCTCTACTACGACCGCGGCCTGGTGCAGCTCGAGCACTGCCGCGTGATCGGCAACACCGCCGAACTGAACGCCGGCGGTATCCGCCTGTCCTCGCCGGGCGTCAGCGCGGTCATCAGCGACAGCCTGATCCAGGACAACACCGCCACGCATACCGGCGGCGGCATCCTCGCCGACCGCATGAACCAGCTGACGATCGCGCGCAGCGCCTTCGTCGGCAACGTCACCGGCCAGCCGTACGGCGGCGGACTGTATCTGGCCGCGGTGACCGATGCCGGTTCGCCGCAGAACGTGATCGAGAACACCACGTTCTCGGACAACCGCGCCCTGCACGACAGCGGCCGCGGCAGCGCGCTGGCGCTGTGGAGCGGCAACCTGACGCTGCGCAACAGCACGATCGCCGACAACAAGACCGGCCCGCAGACCGCGCCGACCGCCAATGCCGGCGGCGCCGTGTGGGTCGGCAACGGCGCGACGACGCACCTGACCGTGCAGAGCACGCTGTTCGCCGGCAACACCCACGGCAACCTCGGCGGCCGCTCGGACCTGACGCGCCTGCAGGGCAACCCGAACGGCCTGCTCGACACCGACCACAACGCGTTCGAGACGATGCCCGACGCCGGCACGATCAACGGCCTCAACCAGGCCAATCTGTTCGCGATCGACGCGCAGCTGCAGCCGCTGACGACCTCGCACGGCCGCAGCTTCGTGCCGCTGCATCCGATCGCCAGGACCAGTCCGGTCGTCGACAAGGGCATCAATCCGGGCAACCTGCTCAACGACCAGCGCGGCCCCGGCTTCCACCGCGCGTTCTCGTGGCCGAACAATCCGAACGGCGTGCCGGACATCGGCGCCTACGAACTGTACGGCGACACGATCTTCCGCAACGGTTTCGAATGATCGATCCGGCCTGATCGACGCGGCGCCCGGCACCTCGTGCCGGGCGCCGCGTCGGGACGTCCGGAACGCCGGCGCCGATGCACCGCTCCGATCGGTGCCGAACCTCCGGCATCGGCCATCGCGCGTTCGCAACGACACCGACGCTGGACGGCTGCGCTTCGATCGGCTCTTTCGGCAGTGACGGCCGAGGCGGCCCGCCTCGCGCATCGCATTCCGGTACCGACCGATCCGCGCCCACGTGGCTGAGTTGGATGCGGGGCGCATCCTGCGGCGCCATGAATACTCGACGACGGCGACGGCGGTAGCGATGGCGATGGCGATGGCTCGGCCAGCGTCAACTGACGGACCTGCCTGTGCACGATCGGTTAGACTGCGCGCCGGGTGCCGCGGCCGTCGCCGCCGGCAGGACCAGCGCAGGTCGGGCCGCCGCGCGGAGTTGCCGTGCCGATGTCCGACCCGATCCCGTCCCTCGCGTTCCCGCGTACCCGCCGCATCGCCGAGCGCGCCGCGCTCGCGCTCGAGCGCTTTCTCCACGTCGAAGCCGCCAGCGGCATCGTGCTGCTGGCCGCCGCCGCGCTCGCGCTGGTCTGGGCCAACTCGCCGGTCGCCGGCGGCTACCATGCGCTGTGGCATCTGCCGCTGACGCTCGGCATCGGCGAATGGGTCCACGTGCAGTCGCTGCATTTCTGGATCAACGACGGCCTGATGACGGTGTTCTTCCTCGTCGTCGGCATGGAGATCCGGCGCGAGATGCACGACGGCGCGCTGTCCGACCTGCGGTTCGCGGCGCTGCCGATCGCCGCCGCGCTCGGCGGCGTCGTCGCGCCGGCGCTGATCTACGTGGCGTTCAACGCCGCGCCGCCCACGCATGCCGGCTGGGCGATACCGACCGCGACCGACATCGCGTTCGCGATCGGCGTGCTCGCCCTGCTCGGCCGCCGCGTTCCGGCCAACGTGCGCGTGTTCCTGCTGGCGCTGGCGATCATCGACGACATCGTCGCGGTGCTGATCATCGCGCTGTTCTACTCCGGCGGCCTGGAGCTCGGCGGCCTGGCGATCGCGCTCGGCGGCGTCGGCCTCGTGCTGGCACTGCGTGCGCTCGGCGCGGGCTCGGCCTGGGCCTACGTGCTGCCGGGCGCGGTGATCTGGATCGGCCTGCTGCGGCTCGGCGTGCACCCGACGCTGTCCGGCGTCGTGCTCGGCCTGATGACGCCGGTGCTGCCGGTACGCCGCCGCAGCGGCCACGACGTGGCGACTGCGGCGACCGATGCGACGCGCACGGATCCGCGGGCGCCGCTCGACGAGGCGCCGGTCACGCGCGTGCAGCGCGCGCTGCACCCCTGGGTCGCCTACGGCGTGATGCCGCTGTTCGCACTCGCCAATGCCGGTGTCAGCCTCGGCGGCGTCGACCTCGGCGCGCCGGCCGCGCAGTCGGTGCTGCTCGGCGTGCTGCTGGGACTCGTCGTCGGCAAGCCGATCGGCGTCGTCGCGGTCAGCTGGATCGCGGTCCGGCTCGGCGGCGCGCGCCTGCCGCCGGGCGTGACCTGGGGCGGCGTGTGGCTGATCGGCTTGCTCGCCGGCATCGGCTTCACGATGTCGATCTTCGTCGCGATGCTCGCGTTCGCCGATGCCGCCCTGCTCGCCGCGGCCAAGCTCGGCGTGCTGCTCGCCTCGGTGGTCGCGGCCTGCATCGGTCTGGGCTGGGGCTGGCTGCACCTGCGCGGCCGCAGCGCCGTCGCGCGCAGCGACGCGGCCTGAGCGTTGCCCAGCCGACGCGTCGCCAGGCCGATCGGCAGAGCGGACGTCGCCGCGATTTCCGGACGCGTCGCATCGCAAGACCGACAACCGCGAATGGCACGACCGTGATCGCTCGCGCTGCCGACGACCGACCTGCGCGCGGTCGCTGCACATGAGGCGCAGCGATGCCTGGCCTGGACGTGCGCCGAGGGTTCACGCGCGTCTGTCGAACGGACCGCGTGAGCGTGTTGCGTCGACGACGGACGGACATCGGGTCGGCCGCCGGCGACCGCCTCGCCGCGCCCGCAGCGGCGGCGTCCGCGCAGCGCCGTCGCGGCGACGGCCCGCCTGTGCGCGGCGCCGCGCACCCGCTACGATCGGCGGCGCCGGCCGCACGCACCCGCATCGACGCGATGGACCCCACCGATACGCCGCATCGCCCGTGGTTTCTGTACCTGATCGAATGCCGCAACGGCGCCTACTACGCCGGCATCGCGATCGACGTGCAGGCGCGCTACGCCGCGCATCTGCGCGGTGCCGGCGCGCGCTACACGCGCGCGAATCCTCCGCTGCGGCTGCTCGGCTGTCGCGCGTATCCGGACCGCGCATCGGCGTCGCGCGCCGAATGGCGGATCAAGCGGCTGCCGCGCTCGGCCAAGCTGGCGTATCTGCACGAGGCGGCCGACGATGCGATGCTGCCACCGTGAACGCGCCGATCGACATCGCGTCGGGCCGGCATCGGCGCGCGCGCGGGCGCGCCGGCCGCTACTCGTCCTCGTCGGCCGAGGTCAGATGGATCGGGACCGCAGCGGCCGCACTGCCGTCGGACCAGCGCCCGAACACCGGCCGCCGGCTGCGCTCGACGAAGCCGGCGGCGCTCCAGCCGGCCAGGCACGCGTCCGGGCCGGCGTACTCGACCGATACCGCGGCATGGCCGGCCCTGCGCGCGGCACGCAGCAGCGCGGCGATGCGCGCATGGCCGATGCCGGCCGCGGCATCGTCGGACCAGAAATCGCGCACGTGCAGCACGCCGTCTTCGGCCTGGCACGCGAACCAGGCGCGCAGGGCACCGTCGGCGCCGGCCAGCAGCAGATAGCGCGTCTGCGCGAGCGGCGAGGCATCGAAGCGCCAGCGCGCGAAGGCGGCGTCGCGCACGCCGACCAGGCCCTCGCCTTTCGGCGAGGCCGACCACAACGCGTCGAAACGCGCATCGGCACGGTCGCTCCAGCTCGCCTCGAGCCGTTCGCGCGGTGCGCGCACGGCGTCGGCCAGCGCGCGGATGCGATCGAGCGCGAAACCGGCGAGCGCCGCCAGCGGCCGCGGCATGCGCCGCGCGAGATAGCCGGCATGGCGCAGCACGCGCGCGCGCCGCACGATGTCGCCGAGCCGGTCGTAGCCGACGCGCTTGAACACCGCGGCGGCCTTCGGGTTCGGGAAGCCGTAGAGCAGATCGAAGCGCTCGCCGCCGGCCTGTGCGAGCTCGCCCTGCAGCATCAGCGCGGGTCCGAGCGAGCGGTGCTCGGGCAGCACCGCCAGATCGACCAGCACGCCGGCCTCGACCGGCCGGCCCTCGCGCAGCATGCGCCGCGGACCGGCCGCGGCCGCACCGACCGCGGCCGCGTCGGCGCCGTGCCGCAGCAGCCGCAGCAGCGGCGCACCGAACGGACAGCGCGCGTAGAACCAGTCGTACTTGGCCTGCATGCGCGCGTCCTGGCCGAGATTGCCGCGCCAGATGCCGAGCACGACGTCGCGATCGCGCGCGACGTCGCCGGCCTCGCCGACGTAGGCCGGCGCGTTCACGCGTGCAGGTCCAGCTCCGCGACCTCGCCGACCAGCACCGGCGGCCGGTGCAGGTACTGCGTCGTGCGCCGCTTGTTGCGGATGTCGGCGTAGACCGCCTCGGCCTGGTCGACGCCGATGCCGAGCGCGGCGGCCAGCTCGGACGCCGGCCGGTCGTGATTGAGCGCCCACAGCGCGAGGTCCATCGAGCGGTACGGCAGCGCGAAGTAGAACTCGTCCTGGCCCTGCGCGAGGCTGTAGGTGTCGGTGGTCGGGATCGCCGCGCAGACGCGTTCGGGCAGGCCGAGGTGGCGCGCCATCGCGTAGACCTGGGTCTTGTACAGATGCGCGATCGGCTTGACGTCGGCCGAGCCGTCGCCGTTCTTGACGAAGAAGCCCTGGTCGTACTCGAGCCGGTTCGGCGTGCCGACCACGCCGTAGTTGAGGCGGTCGGCGTGGTAGTACTCCAGCGTCTTGCGGATGCGCTGCTTGAAGTTGGTCGCCGCGACGATCTGCAGATACTCCGACAGGCCCAGCACGCGCTCGTGCGGCGTGCCGTCGGGCGCCTCGGCGACCAGCTTGAAGACGTTGATGCGCCCCTCGATGCCGCCGTCGATGACGATCTTGAAGCGCCAACCCTCGCCGTATTCGGGCAGGGCGCGGCGCACCGCGGCGTCGCGCGCCTCGTAGCAGCCGATCGCGGCCAGCGCCGGCGCGATGTCGACGGTCTCCACGCGCACGCCGAGGTGTTCGGCCAGGATGTGCGCGCGCACCGCGCTGTCGTCGGACGAGTCGCGCTCGGGCAGGATCAACGCGAACACGCGCTCGGGTCCGAGCGCGCGCACCGCCAGCGCGATGCTGCACGAGGAGTCGATGCCGCCGGAGATCGCGACGACCAGGCCGCGCTTGTGCAGTACGCGGGCGGTGACCTCGCGCAGGCGCGCGGCGATGCGATCGGCCTCGCGGCCGTAGTCCAGATCCAGTACGTCGAAGCTCAAAGCGCTCACGAGGCCTCCTGCGCGGCGGCGGGTTCGGTCAACAGGGCACGCCGGATCTTGCCGGACGCGGTTTTGGGCAGGGCCGCGACGAACTGGACCTGCTTGGGAATCTTGTAGGCGGCCAGGCGCGCACGGCAATGCGCCTTGACGCGATCGGCGTCGGGCGCGGCGCCGGCGGCCGGCACGATCACGGCCTTGATCGCCTGGCCGAGCGTCGCGTCGTCGACGCCGACGACGGCGACCTCGGCGACCTCGGCCAGCTCGGCGATCGCCTCCTCGACGTCGAGCGGATGCACGCGATGCGCGCCGGTCTTGATCATGTCGCTGCGGCGGCCGGCGAGGAACAGGAAGCCGTCCGCGTCGAGCCGGCCCAGATCGCCGGTGCGCAGCCAGCCGTCCTGCAGCACCGCGGCGCTGGCCTCGGGATCGTTCCAGTAGCCGCGCATGACGCCGGGGCCCTGCGCCCATACCTCGCCGTCGGCGCCCGGCGGCAGCGGCTGGCCGGCCTCGTCGCGGATCGCGATGCGCACGCCGGGGATCGCGATGCCGGCCGAGCCGGGCTTGTCGTCGAGGCGATCGGGCGGCAGATAGGTCAGCCGCGCGGTCGCCTCGGTCTGGCCGTACATCACGTACAGCGCTGTGCCGGGAAGTGCCGCGCGCAGCCGCGCGGCGAGCGCCGGCGCCATCGCGCCGCCGGCCTGGGTCAGATAGCGCAAGGCGCCGAGGTCGTAGTTAGCCAGCGGCACGCGGTCGAGCAGCAGGGCATAGGTCGAGGGCACGCCGGAAAAGCCGCTGACGCGCTCGCGCGCGAGCGTCTCGACGATCAGGTGCGGAAACACCAGGTTCGGCTCGATCACCAGGCGCGCGCCGACCGCCAGATGCGTGTGCAGCACCGAGGCGCCGTAGGAATAGTAGAACGGCAGGATCGAGACGATGCTGTCCTCGCCGGTCAGCGCCAGATACGCGACGATCGCCTCGACGTTGGCCGCGAAATTGGCGTGGCTCAGCATCACGCCTTTCGGTGCGCCGGTCGTGCCGGAGGTGTAGAGGATCGCGGCCAGCGCGGACGGATCGACCGGCTCGGATTCGAGCGGCGCCGATTCGAGCGCCTGCGTCCAGCCGACCGCGCCGTCGCCGTTCGCGCCCTCGCCGGCCGCCGCGTCGAGCACGACGCGCAGCGGCGGTTCGCTCAGCTCGGCCGCCGCCGCGATCGCGTCGCGGCCGGCCGCCTCGTGCACGAGCACGCGCACGTCGGCGTGGCGCAGCCACGGCGCGAAGTCGCGCGCGCGTGCCTGCGCGTTGAGCGGCACGACGGCGGCGCCGGCGATCCAGGCGCCGTACCAGGCGATCGCCGCCTCGATGCGATTGGGCACGATCAGCGCGACGCGGTCACCGGGCCGGCAGCCGGCCGCACGCAGAAAGCCGGCGAAGCGCCGCGCAGCGTCGACGAAGGTGCCGTAGTCGATGCGCTGCGCGCCCTGCACGAGGGCGATGCGTCGCGGCTCGGACAGAGCGATCGCCGCGACCCGATCGGCGAGCGCGATCATCGCCGGCGGCTCAGGCGGCGAGCCGGCGCGCCAGGAACGCGCTGATCGCGTCGATCGAATCGAAGTTCGCCGGCACCATCTCCTCCGGCGCGATACGGATGCCGTGGGTCTCTTCGAGAAAGCCGATCAGTTCGAGGATGCCGGTGGAGTCGACGATGCCGTTGCCGATCAGCGAGTCGCCGTCGGCCAGCGCGTTCGCGTCGTCGGTGAACAGGAAGTTCTTCAGCACAAACTGCCTGACCTGCTGCCGGTGATCCATGCCTTCCCCATGTGTCGTTGCGAACGGGCGCGATTATGCCCGAACCCGATCGGCACGACGGCATCGGCCGGTGCACCCTGCCCTTGCGATCGAACGATCGCGATCGCCGGCGCCGTCGCGTCGTATGCGATCACCGTTACGTCGCGCGGCGACGCGCCCCGCCAGCGCTCCGGCGCACCGGCCCGCGATCCCGGATCGGCGCCGTTCCGACGCGCCCGGGCCGATCCTCAGCCGCCGCGCAGCTCGCGTTCGAGCAGCAGCGTCGAGACGATGCCGACGAAGGCCTGGTTGTCGGCGAAGCCGGTCGCGCGCCCGGCGCGGACCTTGGCGTAGAGCCGGCCGACCGCGTCGGCGTCGAACAGACCGCTCGCGCGCAGGTTGGCCTCCTCGAGCAGCGCCTCGACGTAGTCGAGCGGCCGGCCGTCGACGACGAAACTGGCGCTGTCCGGCGCGCGGTACGGCTGCTTGGTGCGCTGCGCGATGTCGGCCGGCAGCAGATCGGCCAGCGCCTTGCGCAGCAGGTATTTCTCGGTGAGGCCGCGGATCTTGTACGAAGGCGGCAACCGGTTCGCGAACTCGATCAGCGTGTGGTCCAGATACGGGAAGCGGCCCTCGATTGACGCCGCCATCGCGACGCGGTCGCCCTGCGAGGACAGCAGATAGCCGGCCAGCAGCGTCTTGGCCTCGACGTACTGGTCCTGCGCGAGCGGCGACCAGCGTCCGATGCCGGCCGGCAGGCGCGACTCGACCAGGGCCAGCGGATCGCGTTCGGCGGCCGCGGCGCGCAGCTCCGGCGACAGGAACGTCAGTGCGCGGCGCGAGGTGGTCCAGCGCGGCAGATGCGCGAACACCGGACGGCCCAGGTGCTCGCGGCCCTGGCTGAAGAACGCGGCCGCGAACGCCGGATTGCCGACCGGCGAATGCTCCAGATAGCCGTAGAGCCGGCCGAGCAGGGCCGGCCGCCAGCGCGACCCGGGCTGGCGCGCCCAGAATCGGCGCACCTTGGCTTCCTTGAACAGGTCGTAGCCGGCGAACACCTCGTCGGCGCCCTCGCCGGTCAGCACGACCGTGTAGCCGGCCTTGCGCACGGCGCCGGCCAGCAGCATCAGCGGCACCGCGGCGGTGCGCAGCACCGGCATCTCGGTATGCGCGATCAGCCGCGGAAACGCCTCGCCGATGCGGCGCCGGTCGATCTTCAGCGTCGTGTGCTCGGTACCGAGGTGGCGCACCATCGCCAGCTGATGCGCGCTCTCGTCGAACTCCGGCTCATCGAACGCGACCGAGAACGTGCGCACCGGCGTCGCCGTGAAGCTGCGGATCAGTGCGACGATGCCGGACGAATCCAGGCCGCCGCTGAGGTACGCGCCGACCGGTACGTCGGCGCGCAGCTGCAGTCGCACCGCGTCGACCAGGCGCTCGCGCAGCTCGGCGGCGGCCGCCTCGACGCCGGCGAAGCGCGCCGGCGCGGTGTCGGCGGCATCGGGGAACGTCCAGTCCCAGTACTGCCTCAGCGTCTGCCGGCCGTCGGCCTCGATCGCGAGCAGATGGCCCGGCGGCAGGCTCGCGACGTCGGCATGCACGGTGTCCGGATCGAGCGGCGCCCAGAAGCTGAAAGCCTGCACGAGGCCGGCCGGATCGAGCCGCGCGCGCTCGGGCAACGCCGCGCGCAGCGCCTTGACCTCGGACGCGAACCAGAGCGCGCCGCGCGCCTGCGTGTAGTACAGCGGGCGGATGCCGGCGCGGTCGCGCGCAAGCACGAGGCGGCGCCGCACCTGGTCCCACAGCGCGATCGCGAATTGGCCGTTCAAGTGATCGACGAAGTCGTCGCCGTAGCGGTCGTACAGATGCACGATCACTTCGGTGTCCGACTGCGTGTAGAAGCGATGGCCGCGCGCCTCCAGGTCGGCGCGCAGCTCGAGATAGTTGAAGATCTCGCCGTTGAACACGGTCCAGACCGTGCGTGCCGGGTTGTGGATCGGCTGCTGGCCGCCGGCCAGGTCGATGATCGACAGCCGCGCATGGGCCAGGCCGACGCCGTCGCCGACGTGGAAGCCGTAGCCGTCCGGTCCGCGGTGATGCAGCGTATGGATCATCGCCTCCAGCGTCGCGCGTGCCGGCTCGGCGCGCTGCGGGTTCCCCACGAATCCGGCGATTCCGCACACGGGCGCTTACTCCTTCGATCGGGCGGTAGGGCCGCGCGCATCGAGCGCTTCGCGGCAGGCGGTCAGGGTATCGGCGGCGACCTCATCCCAGCCGCGCGAGAACCGCTGCGACAGCGCGGCCTCGTCCCAGTCGCGGTCGAGCACGGCGGCCAGCGCCGCAGCCAGCGCCGCGGCATCGCGCGGCGGCACCAGCACCGCGCAGCTCGCGTCGACGACCTCGGGCACGCCGCCGACCGGCGTGGACACCACCGGGCGGCCGCAGGCCAAGGCTTCGACCAGCACGTTCGGATGGCCTTCCGAGTAGCTCGGCAGCGCGAGCAGATCGCACGCGGCCATCCATTCGGCGACCTGCGGCGCGACCTGCACGCCGGCCAGGCGCAGGCCGCTGGCCGGATCGGCCGCGAGCGCCGCGAACTCTGCCTGCAGCGGTCCGTCGCCGACCAGCACGCACTCGGCGCGCGGCCGCGTGCGGCGCAGGCTGCGCATCGCCTCGGCGAGCTCGCGCAGGCCCTTCTCGGCGACCAGGCGGCCGACGTAGAGCACCAGTTCGGCGTCGGCCGCGACGCCGAGCGCGGCGCGGGCGGCGGCGCGGTCGCGGCGGTGGAAGATCGCCGCGTCGCAGCCGTTGGCGATCACCCGTATCCGCGCCGGGTCGGCGCCGTAGTCGGCGACCGCGAGCCGGCCCAGATCGGCGCTGACGACGAGCAGGCGGTCGGCGCCGCGCACGACCGGTACGGTCAGCCGGCGGCTGATCGCGTCGCGCACGCGGATGTCCGAGCCGCGTGCGCCGGCGACGAACGGCACGCCGAGCCGGCGCGCGACGCGCTGCGCGCCGAACGCGTCGGGATACAGCCAGTACGACAGGATCAGGTCCGGCACGAACGCGCGCGCCTCGGCGGCGATCGCGCGCGCGCAGAGCCAGCCGTTGAACGGCCGCGTCAGCGCCGGCAGCGCCGGATAGGTCGGCCAGGCCGCGTCGAGCTCGGTGACCGGCTCGCGCGGGTCCGGCGCGCGGTACAGATAGCTCGCCGGCTGCGCCCAGCGCGGATAGCGCGCGACCGGGCTCAGCACGCGGACCGTCGCCAGACGGGCCAGCTCGCGCAGGGTCTGATGGACCGGTCGTCCACGCGTGGGTTCGCCGGCCAGCGGAAACTGCGAGGTCACGACGAGTAGGCGCATGCGGTCGGCGACGCGGCAGGGGCACGGCCGGCGATTGTAGCGAGTGTGCCGCCCGGCCGGGCCGGTGCGGTCCGCTCGCGGCACCCGCTGGCGCGCCGCCGGCACGCGCGTATGATGCGCGCGAGCCGCGCCCTCCGGGCGCCCGGAGTGGCACCGTGCCGACCGCTTCGCCGCCCGAATCCCGCGTCGTCGAACTCGATGCGCTGCGCGGCCTGGCCGCGCTCGCGGTCGTCGCCTACCACTACACGACCCAGTACGGCGAGCTCTACGGCCATCTCGGCACGCCGCCGCCGTCGTTCGCGTTCGGCAACTACGGCGTGCAGCTGTTCTTCCTGATCAGCGGCTTCGTGATCTTCATGACGCTCGAGCGCACGCGCTCGGCGATGGACTTCGTGGTCTCGCGCTTCTCGCGATTGTTCCCGGCGTACTGGACGGCGATCGTGCTGAGCGCGCTGGTCGTCTACACGATCGGCATGCCGTCGCAGCGGCTGCCGTGGCGCGACGTGGTGATCGACTTCACGATGATCCAGCAGGTGCTCGGCGCCGAGCATCTGGACGGCTCGTACTGGACGCTCGAGGTGGAGCTGTTCTTCTATGCGCAGATGCTCGGCTGGTTCGTGCTCGGCCTGCTCGGGCGGATCCGCTGGATCATCATCGGCTGGCTGATCCTGTCGGTCGCCTACGGCGTCGCCGAACGGCACGGCATGCACCTGTCCTATACGCTGCGCGAGCTGACGATCGCCCACCACATCCCGTTCTTCGCGATCGGCATCCTGTTCTACCGGCTGCGCACCCGGCCCGACGAGTGGCGCCTGGACGTGGCGCTGATCGCGCTGTGCCTGATCGCGATCGCGGTCGCCTATCCGCCGGTGTTCGCGCTGACCGCCGTGATCTGCGCGGCGATCTTCACGCTGTTCGTGACCGGCCGCCTGCGCTGGCTGCGCGCGGCGCCGTTCGCGTTCTTCGGCACGATCTCCTACTCGCTGTATCTGCTGCACCAGGCGATCGGCTTCAGCCTGATCTGGCATTTCGAGCAGGCGGGCCTGTCGGCCGGACGCGCCGCGCTGGTCGCGGCGGCCCTGGTCACGGTACTGGCGACCGGCCTGACGTTCGCGGTCGAGCGGCCGGCGATGCGGCTGATCCGCCAGGCCTGGAAACGGCGCCGCGCGATCGCCTGAGCCGGGCCGCCGGTACGGGCGGCGGCGTCGGTCGCCGACGCGGGCGGCACTACCTGACGCCGCGTGCGAGGACGCTGCGGCGAATCGCGACCGGGGTACCGGTCCCGCCGCGCACGCCGGACGAGCGGCTGCACGGCGATGCGGCGACCAGCGCGAAGCGCGCCGTCGCGATCGCGGGCCGGGATCGAGGCGCCCTGCGCGGCCGCTCAGCCCGGGCCGAACGTCTCGTCGAGACCCTGGCGCACGCCCTTGCGCGGCGTCCAGCCGAGCCCGTCGCGTGCGGCGGCGGTGTCGAAGTTCGCCAGCGGCCGCAGCGAGCGTACGCGATAGCGCGTCAGCGGCACGTCGCGGTGCAGCAGCTTGCCGAGCAGCTCGACGCCCCAGGCCAGGCCCATGAAGACCTTGACCGGCACGCGCGTGACGCGCAGCTCGCTGCCGAGCCTGCGCTGCGCGCGCGCCAGATACGCCGCCTGCGTGACCGGCTCGGGATCGACGAGGTTGAACGTGCGGCCGACCGCCTCGGGCCGCTCGCCGGCCAGCAGCAGCGCATCGACGACGTCGTCGACGTAGACCAGCGGAATCGTCTGGTCGCCTTCGCCGATCGCGAGCCAGCGGCCGGCCAGCGCGACGACCGCGTTCGGCGTGACCTTCTCGGCGCCGGGCCCGAAGATCTGGCCGGGCCGCACGATCACCGCCGGCAGGCCGCGGTGATCGATCGCCTCGGCGACGTAGCGCTCGGCATTGAGCTTGGTCTGCGTGTACGCGCCACGCGCCTGCGGCGTCGGCTCCAGCGCGGACTGCTCGGTCATCGGCACGGCCGGGTCGCGCCCGGCATGGTCGAACACGCTCATCGAGCTGACGTAGACCAGCCGGCCGGTACCGTGACGCAGACAGGCGTCGACGACGTTGCGCGTGCCCCAGACCGTGCCGGCCTCGAAGTCGCGCGCGCTGCCGCGCATCGCGGCGCCGACGTGATAGACGAGCGGCACGCCGCCGACCGCGTGGTCGACGATGCGCGGATCGCCGAGATCGCCGACGATCTGCTCGATGCCGGCATCGTCGCGGTAGGCGGCGACCGGACGGCGCACCAGCACGCGCACGCGCTGGCCGCGTGCGCGCAGCGCCTTGACGACGGCGCGGCCGAGGAAGCCGGCTGCACCGGTCACCAGCGCATCGGCCGGCGCCGGCGGCGTGTCCAGGCGCGCCTGGAGTTCTTCGCGGCGCAGGCGGTCCGGTTCGGCGCAGATCGGCTCGAGCAGACGGATCACGCGCAGCGCGTCCTCGCCGGTGAACGGCGGCCGTGCGTTGTCGCGCGCGGCGTGCGCGAAGTCGGCCGCGCCCTTCTGGATGCCCGGCGACGGCCGCAGCAGGCCGGTCGCGAAGCGGACCACGTTCCACGGCACGCGCACGACGTCGGCGATCGCGCTGAGCCAGGTGTTGACGACGATGCCGATGAACTTGGGTCCCGGCAGCACGCGGTGGATGCGGCACACCTGCAGGAAGCGGTCGGCCTCGATCGTGCCGCGCGTGCCGCGCACGACCAGGCGGCTCTCCATCGGCCGCGCGTTCCACGACAGCAGCAGGCGGCCGACCGCAGCGTCGCCGGCCGCAGCGAGCTGCCACTCGTCGAAACGCAGGTTCGGATCGCGGCCGGAGGACTGGTAGCGCACGTCGATGTCGCGCAGCGGACCGAGAAACGCCTCGAGCGTGTAGAGCCCGTGCACGCCCAGATCGCGGAACGGGTAGGAGCCCTGCGCGACCTGGCCCGGCAGCGGACCGCCGGCATAGGCCGGATACTCCGAGCTGCGCAGCACGTCGACCGAGACCACCTCGCCGATCCTGCCGGCGCGCACGGCCTGCAGCGCCTTGATGACGACCGGATCGAGCAGGTCCGAATGGTTGACGCCGAGGATCAGACCCTTCTCCTCGGCCTTGGCGATCATCGCCTCGCATTCGGCGACGGTGTCGGCCATCGGCTTCTCGACCAGCACGCCGCAGCCGAGCCGGTCCATCGCGCGGATCGCCAGCGCCGCGTGCGAGGCCGGCGGCGTCAGGATGTAGACCACCTGCGGCCGCGCCGGCGCGAGCTCGTCCAGATCGGCGACGACGTGCTCGATGCCGTAGCGCTGCGCCAGGGCATGCGCGGCTTCGAGATTCGGGTCGCACAGGCCGACGACGTCGACGAAGTCGAGCCGCTCGAGCGCGGCCAGATGGTGGCTGGCGACGTAGCCGGCGCCGATCAGGGCGACGCGCAGCCGGGAAGCGTCCGCAGTCATCGGAAAGATCCTTGGTTCATCGTTTCAAGTAGGAGCATTGTCCGGCAGCGGCCGCCGCGCCGCCAACGCGGCGGCGACCTCGGCCAGCACCGCCTCGACGCGGCGGTCCCAGGTCTGGTCGGCCACGGCGGCGCGGCGCTCGGCGGCGCCGGCCTCCGCGCCGTCATGCACGACCGCGTCGAGCGCGGCGAGGAAACCGGCGCGATCGTCGGCCAGCCGCACGACGTCGGCGAACTTCTCGATCTCCGGATTGCGCACGCTGACGACCGGCTTGCCGGTCGCCAGGTACTCGCGCAGCTTCAGCGGATTGGCGTTGGCGACCTGGCGGTTGAGCCGGTACGGGATGATCGCCGCGTCGAAGGCCTTGGCCCACTGCGGCAGCGTCGCGTACGGCTGCGCGCCGGCCAGGCGCACGTTCGGCAGCGCGGCCAGCCGCGCGACGTCGACCGCGGCGTGACCGACCAGCAGGAACGTCCAGGCCGGACGCTGCCGCGCCAGCCATTCGATCAGCTCCAGGTCGATCCATTCGTGGATCGAACCGAAGTAGCCGATCACCGGATGGACCAGGCCGCGCGCGCCCTCGGCCAGCGGCGTCGCCGGATCGGCGGCCTGCGCGAACAGGTCGACGTCGACGCCGTGCGGCGAGAACACCGTATGCGGATTCTGCGCGGTCTTGATCGCGACCAGGGCCGGCGGCGCGACGAAGACGCGATCGGCCGCGCGCGTCAGCGCGAGATCGCAGGCCGCGATGCGCTCGGCGTCGACGCCCGGATGCGCGGCGTAGTCGTCGATGCAGTAGTACACGCACAAGTCCTCGCCGAGCTTGCCGGCCAGAAAGCCCGGATGCGGCACGACGAACCAGGACACGCGGCGGCCGATGCCGGCGGCCGCCAGCGCACGGCGCACGGCCCAGGCGCCGAACGCGCGATTGAACGCCTCGACGCCGGGAATGCGTCGGAACGGCAGCTGCGGGATCGTGCAGTGCCAGAGTCGATCGTCGATGCGCTCCGGCGGCCGCAGCGCGGCGGCCAGCTTGCGCAGCGCGCGGCGCAGGTCGCGGCCGCTGGCCTGCGGTGCGCGCATGCCCGGCGAGGACACGTACAGCACCGGCATCGTGCGCGCCAGGCGGCGCGCGACGTGATGGCTGCTGGTGCGGTTCTCGGCGTGCCAGTCGTTGCCGAAATAGACCACGCCCAGGCCGGCCAGCGCCGCCGTGGGATCAGTCATTGCGCCACCAGGCGACCAGCCAGACCGTGCCGCCGTGCCAGATCCAGTCCTTGTGCAGGTTCGGCACGCGTGCCAGGTGCGGCCCGACGCGGCGCAGTGCCGGCGAGAACACCGTGACCAGGCAGGCGCGGCCGAGATGGCTCATGCGCTCGAGCGTGGCGTCGATGTCGCGCACGTAATAGAGCATCTCGCAGGCGGTGACGAGGTCGAAACGGCCCTTCTGGTCGCCCCACGGCTGGGTCGCGACGTCGGCCACCGCGAATTGCGCCTGCGGCAGGCGCGAGCGCGCCCGCGCGATCGCGTTGTCGCTGACGTCCAGGCCGTAGACCTGGTCGGCCAGCGTGGCGAAGTGCTCGGTCTGGTGGCCCTCGCCGCAGCCGAGCTCGAGGATCGAGCCGAGCCGGCCGAACGTGGACGCGACGATGCGGTCGGTGCCGTCGAAGCGCGCGCGCTCCATCGGCGAGTCGAGGTTCCAAGGATCGCTGACCGTGTAGGCCAGATCGAGCCGCTCGTAGTTGTCGGCGCCGCCGACGCCGCGCATCGCGTACTTCATCCACGAGCGCCGACTGATTTTCTGCAACAGCGCCTTGGCGCGGCCGATCATCGCTGGTGTCCTCCCGTTGCCGCCGCCGTCCGCTGCGCGCCGTGCGCCGCATGCGGCGACCGCCGATCGTCCGGCCCGACGCTCAGCAGCGCGGGGGCGGCAGCGTGCTCTCCCCCGGATGCGAGCTGGATGTCCCCAGCGGCCGCAGGGGCGAACTGTACCAGCCATCGACGACTTCGCAGCGGAAGGTGATCCACGACGGGCCGTAGTCCCAGCGGTTCTCGGTTTCGAGCAGCGGCGCGCCGAGCAGCGCGCGTACCGCGGACTTGGACGTGCCCAGTTCGATGCGGCGCCCGGACGCCGGCTGCGGCGCCGCCGCGCGCTGCGTCTCGGCCGCCGGCTGCGCCGCCGGCGCCGGCGCGTCGTCGAACGCGCCGAGCGCGATCGCGGCCAGTACGACGGCCAGGCCGATCGCGCCGAACAGCGCGCCCGAGCGCGGCGCCGCGGCCGGTGGCGGCGGCGCCGGATGGCGTGCGGCCGGCGCGGTCGCCGCTGCCTCGGCGGCCGGCGCCGCGCGGGCGGCCGAGGGCATCGGCGCGCCCGGCAGCCGCCCGTGCCGGCGCTGGAAATCGAGCGCGCGGGCATAGGCCGCGTTGAGCCGCTGCAGGCGCTCCAGATCGGACGCACCGGCGTCGGCGCGGTCCGGATGCAGCTCGGCCACGCGCCGCCGGTAGGCCTGGCGGAACGCTTGGGGCGAGCAGTCCGGCGCCACGCCCAGCGCGTCGTAGAGCTCGAGAAAATCGGTATCGCGCGGCATCGGCTCGGCATCCCCCTGCGCCGATTCTAACGCGACGCCGGCCGCTCCCGCGGTCCGCGATGGACACGGCGGGCGGGCCGAGTGCATGCTTGCGCGCTCGTCCGCGCGGCACCTGGGGTGGAACGGCCTGAGGTCGTTCCGGAAGGCGGACGCGGCGATCGCGGCGTGGCGGATTCCGCCGCCGCCTGACGCATTCCCTGATCTCCCGGGCGGCGGCCCACGCGCACGGAAACGGACATGGCAGCGACGGTGGCAATCGGCGAGGGCGGCGGCAAACGTCAGCGGCTCGCGCGCTGGTTTCACGCCGGCGGCATGCTGCCGGGCCTGCAGCGCATGCGCGGCCTGCTGCGTCGCGACCTGCGCGTGCTGGCCTATCACCGCGTGCTCGACCTGCCCGAACCGGGCCGCTTCTCGTTCGACCTGGCCCTGGTCAGCGCCTCCCCGGCGCAGTTCCGCCGGCAGATGGAACTGGTGCGCCGGCGCTTCAATCCGGTGCGTTTCGAGGACGTCGCCGCGGCGCTCGACGGCGGTCCGCCGCTGCCGCGCGACCCGGTCGTCGTGACGTTCGACGACGGCTACGACGACAACCATCGTGTCGCGTTCCCGATCCTGCGCGAGCTCGGCGTGCCGGCGACGTTCTTCGTCTCGACCGGCCACATCGACGACGGCCAGCCGTACGCGTACGACTGGCTCGTGCACATGATCTGCAGCACGCCGGCGCAGCGGATCGCGCTGCCGGCGCTCGGCGTCGACCGCGCGCTGCCGTCGAGTCTGCCGGAGCGGCGCGATCTCGCCACGGCCCTGCTCGACCGGCTCAAGACGCTCGAGGACGACGCGCAGGCCGCGCTGATCGCCGGGCTCGAAGCCGAGTGGGGAATGCCGCGCCGGCCGCATCCGGACTGCCGGCCGATGAGCTGGGACCAGTTGCGCGAGATGCAGACCGACGGCATGGAGATCGGCTCGCACGGCGTGCACCACCGCATGCTGGCGAAGCTGCCGCGCGAGGAGATGGAGCGCGAGGTCGCCGAGTCCAAGCACCGGCTCGACCGCGAGCTGCCGCTGCCGGTCAGCGTGATCTCCTATCCGGTCGGCGGCCCGGACGCCTACGACGCGGCCGTGATCGCCGCGGTCCGGCACAGCGGCTACCGCATCGCCTGCAGCTACGTCGCCGGCACCAATCCGCTGCCGGCACCGCCGCGCCACGCGCTGCGCCGGCTGCCGGTGGAGCGCGAAATGGACGCGCCGTGGTTCTCGGCGATGGTCACCTGGCCCGAGGTCTTCGGCTACCCTTCACGCCTACGCTCCGGCTGACGCCCGCCCCGCCTTCATGTTCTTCCTCATGATGCTGTACCTGGTGCTGGTGCTGATCCGGCCCCAGGACTACCCGGCGCTGGTCGACTCGCTCGGCGTGCCGATCCTGCAGGTCGTGCTCGGCCTGGCGCTGATCGGCTGGCTGGCCTCGCGCGCCAAGTCGTTCGCGGCGCCGCAGTACCTGCTGCTCGGCGTGTTCCTGCTGGTGCTGATGGTGTCCAAGGTCGTCAACGGCTGGCCCGGCGGCGCGCTGGTGCAGTTGCTGAAGTTCGGGCCGATCGTCGCGGCGTTCACGATCCTCGCCAACGCGGCGACCACACCGCGCCGCGTACGTACGACGATGTGGGTGTTCGTGCTCTGCGCGACCGTGCTGGCGATCCACGGCATCGAACAAGCGCAGACCGGCATCGGCTGGACCGGCGAAGGCCTGTCGCAGGGCACGCGCATCCAGTACGTGGGCATCTTCAACGATCCCAACGACCTCGGCCTGCTGTTCGTGATGTGCCTGCCGATGGCGCTGTACCTGTCCAGCCGCGGCGGCGCGCTCGGCCTGCGCCGCCTGTTCTGGTGGGCGGCGGCCGCGGTGCTGCTGTTCGGCATCTATCTGACCAATTCGCGCGGCGCGCTGCTCGCGCTGGTCGCGCTGGTCGGCATCCACGTCTGGCAGCGCCGCGGCCTGCTCAGCGCGGTGCTGTTCGGCGGCGCCGGCCTGGTCGGCCTGATGCTGATGCCCTCGCGCCTGTCCGAGCTGGACATGGACGAGTCCTCGGCGATGGGCCGCGTCGACTCCTGGTACGAGGGCATCCAGATGTTCATATCCGATCCGTTGTTCGGCATCGGCGCGGACGGCTTCTCGGACCTGCACTACCTGACCGCGCACAACTCGTTCGTGCTGGTGCTGGCCGAGACCGGCATCATCGGCTACACGATCTGGCTGGCCTTCGTCGGCTACTGCTTCCGCATGCCGCTGGCGGTGCTGAGGATGCGCCGCGCGCCGGTCGATCCGGCCGCGGACGCGGCCTGGGCCGCCGAGCGGCGCATGGCCTCGACGCTGTTCCTGAGCCTGTGCGGCTTCTTCGCGGCCGCGTTCTTCCTGAGCCGCAGCTACATCATCCTGCTGTACCTGCTGGCGGCCCTGGTCGTGGGCTACTACGCCGGCGCGCGGCAGCGCTATCCGGACCTGCCGGTGTTCGACCTGCGCAAGGACCTGATCCTGTGGCCGGTGCTGTCGGTGGCCTCGATCGTGTTCCTGTACGTGCTGGTCAAAGTCCTGCTGGCGACGGCATGAACGCGCGATCGGGCACGCTGCGCAATACGCTGTTCTCGTCGGTGGGCATCTACACCGAGTACGTGCTCGGCATGCTGACCTCGATCGTCATCGCCCGCTATCTGGGGCCCGACGACTTCGGTGCGTACAGCATGGTCGTCTGGCTGGTCGCGATGGGCGTGGCGATCACCAACTCCGGCACCGCCAGCGCGGCGATCCGCTTCGTCGCGCAGATGCGCGGCGGCGGCCAGCCGGAGCTGATCGTGCCGGTGCTGCGTTTCCTGCGCCGCGCGCAGCGCCTGTTCCTGCTGGTCGTGCTGCTGGCCGGCGCCGCGCTGTTCGCGTTCGCCGGCGGCAAACTCGCGCCGGGCTTCAATCACGCGATGCTGTTCGGCTTCCTCGTGCTCGCGGTGACGCTGCGATCGCAGTACATGTTCAACATCGGCGTCTGCAAGGGCTTCGAGGACTTCCGCGCGACCGCCGTGGTCGCGCTGATCGCCACGCCGGTCAATCTGGCCCTGGTCGTGGCCTGCTGGTGGTTCGACGCGCCGGTCGAGGCGCTGCTGGCGGTGTTCGTCGTCTCCAGCGCGGTGTTCTTCGCGGTCTCCCAGGTCAAGGCGCGTGCGCTGCTGCCGGACGTGCCGCCGGCCGCGACGCTGCCGGACGAGCTGCGTGCGCGGATCGGCCGGCACATGCGCATGACCGCGATGATCGTCACGGTCGGCTTCTTCGCGGCCAGCGAAGTGGAGGTCCTGTTCCTGAACCTCTACGGCCAGGCCGCCGCGGCCGGCCAGTTCAAGGTGGCCTACCAGCTCGCGTCCGGCGCGGCCCTGCTGGTGCCGGGCGTGTTCGGCGCGCTGCTGCTGCCGATGATGGCCCATGCGCTGAGCCAGGGCCGCGAGGTGGCCGGACGCCGCTTCGCGGCCTCGACCGTGTACCTGTCGCTGCTGGCATTTCCGCTGATCGCCTACGGTTTCGTGTTCGGCGACTCGGTCATCACGCTGCTGTTCGGCGAGGCCTACCGCGCGGCCGGCCCGGTGTTCGCGTGGTGCCTGTTCGCCGCTTCGGTCGTCACGGTCTCGCAGGGCGGATCGAGCCTGCTGCTGAGCGCCGACCGCCAGCTCGTCGTGCTGGCCGTCGTATTCGGCTGCGGCGTGCTCAAGATCGCGCTCGACGCGCTGCTGATCGCGCGCCACGGCCTCGACGGCGCCGCGGCGGCCTATGTGACGGTCTCGCTGGTCTCGTCCTCGGCGATGATCGGCATGGGCATGCGCACCAGCGGCGTCGGCCTCGACGGCGCGCGGCTGGCGCGCATCGCCGCCGCGGCGCTCGTCGCCGGACTCGCGGTCTGGCCGCTGCGCGGCCACTGGCCGGCACTGCCGACGCTGATCGCCGGCGGCGTGGTGCTGCTGCCGGTCTACGCGCTGGCCACCGTGCTGCTACGCTGCTGGACCGCGGCCGACATCGGCCACCTGCGCCAGCTGCACGCGCGCCTCGGCAGCAGCCGGCCGCGCGCGCTGGCGCGCCTGCTGGCCTGGGCCGAACGCCGCTGAAGGGGGAGAGCTGATGGGGATCGGATACGAGCCGCTGTTCCGCCGCGTCCTGCTGCCGTTCTACGACCAGACCCTGGCCGGACGCGGCACGCTGGGCTTCCTGGCCGAGTACGAGCGCAGCCAGTGGCTGCCGCCCGAACAGCTCCAGGCGCTGCGCTGGACCAAGCTCAAGCGTCTGCTCGAACACTGCTGGCGCGAGGTGCCGTACTACCGGCGGCAGTGGACCGAGCTCGGCATCACGCCCGAGGCGATCCGCACGCCGGAGGACTTCGCACGCCTGCCGGTGCTGACCAAGCACGACATCCGCACGCATTTCGAATCGCTCAAGGCCGACTCGCTGCGCGGGTCGCTGCTGTACAAGTCGACCAGCGGCTCGACCGGCGAGCCGTTCCGGTTCGGCTACACGCGCGAAAGCAACGATCGCCGTGCCGCGGTGATGTGGCGCAGCTACGGCTGGGCCGGCTCGCGGCCGGGCCGGCGCACGCTGTACCTGTGGGCGGTGCCGTCGGGCCTGAAGCCGCTGCAGGCGCTCAAGCAGCGCCTGTACAACCGCGCCTACAACCGGCTGATGCTCGACAGCTTCGCGATGCGCGAGGACACGATGGCCGAGTACGCCGACGCGATCGACGCCTGGCGGCCGGAGATCGTCGTCGGCTACGTCGGACCGCTGGTACGGCTGTCGCAATGGCTGCTGGCCAGCGGCCGACGCATCCACCGGCCGGCCGCCGTGCTCGGCGCGGCCGAGTCGCTGCACGACTTCCAGCGCGAGATCGTCGAGCGCGCGTTCGGCGCGCCGGCGTTCAACACCTACGGCTGCCGTGAGTTCATGCTGATCGCCAGCGAGTGCGAGCAGCGCGAAGGCCTGCACGTCAACGCCGATCATCTCCACGTCGAGATCGGCACGCCGCTGCCGAGCGCGGCCGATCGCGCAGCCGGCGAGATCATCGTGACCGACCTGTCGAACTTCGGCATGCCGTTCATCCGCTACACGACCGGCGACCTGGCGACGCCGGCCGAGGCGCCGTGCAGCTGCGGCCGCGGCCTGCCGCTGCTGGCCAAGGTGCAGGGCCGCAAGCTCGACGCGATCCGCACGATCGACGGCCGCTACCTGCCGGGCGAGTACTTCCCCTTCATCTTCAACGACGTCAAGTGGATCAAGCGGTTCCGCATCGTGCAGCGCCGGCTCGAGGCGATCGAGCTGCAGCTGGTCGTCGACGGCGAGGCCGACGCGGCGCGGTTCGACGCGGCGCGCGCGCTGGTCTCGCGCGCGCTCGGCGACGGCGTCCGGATCGACATCCGCGTCGTCGACGACATCCCGGTCGCCGCCAACGGCAAGTTCCGCGTGACCATTTCCGAGCTGACCGATCCGCCCGTGCCATGAACATCACCCACGTCGTCGAGAACTTGAACCGCGGCGGACTCGAGCGGGTCGTGATCGACCTGATCGGCGTCCAGCAGGCGGCCGGCCATCGCTGCCAGGTCGTGTGCCTGTTCGAGCGCGGCGCGCTGGCCGCCGAACTCGACGCGCGCGGCGTGCCGGTGATCGCCTGCGGCAAGCGCTCGGGCTTCGATCTGGCCGCGGTGCGCCGGATGCGCGCGGCGATCCGCGCGCACGGCACCGAGGTGCTGAACACCCACAACGCGATGGCGCACTACTACGCGGCGATCGCCTCGCTCGGCCTGTCGCTGCGGCGGATCAACACGCGCCACAGCATGGGCGTCAGCGCGCACCACCGCCGCCGCGACTGGCTGTATCGCGCCTCGATGATCGGCACCGATGCGGTGATCGCGGTCTCGCGCGCCTCGCGCGAGGCCGCGGTGAGACAGCGCCTGGTGCCGGCCGAGAAGGCGGTCGCGATCCCGAACGGCATTCCGATCGGCCAGTTCCGGCCGCGCTCGGCCGAGGCACGGCGCCGGCTGGCCGAGACGCTCGGGCTGCCGGCCGACGCCGCGCTGCTCGGCACGGTCGGCCGCCTGCATCCGGCCAAGGACCACGCGCTGCTGCTGCGTGCGTTCGCGCAGCTCGGCGCCGCCCATCCGCACGCCGCGCTGATCGTCGTCGGCGACGGCGCATTGCGCGCCGATCTCGAACGCGAGGCGCAGTCGCTCGGCGTGGCCGGGCGCGTGCGCTTCCTCGGCGACCGCGGCGACGTCAAGGCGCTGCTGTGCGCGTTCGACCTGTTCGTGCTGTCCTCGCGCACCGAGGGCTATTCGATCGCGCTGGTGGAGGCCTGTGCGGCCGGACTGCCGGTCGTCGCGACCGCGGTCGGCGGCAATCCGGAAATCGTCCGGGACGGCCGCAGCGGCCGCATCGTGCCGCCCGGCGACGCCGACGCGCTGGTCGCGGCGATCGCCGGCCTGCTCGACGACGACGCGCGCCGCGAGGCGATGGGCGAGGCGGCGCGGGCCTGGGCGCTCGCCAACGGCTCGGTCGAGGCGATGGCCGAGCGCTACGAGGCGGTCTATCGCGGCGCGCCGCTGCCCGAGGCGGCATCCGCCTCGCGTTGACCTGACGCACAGGGATGGGATACTGGCGCCCGTCGGTGCCGGCCCGGTATGCGGCTCACGGCACTGCCGGAACACGCCGGCCCAAGGACGCACCGCACACCTCGCCTCACGATGAAGCTGCCGAACAAACAGACCTTGCTGGGGCTGCTGCCCGACGCGCTCGCGCTGACGCGCGGCGACCGCAGCGAACGCAGCGCCTATCTGACCTTCGACGACGGCCCCAACCCGACGTTCACGCCGCCGCTGCTGGACCTGCTGGCACGCTACGGCGCGCGCGCCAGCTTCTTCCTGATCGGCGACCAGGTCGAGCGCCATCCCGACATCGTCGAGCGGATCGTCGCCGAAGGCCATCTGATCGGCAATCACTCCTACGACCACCCGCATTTCGACCGCCTGCCGCTCGGCGAACAGGTCGCCCAGGTCGAGCGCACCGATCGCCTGCTCGCGCGTTTCGACGGCCGGCCGCGGCACCGCTTCCGGACGCCGCGCGGCGTGGTTCCGCTGCGTCTGCTGGCACGGTTCGCACGCGAGCGCCGCGGCATCACGTACTGGTCCTACGACAGCCTCGACTACGACGAGCACCCGGTCGACCGGCTCGCCGGCGCGCTCGAGCGGCACGGTCTGCGCAACGGCGAGATCGTGCTGATGCACGACGACAGCGCGCGCGCCGCCGGCATCCTCGAGCGGCTGCTGCCGCAGTGGCGCGACCAGGGCATCGCGCTGCGCGCCCTGCCGGAGGAAGCCGCCTGAACGCCGGCTGTGCGACAGCGAGGCACGGCGCCGCCGCGGGAACCTCGCGAGCCCGCCGCCCTCAGAGCACGGTCGGGGTGTGAATCATTGTTCCATCGGTCCGCCGCCTGTAGGCAGCGGGCCGGCCGACCTGGGAAAATCCACCGATGCCGACCGTCCCGCCGACCGCGCTCCGTCCCGTCTCGCCCGTCCGTAGCCCGCGCGCGCCGCGATGAATCTTCTCGCCGCGCTGCTGGTCGTCCTGATCGCGGGTCCGCTGCTCGCCGCCGTGCTCGTCCATCGCGTGCTGCGCTCGCGCAACATGCAGATCTGGATCGGCAGCTACCTGCGCCGTACGCCGCGTCCGCCGGTAGCCGGACCCACCCACGTCATGTTCTGCTTCGTCGACCACTTCGAGCCGATGTGGAAGCAGGCCGATCTGGCGACCCAGCGCGCGCGCGTGGACCGCTGGTGCACCGACTACCGCGCGCTGGCCTCGCGTCACCGCGACGCCGACGGCCGGCCGCCGCAGCACGGGTTCTTCTATCCCGAGGAGGAATACCTCGAGGAGCATCTGGCCAAGATCGAGGCGCTGTGCGCCGACGGCTACGGCGAGATCGAGATCCATCTGCATCACGACGACGACACCGAGGACAACTTCCGCACGGTCATGCGGCGCTTCTGCGATCTGCTGCACGAGCGCCACGGCGCGCTGTCGCGCCACCCCGAGACCGGCGAGCTGATGTTCGGCTTCATCCACGGCAACTGGAGCCTCGACAACTCGCGTCCGGACGGCCGCTGGTGCGGCCTCAACAACGAGCTGATCCTGCTGCGCGAGCTCGGCTGCTACGCCGACTTCACGCTGCCGTCGGCACCGAGCGACACGCAGACGCGCACGATCAATTCGATCTACTACGCCAGCGACGATCCCCACGCGCCCAAGTCGCACGACGACGGCGAGCCGGTCCGCGTCGGCGGCGCGCCGAGCGGCGACCTGATGATCGTGCAGGGGCCGCTCGGGCTGAACTGGCGCGATCGCCGCTTCGGCCTGATGCCGCGCATCGAGAACGCCGACGTGCGTGGCGGCCAGCCGCCGACGCCCGAGCGCGTCGATGCCTGGGTGCGCAGCGGCATCCACGTCGAGGGTCGGCCGGAGTGGGTATTCGTCAAGGTGCATACGCACGGCACGCAGGAAGCCGACATCGACACCCTGCTCGGCGCGCCCGTCGACGCGATGCACACGCATCTGGAGACCGCCTACAACGACGGCGAGCGCTACGTGCTGCATTACGTCAACGCGCGCGAGGTCTACAACATCATCAAGGCCGCCGAGGCCGGTCATCGCGGCGATCCGAACGACTTCCGCGACTTCATCCTGCCGCCGCCGCGCGCCTCGTGGGCCGGCAGCCGCCGTGCCGGAGCCGCGGCGTGAACGAGACCCTCGCGGGCGGCCGCGCCGGCGACGGCGTACGCGATGCCGCTCCGGCCGGCGCCGACGCGGACGGCGCCGCCGTGGTCAGCGTCATCATGCCGGTCTACAACGCCGAGTCCACGCTGCAGCGTTCGATCGACTCGGTACTCGGCCAGACCCATCGCGCGCTCGAGCTGATCGCGGTCGACGACGGCTCGGCCGACGGGTCGGCCGCGCTGATCGAGGCGCAGATGCGTCGCGACGCGCGCGTGCGGCTGATCCGCCAGGCCAACGGCGGCGTCGCCGCGGCGCGCAATGCCGGCATCGCCGCCGCGGCCGGCAGCCACGTCGCATTCCTCGACAGCGACGACTGGTGGCACCCGCGCAAGCTCGAGCTGCAGCTCGCACAGCTGCGGCGCCGGGGCGCGCAGGTCGCCTACAGCGGCTATCTGCGCGTGGACGAATCCGGCCGCACGCTGTCGCGCGTCGATCCGCCGGCCGAGCTCGGCTACCGCGACCTGCTGCGCAGCAACCACATCGGCCATCTGACCGGCATCTACGACCGCCGCATCGGCGACGCGCCGTTCCTGAAGATCGGCCACGAGGACTACGCGTTCTGGCTCGACCGCCTGCGCCGCGCCGGCCGCGCCGTGCGTGCCGACCACGACGAGCCGCTGGCCTACTACCTGGTGCGCGCCGGATCGCTGTCGTCGAACAAGCTGCGCGCGGCGCGCTGGCAGTGGCGCATCTATCGCGACGTCGAGCGGCTGAGCCTGCCGCAGGCCGTCGCGTTCATGGCCAGCTATGTCGTCCAGGCGCTGCGCAAGCGCCGGCCGGGGGCCGCTTGAGCGCGAACATGGCGGCCGATGCCCTGGCCTATACGGTGATCATTCCGGCCTACAAGGCCGCCGGCACACTCGGCAGCGCGCTCGACAGCGTGTTCGCGCAGCAGCGGCCGGCCGCCGCGGTGATCGTGATCGACGACGGCTCGCCGGACGGCGAGGCGATCGCCGCGGTCGTCGCCGGCTACGGCGGACGCGTCACGCTGATCCGGCAGCACAACCAGGGGCCGGCCGCCGCGCGCAACCACGGCGTGCGCCAGGCGACCACGCCGTGGATCGCATTCCTCGACGCCGACGACTCCTGGCTGCCCGAGAAGATGGCGCGCCAGCTCGCGCTGGCCGGCGAGGATCGCGTCGGCCTGATCCACGGCCAGGCGCGCGACGAGCGCGAGCCGCTGCCGGCGATGCTGGACCTGGACCGGCTGTGGACGCGCAACCGCATCTGCACCTCGATGGTCCTCGTGCGCAAGGCCGCGTTCGATGCGGCCGGCGGCTTCGACGAGGACCCGGCGCTGATCGGTGCCGAGGACTACAACCTCTGGCTGCGCCTGGCCGCAGCCGGCTGGAGCGTGCGCGCGGCGCAGGGGCGGATCGGCAACTACACGCCGGCCGCCGGCAGCATCACCAGCCAGATCGAGCGCTGCGCGGCCGCCGAGATCCACAACGCGCGCAAGCTCGGCGCGGCGCTCGGCTTCGAGCCGGCGCGCATCGAGGCCAAGGTGCTGGCGATCCGCACCGACTTCGGCCGCCACCTGCTGCATGCGCGCGATCTACCGGCCGCACGGCGCATGCTGTGGGCGCCGCTGCGGCGCCGGCCGCGACCGGCCGTCGTGCAGCTGTGGTGCGCGACCTTCGTGCCTTCGGCGCTGCTGAATCTGCGCCGCAAGCTGCGCTCGCGGCGGCCCGCCCGCTGACGGATCGACCGCGGGCGGACATTTGCGCGCGTGCCGGCGCTGCGTATGCCGCCGGCAACCCGATCGACGCGATTTCCCACGGTCGCAACGCCGTGCCGCGAGCGCGAAGTCCGTGTGGCCGCGCCGGACCGCGGCGGCGGCGTTCGCCTTTCGTGCCGCTGCCGGTCACGCCGTTCGACGATGACGCCTCGACCGCGGCGAGCCGGCCTGCCCGGCTAGCCGCCGTCCACCTCGTCCCGTACCGGCTGGCCGAAGCGGCCTGAGTCGCAGCGCTCCGCCACTCGCCGTTCGCATCGGGCCCGCGGTTCTCTCGCGGCGCCGCCGGCGACCCGCGTCGCTGCGACGAGTTGCCGCAAGGCGCTCGCAACAGCGGAAATTTTTAGTGATGGTCATCACAAATACGGAAGAAGCCCGGGAGGTTCTGATGACTTGCTCACAATCGCCGTACGGCCGCACGGTAACGTGGGCTCCGTCGTAACCCGTTGCAGTGCAGGACCGTTTTTCCCCTGATCGGCATCTTGCGACCGGCCTCGAGACCGGACGCGGCGGGTTCGGCGTGCCCCCAAGTCGAGAGGACGATCCACCCATGGCACCGCGCAAACCGTACCGTCGCGCCCTCGCAGCGCTGGCCGTCGTGTTGAGCCCGCTCCTGGCCGCTGCGCAAGGCATCACGATCGATCTGTCCTACGTCGACACCACCTCGTCGGCGTATACGCGTTTCAAGAACTACGTCGACGCCGCCGTCAACGGCAACCCCGCCTACGGCTTCAGTGCGACCGACGCGGTCTACATGCACCGCCTGACCGGCCAGCCGCAGTACTGCAACCTCGCCGTGCAGATGAGCCAGGCCCAGGTCGACGCCGCCAATACCGCGATCGCCGGCGGCCAGCGCCCGGCCGTCGCCGGCGACTCGTATCTGCAGGCCGGTCCGATGCTGATGGACCTGGCGATCACCTGGGACTGGTGCCGCAGCTTCGTCAACGACGGCCAGCGCGCGCAGTGGGGCGCCTACGCCGAGCAGGCGATCTGGAACATCTGGAACCCGAGCCAGGCCCAATGGGGCGGCCGCCCGTTCGCCTGGTCCGGCTGGGGCACCAACGACCCGGCCAACAACTATTTCTACAGCTTCCTGCAGGCCACGATGTACTGGGCGCTGGCCAGCGACAGTACGACCTGGAAGGCCTGGGTCCAGAACAACAAGCTGCCGACGCTCGAGGCCTACTTCGCGAACCTGCCCGGCGGCGGCAGCCAGGAAGGCACCGGCTACGGCCTGTCGCACCGCACCGTGTTCGCGCTGTACCGGCTCTGGCGCGACTCGACCGGCACCGATCCGGCCAACGCGAACAGCCATCTGTCCGACACGGTCGCGTACTGGACCCACGCCACGGTGCCGACGCGCGACCGCTACGCACCGATCGGCGATCAGGCGCGCACCTCGCAGCCGGAGCTCTACGACTACCACCGCCAGCTGATGCTCGAGGCGCGCAGCAACACCGCCAATGCCGAGATGCGCAATCTCGCCTCGTGGTGGCTCAACGGCATCTCGGTCCAGCAGATGATCAACAGCTTCAACTACCGCCACGACCTGCTGCGCCCCGGCAGCAGCACGGCGACGCCGTCGAACCTGATCTACCACGCGACCGGCGTCGGTCAGATGTTCGCGCGGACCGGCTGGGACACCGGCGCGATGTGGCTGTCGTTCGTCGCCGGCCCGTACGTGCAGAGCCATGCGCATCAGGACCAGGGCTCGTTCACGCTGTACGAGAACGGCTGGCTCGCGGTGACCGAGAACATCTGGACGACCAGCGGCATCCAGCAGGGCACCGACGTGCACAACGTGCTGCGCTTCGTGCGCAACGGCACGACGATCGGCCAGCGCGAACCGACGACCTCGCACATGACGGTCACGCCGACCGGCGGCAACGGCGCATTCACCGCCAGCGCCGACCTGACGCCGGCCTACGGCGGCAACGCCGCGATCCAGTCCTGGCAGCGCAGCCTCGAGTTCGGCGGCCGCCGCCTGCTGGTGCAGGACAGCTACCAGGTCAGCGCCGACACGCAGGCGATCTTCCAGGTCAACGTGCCGGTGCAGCCGGTCATCAACGGCCGCAGCGTGACCGCCGGCCGGCTCAAGATCAACGTGCTGCAGCCGGCCGACGCGACGATCAGCGCGATCGACTGGCGCAGCGCCGGCAGCGACTTCCGCTCCGGCTGGCGCATCGACGTGCGCGGCAGCGGCGGCACCTACGTCGTCGAGCTCAAGACCAGCGACGACCTGTACAAGAACGGCTTCGACTGAGCTCATCGCGGCGGCCGGCGCGACGCGCCGCCGCCCTCGCGCATGACCGCGCCAGCGGTCACCGCGGTAACAGCCGTCGTGCGGTCGCGCCTGCCGAACGAATGCCACCGCGCGCGTCCAGCTCGGTCGCACGATCAGGCCCATTTCCTCAGGCACGTTCAGGTGGTCGAGCGCTTCCTTGAGCGCCTGACCTCGCGTCGACGCGCCGCCTCGATGCGCGTCATCACGCCAGTCGCATCCGTTGCCGATCGCGAATGCGGCCGCATCGATCCGGACGCGAGGTACGCTGCGCCGGCAGCGATGTCGATGTCGATGTCGACGAGCAGCCTGACGACTTCCGAGCACCGGGGTCGCGCGATGCGGTCGACCGGATCGGTCGATGACGTCGACATCGACGCGAAATTCGGCCACGAGGTGATGACCGGACGCACAGCCGCACGGTGACCGATCCGTGCCACCCGATAACGAGCTCGGCGACTCGCATCGCGAGACGTGGGCGCCATCGCGCGCCCGGCTGCGCGCATCAGCGGCGGTATCGGTCTCGACTCGGAACTCGCCATGACGCGACGACGGGACACACAGCCCGACGTGGGCTGATCCGTGTCGTCCGGTCACGGGTTCGGCAACTCGGTGGAACGCGTCGGGCGCCATCGCGCGCCCGGCCGCACGCCTCAGCGGCCGGTACCGATCTCGACGCGGAACTCGCCCGACTCGGCCTCGCTGCCCTCGACGTCGATGCGCCAGCCGGAGCGGAACTCGCCCGCGTCGGTGCTCTGCCAGTCGTGCGCGCTCAGGCGGGCCGATTCGGGCGCCAGCACGCGCAGCCGGAGCTGGCCGGCGCGGGCCTCGCGGCCGTCGAAGACGGGTTTTTGCGGCACGTCGAGCTGGAACACCGCGCGTGTGCCGGGTGCCACCGCATAGCGGTCGACGACCTGCAGGCGACCGTCCGCGGCGAAGCGCAGCTCGCGCGTCCAGCTCCGCACCGCACTGCCGTCGCCGTAGGCCGGGCTCAGGTCGGCCTTGATGCTCAGCGCGCCGTCGAGGCGATCGACCGTCATCGTCGAGGTGGTGCCCTCGCGCTGCGGCAGCACGGCGCCGTCGCGCTCGAAGCGCAGCACGTTGTGCACGTCGGTGCCCTGCTGGATTCCGCTGCGCGTCCAGATGTTCTCGGTCACCGCGAGCCAGCCGCCGCGATACAGCATGAAGCTGCCCTGGTCCTGATGCGCGTGGCTCTCGCTGTACGGCCCGGCCGTGAACGCGAGCCAGGTCGCGCCGCTGTCCCATCCGGTCCGCGCGAACAGCCGGCCGGTGCCGGTCGCGACGTAGTCGCGCTCGGCCGGCGCGTGGCCGCCGTCGCCGGCCGGCAGCAGGTCGTAGCGCGCGTTGAAGCCGTGCGTCATGCGCCGCAGCGGAATCTTCGACAGCCACCAGGTCGCCAGATCGCGCACGGCCGCGTCGTGCGTCAATGCGCGCGCCTCGAGCATCAGCCGCCGCTGGTAGTCGTAGATCTCCGGCTTCGACACACGCGCCTGGTCGCCGAGCGGCGCGAACTGCGTGAAGTCCGGCACCGTCGCATGCACCCAGAAGCGGATCGTGTCGTCGAGGTGGCCGTTGGCGGCGGCCAGGTCCTCGCCGGTCGAATCGCGCCAGAGCCGGTACAGCGCGAACAGGCGCATCTGTGCGGTGCCGTAGCCGGTGCCTTCGCGGCTGCCGCCGCCCGGCAGCGCCGCGACGTACGCGGTCAGCGCCGGCAGCAGCCGTTCGCGCAGCCGCGCGAGCCAGGCCGCGTCGTCGGCGGCCAGCGCCCAGCTCATCGTCGCCTCGAGAAAGCTGTAGTAGTAGTTGTTGCCGGGATTGTCGGTGCCCCAGCCCGACCACGGATAGGCGCGATCGCCCCAGCGCGCGGCCGGCGGATCCCAGATGTTGGCGAGCGTGCGCTCGGCATAGGCGCGCCAGCGCGCGCGCTGCGCCTCGTCGGTGAACGCCGCGCAGACCTGGTAGCCGAGCGCGAGCGCACCGATCATCGGGCCGGCCTCCAGATACGAGTCGCCGGCGACCGCCGGACGCTCGCCGGCCGCGATCGCGGCTTCGGCGGCGGCGACCTGACGATCGATCTCGCCGACCGCGAACTCGCAGTAATGCTTCTTCCCGCTGATCCGGTACGCCATCACCGCATCGGCCGGCGAGAAGCCGTAGCCGGGACGGCCGGCGACGGCCGCGTCGACCCAGTCGCGGAAACGCGCATAGGCCGCCGATCCGGTATCGACGTAGCCCAGATCGAGCGCGATCGACGCACTCGCCGGCCGCGAAGATGCCGCCAGCGACAGCAGCGCCGCCAGCGCAGCGGCGATCGCGCGCGCGCTGCCGCGACGGCCGGCGCGCCTGCGCTCAGCCATAGCGCGGTGCGCGTTCCCAGGCCAGCGCGCTGCGCACGATCGCGTCGAGATCGTCGTAGCGCGGCTGCCAGCCGAACAGCCGCTTGAGCGCCTCGCTGCGCGCGATCAGCACCGGCGGATCGCCGGCGCGGCGCGGCCGGTCGACGACGCTCAGCCGATGCCCGGCCGCGCGCTCGACCGCCTCGATCACCTCGCGCACGCTGTAGCCGTGCCCGTAGCCGCAGTTGAGCGTGACCGAGTCGCCGTCCGCGCGCAGATGGTCCAGCGCGCGGACGTGCGCGTCGGCCAGGTCCTCGACGTGGATGTAGTCGCGGATGCAGGTGCCGTCCGCCGTCGCGTAGTCGGTGCCGAACACCGCCAGCTCCGCGCGCTTGCCGAGCGCCTGTTCGCACGCCACCTTGATCAGCAGCGTCGCCTTCGGCGTCGACTGTCCGACGCGGCCGAGCGGATCGCAGCCGGCGACGTTGAAGTAGCGCAGGATCACGTGACGCAGCGGCGTCGCCGCGCTGAGATCGCGCAGCATCGTCTCGCTCATCAGCTTGGAGCTGCCGTACGGATTGATCGGCCGCGTCGCGGTGTCCTCGTCGGCCTCGCCCGAGGCCGGCATGCCGTAGACCGCCGCGGTCGAGGAGAACACGAAGTGGCGCACGCCGGCGGCCTGGCAGCAGGCCAGCAGACTGCGCGTCGCGCAGGTGTTGTTGCCGTAGTACTTGAGCGGATCGGCGACCGACTCGGGCACGACCGTGTGCGCGGCGAAATGCATGACGGTGTCGATCGCGTGCTCGGCCAGCAGCGCGGCGACGAGATCGCGGTCGCCGACGTCGCCGAGCACGAAGGTGCCATCGGTCACCGCCTCGCGAAAGCCGCTGACCAGGTTGTCGAGCACGACGACGCGCTCGCCGCGTGCGAGCAGCTGCTGCACGACGTGGCTGCCGATGTAGCCGGCGCCGCCGGTGACCAGGATTGCACTCATGCCGTACTCCCGATGATCGTCAGGACCGCACCGCGATCGTGGTGCGGTCACCTCGTGTTGCGGCCGGCCCGCGGCGCCGGTCGCTCGTCATGCCGGACGGGACGCCGACCTCGCCGGCCGGCGTGGAGCGGGGCGGCGGCAGCCCACGACCGCAGCTTCGCCGCGGCGGGAACGTGCCAGCGCGCCGCTGCGACGCGATTGCGTGCATGGCCGGCTCAGCGCGTGTACGACACGCGCAGATAGGCCTGGTTGTCGTCGAAATCGACGCCGTCGCCGGTGCTGTCGCGCTCGCCGCGCAGCAGGTCCAGCCGCCACGCCCAGTGACGCGTCCACTGCTGGGTCAGGAAGACGCCGTAGCGGGTGTCGTCGTCGCGGCGGTCCAGACCGACATAGTTGCGCCGCTCGGCCGACATCACGAAGCCGCCGCGCAGCTGCGGTCGCAGCCGGTAGCTGAGCTCGCCGTTGACGCCGCCGCCGCGCTGGTCGACACCGCGCGTATCCTGCCCGTAGTCGAGCTTGCGCCAGTACGGCACGACGTGCAGGCCGAGACGCTCGCCGGTGTAGGCGTAGCCGAGATCGACGCGCTCCTCCAGGTACACGCCCGAGTCGATCGACACATCGCCGATCACGATGCCGGTGCCGCCGGTGCCGATCGCGCCGGGGTCGGCCATCATGTCGGTCGCCGCGTCCGAATACTGGCGCATCAGCGACAGATTGAACGTGCTGCGCGCGCTCGGCCGCCAGCCCAGCGTCGCGCGCGCGAGCACACCGGAGCGGTCGTCGCGATCGCGGTAGTCGAAGCGCGAATAGCCGAGCACCGCGTCCAGATCGAGCACGGCCAGATGGCTGGTGTAGCGTGCGAACAGGTCGTAGCGCGTGTAGCGCTCGAGGTCGTCCTCGTCGAAGTCGACGCGCTCGGTCTGCAGATTGGCCGACAGCTCGCTGGTGCTGCTGAGATCGTGGAACACGCGCAGCGCGCCGAGCAGACGCCGCGAGTTGAACTCCTCGGTCTCCTCGGCGTAGCTGTCGACGTAGCGCAGCTCGGCCTGTCCGCGCAGCACCGGATTGAGCCGGAAGCGGAACGTCGGGCCGGTCGCGAAGACGTTGGTCTGCTGCAGATTGGTCGGCGTATCGGCCTGCAGCACGTTGATCGGCTGCAGGCCGAGCGCGTCCTGGAACGTCCAGGTCAGCCGCTCCGGCAGCAGCGTCCAGTTGACGATGCCGTCGAGCTGGCCGCGGAACTCGTCGTCGAACGCGTTGCCGAGATAGTTGCGGTACTCGGCGACGCCGCGCACCAGCGCCTGCACGGTCGCGCCCTGCTGCGACAGCGTGAAGTTGACCGCCGGGATCGCCACGTTCTGGCTGACCGGATCGTCCTGGCTGAGGTTGATGTTGTCGCTGTGGAGCAGGCCCAGCTCGAGCGTGTAGTCCAGCTGCACCGCACCGGCCGGCGCCGCCAGCACCGCCAGCACGCCGGCGGCCAATCGGTTCAGACGCATCATGTGATCGCTCCCTTCCCGCACCGTGCCGGTCGCGCCGAGCCGCGCTTCCGGCCGCCCGCACCGGCCGCGGCCGGCACGTCCTGCCCGCATCGCGCGTCGCTCACGGCGGATGATTGAAGACGATGCCGGCCAGCTTGTTCGGATCGAAGCCGGCCACGGCCTGTGCGATCGCCTTCGGCGATTCGCGGCCGTAGCCGACCACCAGCACGACGAAATCGGCCAGGTCCGCCAGGATGCGCGCGTCGGGCGAGCCCTTCACGGCCGGGCCGTCGAGGAACAGGTAGCGGTCCGGATAGCGGCTGCGCAGCGAGTCGATCAGCGCGCGCATGCGGAACGAGGAGAAGTACTCCGCGCCCATCTCGCGCGACTTGCCGGTCGGGATCAGGCGCAGGCGCGGCACGCCGGTCGGGTAGAACGCCTTCTCGATGCCCTGCGAGGGATGTTCGAGATAGTCGATCAGGCCGCCGTCCTTCGGGTCGATGCCGAGCGTCCTGTGCTGGCTCGGATGGCGCAGGTTGCAGTCGATCAGCAGCGCGGTCTTGGCCTCGTCGAACGCGAACGCCGCGGCCAGGTTGCGCGCGACGAAGCTGCCGCCCGAGCCCGGCCCGATCGGCGCGACCATCGTGACGAAGTTGTGCTCGCCGCCCATCGCGAGCAGCTTGGTGCGGATCTCGCGAAACGCATCGGCCTGCTGGCGCGCGCCCTCGCGGTGGATCAGGCGGCGCTCCTCGAGCTGGCGCGGCGCGAGCAGCGCGGTCTCGCCCATGCGCGCGATCGAGCGGCTCGCCGAGGCGCGCTGCGCGAGTCCGCCGGCGCCGGCCTGCGGCGCCTCGCCGATGCGGTCGGGCAGCGACTTGTCCGGTTCGTTCTGAGTCATATCGCCTTCGCCAGTCGCAGCCAGAACAGCAGCGCGTACGCCGCGACCACGCCGAGCACGATCAGCACCATCAGCATCGTGCGGAAGCGGGCGCGCAGGCGGTCGCGCGAGGTGGTGTAGGTCGGCACGCTCGCCAGCACCGGCACGCCGGCGACCTGCTCGAGCCGCTCGGCGGTGCGGATGCGCGGATCGAACTGCGCGAGCAGGAACAGCAGTCCGAGCGGGAACACCAGGCCCAGACCGATGCCGGCCATGCCGAAGTGCGCGAAGCGCAGGCCGATCGGCTGCACCGGCAGCAGCGCCGGCTCCTGGATCCGGAACGACAGGCCGCGCTTCTCGGCGTCGAGGTTCATCGACACGCGCGCGTTCTCGCGCCGGCGCAGCAGGTCCTGGTAGATGTCGCGGTTGACCTCGTAGTCGCGCGTCAGCTCGGCCAGCACGTTCTCGGAATTGGCGATGCGGCGGCTGCGGTCGAGCTCGGCTGTCAGCATCGTGCTGCTGGCGTTGTAGCGCGACTCGATCGCGGCGATGTTGCGGCGCGTCTCGGCCAGGCGGCTCTTGAGCTCCTGGTAGAGCGGATTGAACTGCGCGTTCTCGTCGGTCGGCGCCATCGGGCTGCCGAGTGCGCGGCGCCGCTCGGACGCGGACTGCTCCAGGCGGATCGCCTCCTGCAGGTCGGCCATCTGGTGGCGCACGCGGACCACGTCCGGATGCTGGTCGGTGTAGTTCAGCAGCAGGCGATCGAGCTGGGATTGCAGCTCGACCAGCTGCAGGCGGTACTGCGACTCGCGCGTCTGCACCGCGCTGACGTCCGACTCGCCCGACAGCTGCGAGACCAGGGCCGACTCGCGCGAGCGCAGCTCCATGATCTCCATGCTGGCGGTGTCGGTCTGGCGGCGCAGCTCGCTGATGCGCGTGTTGACGTCGGTCTCGGTGCCGGGGCGCGCGTCGGGATTCTTGTTGCGGTAGTCCATCAGCTTGGCCTCCGCATCGGTCAGCTTGGTGTGGTACTCCTGCACCTGGCTGTCGACGAAGTTGTAGGCCTCGCGGCTCTCGCGCTCCTTGGCGTCCAGGCTCTCGTTGATGAAGAGCTCGGCCATGCTGCTGGCGACCTTGAACGCGCGCTCCGGGTCCGAATCCATGTAGCTGATGCGGATCAGGTTCTCGCGCGGGCTGGCGATGCGCGTGGCGCTCTTGATCTCCTCGATGCGCCGCTCCTGCTCGATCGCGCTCGGGTTGTCGGCGAGCCAGCCGCCGAGCTGCAGCACCTCGTTCATGACCTTGCGGCCGAACACCACCTCGCGCGCGATCGCGGCACGGTCGCCGACGCCGGTCGGCACCGCGCGGCCTTCCATCAGCGGCTGGATGATGTTGGTTTCCTGGACCAGGATCGTCGAGGCGGACTCGTACTTCTTCTTCCACATCACGCCGAGCACGAGCGCGGCCAGCGCGATCACGGCGAAGGTCACGGCCAGCGCGACGCGGCGGCGCCAGGCCTCGCGCCCCATGATCGGCAGCAGCGAGGCGAGTGACGGCATCTGATCGTTCATGGGCATGGCGCCGCGTCAGAACGCCCGCTCGGGCACGGTGACCACGTCACCGGCCTGGACCGGCAGATTGGTCGACAGGTCGCCCTTCTTGAGGATGCGGTCGAGCTTGATCGGGAAGGTCTTCACGCTGTCGCCTTCCTTGCGGTACAGCCGCGTGTTGTCGGCCGATGCGAACTCGTTGGTGCCGCCGGCGGCGAGCACCGCGTCGAGCACGCTCATGCCCTGCCGGTACGGCAGCGACACCGGCTGGCGTACCGCGCCGGTCACGCGCACGCGCGCCAGGTATTCGTGGCTGCGCAGCTCGGTCAGGATCACCGCGACCTGCGGATCGCGCACGTAGGTCGACAGCTTGCCCTTGATGTCCTCGGCCACGTCCTGCGGATGGCGCCCGCCGGCGTCGACGTCGCCGATCAGCGGGACCGAGATCTTGCCGTCCGGCCGCACCGGCACCGAGACGCTGAGGTCCGGATTGCGCCACACCGACACCTGCACCACGTCGTCCACGCCGATCCGATAGGTCTCGACCGGCGGCGGCACCGCCTGGACCTCCGGCAGCGCATCCTGTGCCAGCGCCGGGAGCGTCGCGACCAGCAGCACGACGGCCATTCCAAGCCGACTCATCCACGCATTCATCGAACATCCCCTCTCGCGAGTGAAGAAGAGTAACCCAGCCATGCCGCAACTGTGAACCAGTTCACATTTCTATGCAGGATCGACCGCGTCGCGGCCGCCCCGGTTCCCCACGCACCCCTCGCCCGGCAGGGATCCGGGCGCGGGGACTGTGCCCGCGCCGATCCCCGCTAAACGTGATAGAAGTCGCGGTACCACTCGACGAAACGCGCCACGCCCTCCTCCACCGGCGTCCGTGGCGAGTAGCCGGTGTCGCGCATCAGCTCCTCCACGTCCGCATGGGTGTCCGGCACGTCGCCCGGCTGCAGCGGCAGCAGGATCTTCTCGGCCGTCCGGCCCAGGCAGCGTTCGATCACCGCGATGTACTGGCTCAACTGCACCGGCTGATGGTTGCCGATGTTGTAGACCCGGTACGGCGCCGCCGAGGTGCCCGGCTGCGGCGCCAGCGGGTCGAAGACGGGATCGGGCCCCGGCACGCGGTCCAGGGTCCGGATCACGCCTTCGACGATGTCGTCCACATACGTGAAATCGCGCGTGTGTCCGCCATGGTTGAACACTTCGATCGGTTCGCCGGCCAGGATCTTGCGCGTGAACAGGAACAGCGCCATGTCCGGCCGGCCCCACGGCCCGTAGACCGTGAAGAAGCGCAGGCCCGTCGTCGGCAGGCCGTACAGATGGCTGTAGGTGTGCGCCATCAGCTCGTTGGCCTTCTTGGTCGCCGCGTACAGGCTGACCGGGTGGTCGACCGGGTCGCGCACCGAGAACGGCAGCTTGCGGTTGGCGCCGTAGACCGAGCTCGACGAGGCGTAGACCAGATGCTCGACGCCGCCGTGCCGGCAGGCTTCGAGGATGTTGATGAAGCCGACCAGGTTCGACTCCACGTACGCGTATGGATTGGTCAGCGAGTAGCGCACGCCGGCCTGCGCGGCCAGATTGACGACGCGCTGCGGGCGGAAGTCCGCGAACGCGGCCTCCAGCGCCGGACGGTCCTCGAGCGAGGCCTTGACGAAGCGAAATCCCGGCTGCGGCGTCAGCCGCGCCAGCCGCGCGTCCTTGAGCGTGGGGTCGTAGTAGTCGTTGAGGTTGTCGTAGCCGAGCACTTCGTCGCCGCGCGCGAGCAGGCGATGGCTCAGCGCCGATCCGATGAAGCCGGCCGCGCCGGTGACGAGGATGCGCACAGGTCGAGCCCTCAGAGCCGGTCGTCGACGGCGGCGCGCGGCAGCGCGTGCTTGACGTCGAACAGCACGCAGTCGGCCTTGCCGAGCGCGCGGATCCGCTCGACGCCGAGTTCGGCGAACTGCCGGTGCGCGACGGCCAGGATGATCGCGTCGTAGCGGCCTTCGACCAGCTCGGGCACCAGGTCCAGGCCGTACTCGTGACGCGCCTCCTCGGCGCTGACCCACGGATCGTAGACCTCGACGTTGGCGTTGTAGCTGTCGAGCTCGGCGACCACGTCGATCACGCGCGTGTTGCGCAGATCCGGGCAGTTCTCCTTGAACGCGAGGCCCAGCACCAGGATGTTGGACTGCGCCGCGTGCACGCGCCGCTGCGTCATCAGCTTCACGACGCGCTGCGCGACGTGCTGGCCCATGCCGTCGTTGATGCGGCGGCCCGACAGGATCACCTCCGGGTGATAGCCGATCTGCTGCGCCTTGTGCGTGAGGTAGTACGGGTCCACGCCGATGCAGTGGCCGCCGACCAGGCCCGGCCGGAACGGCAGGAAGTTCCACTTGGTGCCGGCCGCCGCGAGCACCTCGCTGGTGTCGATCCCCAGACGATGGAAGATCAGCGAGAGTTCGTTGACGAGCGCGATGTTGAGGTCGCGCTGCGTGTTCTCGATGACCTTGGCCGCCTCGGCGACGCGGATGCTCGAGGCCTTGTGCGTGCCGGCCGTGATCACGCGCCGGTACAGCGCATCGACGAAATCGGCCGCTTCGGGCGTCGAGCCCGACGTCACCTTCATGATCGTCTCGAGCCGGTGCTGCTTGTCGCCCGGATTGATCCGCTCCGGGCTGTAGCCGGCGTAGAAGTCGACGTTGAAGCGCAGGCCCGATTCGCGCTCGATGATCGGCACGCAGACCTCCTCGGTCGCGCCCGGATAGACGGTCGATTCGAAGATCGCGACGCCGCCGCGGCGGATCGCCTGGCCGACCGTGCGGCTGGCCGACTCCAGCGGCTTGAGGTCCGGCCGCTTCGCATCGTCGATCGGCGTCGGCACGGTGACGATGAAGACGTTGCACTCGGCGAGATCCGCCGGATCGGCGCTGAAGCGCAGCTGCGGCGTCGCCGCCAGTTCCTCCGGCGAGACTTCGAGGGTGTGGTCGCGATGCTGCTTGAGCTCGTCGATGCGCGCGCGATTGATGTCGAAGCCCAGGGTCGGCAGGACACGGCCGAATCCGACCGCCAGCGGCAGTCCGACGTAACCGAGACCGATCACCGCGACGCGGGTCGCGTCCTGACCGGGAAGGGCAGCAGCATCCATCGGTGGCTCCACCACGAAAAGGGGCCGCAAGTCTAGCAGGATGTCCGAAAGCGCCCGTGGCGATCGGGGCGCTGCCCGAACGAGCCGTCGGCCCACCGGTGGAGGCATCCTGGCCGCCGAACGAAAGCCGATCGGACCCGCCCGGACGCCGGGCGGCGGCGGTCGCCAAGTACCGCCGCCGCGCCGGGGAGCGTCCCCGTGCCCCCGACCTTCCATGCCGGCGCGCTACTGTGCCCAATCGTCCGGGTCCGGCGCATCGGGCGAATCGCTGAGAATCATGTAGGAAATTTCCTACACGCAGCCGGACCTCGCATGGTCCGAGCGCGGCCGTCCGGCGAATGGCCCCATCCGTCCCCATGCGCAATGGCGCTGGCCGCGGCGGCCGGTTGCGGGTAGGGTCGCGGCCCCGCCCCGTGCGCGCCCCGCCCATGAGCCCTGCTCCCTCTTCCATGCCCGCCGGCGCGCCCGACCGCCGCTGGCCGATCGCGCTGTCGCTGCTCGCGCTGTATCTGATCTGGGGATCGACATATCTGGCGATCCGCATCGCGCTCGAGAGCTGGCCGCCGTTCCTGATGGCGGCGGTCCGCTTCCTGGTCGCCGGCGGCCTGCTCTACGGCTTCCTGCGCTGGCGCGGCAGCGCCGCGCCGACGCGCGCGCAATGGGGCAATGCCGCGGTCACCGGCACCCTGCTGCTCGGTCTCGGCAACGGCCTGGTCTGCTATGCCGAGCAATCGGTCGCCTCCGGACTCGCCGCCGTCGCGGTCGCCAGCATGCCGCTGTTCGCGGCGCTGTTCGGCACCGCCTACGGCCAGCGGCCGCGCCGCATCGAATGGATCGGCCTCGGCGTCGGCTTCCTCGGTGTCGTGCTGCTCAATCTCGGCGGCGGCATGACCGGCGCCCCGGCCGGCGCCGCCGCCCTGGTCGTCGCCGCGGCTGCCTGGGCGTTCGGATCGGTCTGGAGCCGCGGCCGCGACATGCCGCCGGCCGCGATGAACACCGCCGCGCAGATGCTCTGCGGCGGCGCGATCCTGAGCGTGGCCGCGCTGCTCTTCGGCGAACGCCTGCCGGCCGACCCGACGCTTCCGGCGACGCTCGCGGTGATCTACCTGATCGTGTTCGGCTCGCTGATCGCGTTCACCGCGTATCTGTACCTGCTCGCGAACGTCCGCCCGGTCCTGGCGACCAGCTACGCCTATGTCAACCCGCCGGTCGCCGTGCTGATCGGCGCCGGCCTGGCCGGCGAAGCGGTGGGCCTGAGCGATCTGGTCGCGATGGCGGTGATCCTGGGCGGCGTGGCGTTGATTACGTTGACGCGGGGGAAGTGAGGAGCAATCGACTAGCTCGGACAATCACTAAACTCAAAAAGCTCTGCCGAGGAAACGCATAGCTCAGGCAGACGTCTCCGGGCTTCGCGCACGCGAGGAGGATTCATGCGCGCTCCGGAGCTCATGCAGATTCAGATCGGTTGCCGCGAAAGATATCCGCGGCAGGCCACCATCAATCCGCCGAAAATGACAGAGCAAAATACATGAACGCCTGCAGCATCAGACAGGCACCAGCTCCAGCAATTCGAGGCAGACTCGTCGGATGCATGCCGAGGCAGTGCCGTGCCTACGAAAAAACAGGCCTTCTGAGAATCACCACAGAATAGATCATGACGCACAAGACCAGAACGGATGCCAGCGTGTAGATTCCAGAGTAAAAATGCATCCCTTTCGAGATCATCGTCAGCAGTGGAACACCAACCACCACCACGTACACCATGACATGAAATACATACGCAAGATACTTATGCTTTTCTTGAAACCAAACATGCCAGTTTCTTGCGACGCGAAACGTGTCAGCGCTCTGCCTCCCAGACTCCTCCAGAATACTTCTTTCGTATATTTCTGCTTGCGACATATAAAACCGCACAACCGAGTGCTTTAAATTATCTCTGGCATCTATAGCCGCCACCACCAGAAGGACCGTCAGGAAGCCAGCAAAGAGAAGGAAGCCATTACTCCCATATGTCAACGAGGCAGCCATCGGCGGCCACGCAACGACGAAAGCCGCTGCAGCGAGCAGCTTGAAATCCTCGAAAGAGCTTTTCGCATAAGAATCCAATCGATCAGATAATGCTGAATACTCTTTCAGCAAGTGTTCCAGATACAGATCGTCGCTCACGGCGCATTCCCTTCTCAAGATGACTGGCACCCAATGAGTTGCAAACGCTCGAGAGGAACTCCTGCGTTCCACTCATGACCGACCGCGCCCAGCGCGTCCACGCATGAGCCAGGGCCGCCACCTCGACGATCGCACCTCGCCTAATAGTGTAAGAGGCAGATGTACTGAAAGCGCTGGTCTCGCTGGACAAGCAATCATAGGCCGATCGCCAACCGTGGCGGAACGAAGGCCTCGCGCAAGGCAGCATGGAACGACGGACTTGTCACACAGACGCTCGCCACGGAACCGGGGTGACGGGCGGCTCGCAATAAGCGACAGCGCGCATTGCGCGTTCCGCAAACATCGCCTTTTTCAGTATCGGTCGGATCGACAGCGACGACCGCCGCAAATTGCGCGGAGTGTCAGATTGCTCATCGCCGAACAAAGGGCGCCCCGCGCGCCCTTCGCCGGCACCCGATCACGACTCGCGCAGCGCCGTCGTCACCGGCAGGCGCGCCGCGCGCAGCGCCGGCAGCAGGCCGCCGATGAAGCCGATCGCCAGCGCCCATTTGACGCCGGTCCACAACAGCGCCGGCGAGACGTTGAAGCGGAACACGACCTGGCTGAAGTTCGCGCCGAGCGTGGAGACCGTGTAGTTGTCGAAGATCGCCCAGGCGATGCCGGCGCCGAGCAGGCCGCCGAGCAGGGCCAGCAGCATCGTTTCGAGCATCACCGAGACCAGCACCGGCGGCGAGCGGAAGCCGATCGCGCGCAGCGTGGCGATCTCCCTCGCGCGCGTCGCGACCGCGGCGTACATCGTGTTGAGCGCGCCGAACATCGCGCCGATCGCCATGATCGCGGCGATCGCGATGCCGACGATCCGGATCGTCTTGGTCAGCTGCTCGGACTGCGCGGTGTAGTAGTCGAGCGTGGTCTTGGCGTCGACCTTGAGGCGCGGATCGGCCGCGAGCGCGGCCTTGAACGTGTCGAGCGCCTCGGGCGCGGTCAGCCGCACGGTCGCCGACTGGTAGCCGCCGCGCCGGTACGCCGAGGACACCGTGTCGACGTCGCCGAGCAGCTCGGACTCGTGCGCGTCGCCGGATTCGAACACGCCGACCACGCTCCACTGCTGGTTGTTGAGATTGATCGTCGCGCCGGGCTCCAGGCCCTCGAACTGCGCGCGCGCGCCGCGTCCGACGACCATCTCGCGCAGACCCGGCGTGAACGCGCTGCCTTCGACGATCTTGACGTTCGGGCGCAGCGCCCAGGCCTGCGGACCGATGCCGCGCACCTCGACGTTGGCGTCGGTGCCGGTCGACTTCTTCGGCAGGTTGGCGACGACGACCAGCTCCGGCGAGACGATCGGCTTGCCTTCGGCGTCGCGCAGGATGCCCGGCATCTGCGCGATCAGCGTGGCGTCCTCGCGCGACAGACCCGAGCTGAGCTCGGCGGTGGCGCCGCCGCGCAGCACGATGACGGTCTCGGTGTCGCCGGTGCTGCGCAGCGTCTTCTGCAGACCGTCGCCCATCGCGAGCAGCGCGACCAGCACGCCGACGACGCCGGCGATGCCGACGACGATCACCGACGAGGCGCCGAGCCGCTGCGCCAGCGTCGAGACGCCGATCCAGGTCACCGCCGCGGCCTGGCGGCCGCCGCGCGTGAACGCCATCCACAGCAGCAGCACGACGAACAGTGCGCCGAGCAGCCAGCCCGGCAGCATGATCCACGCGAGCAGCGACAGCAGCATCAGCGCGAGCGTGGCGAGTCCCCGCAAGAACGATTTCATGGCGTCTTCTCCTCAGCGTCCGGCCAGCGCATCGACGATCTTCAGCCGCATCGCGCGCAGCGCCGGCAAGGCGCCGACCAGCACGCCGATCAGCACCATCACGGCCAGGCCGATCGCCCAGGTCGTCGCGCCGACCGCGGGCAGCTGGACCGCGCCGCCGCTGGCCGCGCTGACGATCGGCATCAGCGCGGCGGCGATGCCGAGGCCGAGCACGCCGCCGAGCACGATCAGCAGCACGGCCTCGCCGAAGACCAGGCCGAGCACGGTGCGATCGGAGAAGCCGATCGTCTTCAGCGTCGCCAGCTCCGGTATGCGCTCGCGCACGGCCTGCGCCATCGTGTTGCCGGTCAGCAGCAGCAGCGTGAAGAACACCGCGCCCATGATCGCGCTGACGATCAGGCCGATGTCGCCGAGCTGCTTGGCGAACGACAGATTGAACGCCTGTTCGGTCTGCGTCTTGGTCTCGTGATCGGAGTTGGCCGAGATCGCGTCGACGGCGCGTGCGATCTCGCTGGACTGGTTCGGGTCGCTCACCTGGATCGTGATCCAGCCGACCTCGTGCGCGTCGTAGGCGTTGGCCTCGTCGAAGTAGTCCCAGCGGAACAGCAGCTGCTGCTCGATGCCGCGCTGCTTGGGATCGCGCGCCTCATAGAGGCCGACGACGTCGAAGGTCCAGCTGGTGTCGCCGGTCGCCTTGTTCGGATAGATCGCGCCGGTGACCGGCACCTTGTCGCCGACCTTCCAGCCGAAGCGGTTGGCCAGCGTGCGGCCGACCAACGCGCCGGTGCGCGTGGATTCGAACGCCTGGCGATGCTCGGGCGCGACCACGTAGTCCGAATAGACGTCGAAGAAATTCGGACCGATCGCGATGTTGAAACCCTGGTTCTTCGGATCGGTGTAGTAGCCGCCGAACCAGTTGGCCCAGGTCAGATTCTTGACGCCGGGTGTGGCCTGGATGCGCGGGATCAGGCTCTGCGGCAGCCCCTGGATGATCGAGAAGCGCGAGGAGACGATCATGCGGTCGACGCCGGCCGCCTCGCCGCCGGCATTGAACGCGACGCGCACGCCGTCGAGCAGGCCGAACAGCAGGAACGCCGCGAGCACCGACAGCAGCGTCAGCACCGTGCGCGTCTTGCGGCGGAACAGCGCCGCCCAGATCAGATGCAGGTATTTCATGGCATGAAGTCCTCTACGAGGGACCGGACAGGCGGGACGGCGTGAGCTGCGGCCGCGCGGACGCGACGGGCCGCGGCGCTCAGGCCACGACGCCGGTCCCGACCAGGGTGCCCTTGTCCAGATGCAGCGTGTGCGAAGCGTATTCGGCGGCCTTCGGATCGTGCGTGACCATGATGATCGTCTTGCCGTGCTCGCGATTGAGCGTCTGCAGCAGGCCGAGCACGTCCTCGGCGGACTGGCGGTCGAGGTCGCCGGTCGGTTCGTCGCAGACCAGCAGCGTCGGGTCGGACACGATCGCGCGTGCGATCGCGACGCGCTGCTGCTGGCCGCCCGACAGCTCGTTCGGCTTGTGGCCGGCGCGGTCGGCCAGACCGACCAGCTGCAGCGCGATCGACGCGTTGCGGCGGCGCTCGGCGGCCGAGAGCTTGGTCAACAGCAGCGGCACCTCGACGTTCTTCTGCGCGGTCAGCATCGGCAGCAGGTTGTAGAACTGGAAGATGAAGCCGACGTGGCCGGCGCGCCACTTGGCGAGCGCGCCGCCGCCGAGCGTATCGATGCGCTGGCCGCCGACCGCGATGCTGCCGCCGCTCGGCGAGTCGAGTCCGCCGATCAGGTTCAGCAGCGTCGTCTTGCCGGAGCCGGACGGTCCCATCAGCGCCAGGAAGTCGCCGGCGGCGATGTCGAGGTCGATGTGGTGCAGCACTTCGACCTTCTGCTTGCCGCGCTCGTAGACCTTGCTGACGTCGCGGATTTCGACCAGTGTGCTCATCGCTCGTACCTCGTCTCGAAACCGGCCGCTGGGGGCCGAGGATTGTGTCGCGTTCCAACGCCTTCGTCGCGAAGGCTCCGATTCGCCCTGCCCTACTGTCGCGCCGCCGTGTCGACGCGCGCGCCGTCGATGAGCGTCGGCGGCGGTGCACGGACCACGCGCGTGCCGACCGGCAGGCCCTCGACCAGGCGCAGGTCGGCATAGTTCTGGCCCGGCGTCACCGATTGTGCGCGCACGCGCTCGCCGTCGATCACGTAGACCTGGCTGCGGCCGTCGCGCTGCACGATCGCCGAGGCCGGCACCAGCACGCCCTTCGGCGGTTCGGCCGCGGCGGCCGGCTTGGCCTCCTCGAGGAACGACACGCGCGCGCCCATGTCCGGCAGGATGCGCGGATCCTTCTGGCGCAGGCCCACGCGCACCTTGACGGTGGCCTTGCCGCGATCGGCGGTCGGGATGATCGCGATCACATGGGCCGGGATCGTCCAGTCCTGGTAGGCATCGAGCACGGCCTGCGCCGGCGCTCCGGCGACGACGCGGTTGATGTAGGACTCGTTGACGTCGACCTCGATCTCGAGCGAATCCATGTCGACGATCGTGCCGATGCCGGTACGCGTGAAGCCGCCGCCGGCCGACAGCGGCGAGACGATCTCGCCGACCTGGGCCGCCTTGGCGATCACGATGCCGCCGAACGGCGCGCGTACGGTCGTGTAGTCCAGCTGCACCTGCGCGCTGCGCAGCTGCGCCTCGGCGAGCTCGGCGTAGCGCTGCTGCGCGAGCAGCTGCGCCTGCAGCGTCTCGGTGCGCGTGCGCGCGGTCTCCTCGGCCTGCTGCGAGACCAGCTTGCGGCCGACCAGCTCGGTCTGGCGCTTCAGATCGCGCCGCGCCTGGGCGAGCTCGGCCTGGTACTGGCCGAGCTGCGCGCGCGCTTGCGCGAGCTGCGCCTTTGCCTGGCCGAGTCCGGCCTGCTGCGCGGTGTCCTCGAGCCGCGCCAGCACCTGGCCGGCCTCGACGCGCTCGCCTTCCTCGATCAGCACCTCGGTCAGCGTGCCGGTGATCTGTGCCGAGACGGTCGCCTGGCGGCGCGCGGTCACGTAGCCGGTGGCCTGCAGCACGGCGGTCGCGCCTTCGCCGCTGGCGACCGGCGCGACCGCGACGGCGGCCTCGACCGGTACCGGCTGCGCGCGCCCGAACAGCCACCACGCGCCGGCACTGGCCGCGGCCAGCAGCACGACCACGGCGGCGACGATCCACGGCGCCTTCGACGCCGGTTCGGGCGTGGTGCGATCGATGCGCAGCTGGTTCAGAAGATCGCTGGTATTGCTCATGTCCCCTTTCCACACGCCCCGTTCGATCGGCGAGTCTGCCATAGACTGTCGGCGCGGCAGAGGTGCCGCAAGGCACGGCTTTCAGGCCGCCGAGGTGACGCATGTCAGGTACCGCCGCCGGCTACTCCGGCAAACCGACGTGGCAGAAGCTGGGCCTGACGCCGACGCTGCGCGTTCATCTGCGCGGCCTGCCGGCGGAGGACTACCGCGCATTGACCGGCATGGCGCCCGGCACGCCCGAGCTGGTCGGCCCGCGCGCGGCGTTCGACCTGGCCCACGTGTTCGCGACCACGGCCGCCGGGCTCGCCCGGGCGCTCGCCGCGCTCGATCCGCGCCTGCCGCCGGCCGGCGCGATCTGGGTGTCCTGGCCCAAGCGCAGCGCGCGCGTGCCGACCGACGTCACCGAGGACACGATCCGCGCCTTGGCGCTGCCGCTCGGCCTGGTCGACGTCAAGGTCTGCGCGGTCGACGCGGTCTGGTCCGGACTCAAGCTGGTCCGGCGCAAGGCGCTGCGGCAGCCGACCTGACCTCCAGGGTGCGACGCCGCGCCGCAAGCACGCCGCACCGCCGTTTGACGCCGGTCAAGCGGCACCGGGACGCCGCTTCCTACGCTGCGCTTCCGGATCGCAGGAGACCACCCATGCACGCACTCGCGCAGACCAACGAGCTGATCCGCTGGGGGCCGGAACTGAGCGTCGGCATCGAGGAGATCGACGACCAGCACCGCGTGCTGGTCGATCTGCTGAACGAGCTCAACGCCGCGACGCTGGCGCATCACGGCGCGCAGGAGGCGCCGCAGATCCTCGAGAAGCTGATCGACTACACGCGCATCCACTTCGCGGTCGAGGAGAGCCTGATGCGCCTGTTCGACTATCCGGACTACGAGAACCACAAGGACAGTCACGACAAGCTCGTCGAGGAGGTCATGCGGCTGCGCCACCGCGTCGTCGTCGAACACAAGCCGATCACGTTCGAGCTGCTGCACTTCCTCAAGAAGTGGCTGACGATCCACATCATGGAGTCCGACGCGCACTACACGCCGTACTTCCTGAGCCGCGGCGTCGCGGCGACCCACCGCAAGCCGTCGTGGTGGGCGCGCCTGCGCGGCCGTGGTTGAGCGAGTCATCGCGTCTCGGGCGTGGACGTGCCGCCCGCCCCGGCTCGAGGCCCGAGCCGCGTCCGGCCGGGCCGGGCGCGCGTGTCGTAGCGGCCTGACCTGCGCCAGCCGGCTCTGACCAACCGGATCGACGCAGGCGCCTCGGCAACGGTCGCGCGGCACGCGATACGACCCGGCTCCGCCGCGACCGGAAGCCGTTCCTGCGCGCCGCGATCCTGGTCGCATGCGACGTGACGGCAGCCCACCATCCCCGTCACCGTTACGCGCCATGAACGCCTGCCGTTGCCGCAATCGACGCCCGCAAGGCCTCGTTGGCAGCAACCGTCGCTCCTCACGATCGGGCATGGACATTCCGCACCGCACAGGGAAAACTTCCCGAGCACGGCGATCGCCGTGCATCCGACGATCGGATCGGGGAGACGATGATCTCCTCGGCCAACGGGGAGGGAGATCGCGTGGACCTCGCGGTTCGCATCGGTCGATGGCGGGCGCATTCTTTGCTGCTTCGCAGCATACGCGCAGCGCGTCAGGCGGCAGCCACGGCGGTGCTCCTCGCCGTGCTCGCCGGCGGCTGCGCGCATTACGCGCCGGCGCCGTTGTCGCCGACCGCGACCCTGGACGCGTTCGAGACACGCACGCCCGATGATGCTGCAATGCGCGAACGCGTCGCGGACCTGTTTCCGACGCTCGCGACCGACTGGCCGCCGTCGCGATGGGATCGTGGATCGGTGCTGGCGCTGGCGATCGCCGCCAATGCGACGCTCGGCGTCGCGCGCGCCGAGTACGACGCCGCGCTCGGCCGCCGCGCGGTGGCCGGCCTACCGGCCGATCCCGGGCTGTCGCTGCAGACCGAATACGCGCGCCGCGAGCAGGAGCCGTGGTTGTACGGGCTCGGCCTCGATTGGGTGCTGCCCTCGCCGGCGCGGCGCCGCCTCGACCGGGCGATCGTCGATGCCGAGGTCCAGACCGCACGGGGCGATCTGCTCGCGCAGGTCTGGCAGCTGCGCCAGCGCGTTGCGACCGCGCTGTCGGCGCTCGAGGCGGGCCGGCGCCGCACCGCGCAGCTGGAGCGGCTGGCCGCGCTGCAGCTGCGGCGCGCCGAGCAGATGGACCGGCGCGTCGCGGCCGGCGAGGATGCGGCGGCCGATGCGCTGCCGGCGCGCGAGGCGGCGCTGCACGCGGCCGCCGCACACGCCGACGCGGTGATCGCGCTGGCCGAGGCGCGGTCCGCGTTCGCCGAGGCGCTCGGCCTGACGGCCGCGGCGGCGGACGGGCTGTCGGTCGACTGGTCCGACTGGGGACGGCCACCGCCGCTCGCATCGGATCTGCTCGCGGCGCGGCGCGAGGAGGCGCTGCTGGCGCGCGCCGATCTGGCAGCGCTGATCGCCGCGTACGACGCGGCCGAACGGCGCCTGCAGCGCGCGATCGCACGCCAGTATCCGCAGTGGGTGCTGTCGCCCGGTTACCAATGGGACCACGGCATCGTCAAGCTGCCGCTCGCGCTCGGCCTGCAACTGCCGCTGTTCGACCGCAACCGCGGCGAGATCGCCGAGGCGACCGGCGCGCGCGACGTCGCCGGCGCGCGCCTGATCGCGCTGCAGGCCGAGATCCACGCGCGCATCGATGCGGCACGCGCCACCGAGGCGCTGGCCGCCGATGCAGCGATCGCGGCCGAGCGGCGCGCCGCGGCGGCCGACGACCGTCAGCGCCGCGCCGAACGCGCGCTTGCGGCCGGCGCGATCGACCGCAGCGAAGCGCTCGCGGCCGAGATCGAGGCCGCCGAGGCCGCACTGGCCGTGCTCGACCGGCAAGCCGCCTGGCAGGCGGCGCGCCTCGCGCTCGAGGACGCGCTGCATGCGCCGCTGTCGGGCCCGGAAACCACCCTTGCCCCACCCGCCGGAGTGCCCCGATGAGACCCCTGAATGCAGTCCGCGCGACGATCGCCGCCTGCCTGCTCGCGGCGGCGACCGGCATGGCCGCGCCACCGGACGCGGATGACGACGACGACGGCGGCGACGCCCTGGTGCTGACGGCGGCCCAGGTCGAGGCGATCGGCTTGCGCGTCGCTGCGCCGGTCGCGGCCGCGCCGTCGCGGCGGATCGCGGCCTACGGACGCGTGCTCGATTCGGCGCAGCCGGTCGCCGCGTTCGCGGCTGCCGACGGCCAGCGCGCGGCCGAGCGCGCGGCGCGGCTCGAGCGCGACCGGCTGCGCAGCCTGCACGCCGACGGCGCCGCCGCCGCATTGCGCCGCGTCGAGGCGGCCGACGCCGAACTCGCGGCCGCACAAGCCGCACTCGCGGCTGGACAGGCCGCGCTGACGGCGCAGTGGACGCCGCTGATGCGACTCGACGAAGCCACACGGCAGGCGCTGCTGACGCGCCTGCGCGACGGTCGCAGCGTCTTGATCCGCGCCGACCTGCCGGGCCGGCAGCGCGTGGCCGTCTTGCCCGAGCGCGCGCGGGTGCGCGTCGACGGCGTCGAGCACGAGGCGCAGGTGCTCGGCGCGCTGCGCAGCGGCGAGACCGCGTTGCCGGCGCTGCTGCTGGAGCTCGCGCTCGACGGACTCGGCAGCGGTGTCGCACTGGCCGTCACGCTCGACGGCGAGCCGCTCGCCGGCTTCCTGCTGCCGCAGGCGGCCTTGCTGTACGACGAGCACGGCGCGCACGTCTACTGCGAGGACGAGGCCGCGGGCGGCGCGGCCGAACGGCGCTACCGGCGGCGCGCGGTCGAGGCGCTGATGCCGTCCGGCGAGGCATACCTGGTGCGCGGCGTCGACGCCGACGACCGCGTCGTCGTGCACGGTCTGGGCCTGCTCTGGTCGATGCAGGGCGGTCCGGTGACCGACGACGACGACTGACGCATGCTCGCCGCCCTCGTCCGCGCCTCGCTGGCCCATCCGCGCATCGTCGCGGCACTCGCGCTGCTGGTCACGCTGGCCGGTGCGTTCGCGCTGGCGCGTGCGCGCTTCGACGTGTTTCCGGACTTCGCGCCGCCGTTCGTGCTCGTGCAGATCGAGGCGCCGGGCCTGTCGGCGCCGCAGGTCGAGGCACAGGTGACGCGGCCGGTCGAGTCGCTACTGGCCGGCACCGAGAACGTCGCGACGATCCGCTCGAGCTCGGCGCAGGGCCTGGCCGCGATCCGCGTGATCTTCCACCGCGGCAGCGATCCGCACCGCCAGCGCCAGGCCGTGATCGAGCGGCTGGCCGAGTCCGCCGGCCTGCTGCCCGAGGGCGTGCGCGCGCCGCAGCTCTCGCCGCTGTCCTCGTCGATGGAGTACCTGCTGCACTTCGGCTACACCAGCGATACGCTCGACCCCCTCGCGCTGCGCGACCTCGTGCAATGGTCGGTCAAGCCGCAGATCCTGGCCGTGCCGGGCGTCGCCCACGTGCAACTGTTCGGCGGCCAGGCGCGCGAGCGCCGCGTCGAGATCGACCCGCTGCGCCTGGCCGCGGCGGGGCTCGGACTCGATGCGATCGTCGAGGCGATCGCCGCGGCGACCGCGCCGGCCGGCGCCGGCTACGTCGAGACCGCGGTGCAGCGGCTGGTGGTCCAGGTCGAGCCGACCGCGAGCGACGCCGCCGCGCTGGCCGCGGCCGTCGTCGACGTCGCCGCCGGCGTGCCGCGCCGGCTCGGCGACGTGGCGAGCGTCGTCGACGGCGCGCAGCCGCTGTTCGGCGATGCGACGATCGCCGGCAAGCCAGGCATCCTCGTCGAGACCTCCTCGCAGTTCGGCGCGAACACGCTGGAAGCCACGCGCGCGCTCGAGGCGCGGCTCGACGCGCTCGCGCCGGCGCTGGCGGCGCAGGGCGTCACCTATCATCCGGCGCTGCTGCGGCCGGCCAGCTTCGTCGAGCACGCGATCGAGAAGATGCGCCGCTCGCTGATCATCGGCGCCGCGCTGGTCGTCGCGCTGCTGCTGGTGATGCTGCGCGACTGGCGCGGTGCGCTGATCTCCTTCAGCGCGATTCCGCTGGCGCTGCTCGCGGCGGTCTGGCTGCTGTCGGCCTGGGGCTTCAGCCTCAACACGATGACGCTCGGCGGCCTGGTCGTCGCGCTCGGCGTGGTCGTCGACGATGCGGTGATCGACGTGGAGAACATCCTGCGCCGGCGCCGCGAGGCGGCCGCCGGCGCCGACGTCGACGCGTTGTTCGCCGCGGCCTCGCTCGAGGTGCGCCGGCCGGTGTTCTACGCGACCGCCGCCGTCGCGGTCGCGTTCGTGCCGATCCTGTCGATGAGCGGCCTGCAGGGCGCGTTCTTCGGACCGCTGTCGATCGCATTCCTGCTCGCGGTCGGCCTGTCGCTGATCGTCGCGCTGGCGGTCACGCCGGCACTGTGCATGCTGTTCATGCGCGACCACGCGCCGGCGCCCGAGGCGCGCTTCCTCGACCGCTGCAAGACGCTGCAGCGCGGCATCGTCGCACGCGCCGCGGCGCGTCCGCTGCTGCCGGCGGTGCTGCTGATCGTGACCGGCGTGGCCGGCGTCGCGCTGCTGCCGCTGTTCGGCGCACGGCTGCTGCCGGACTTCCGCGAGACCTATCTGATCGCGCACAGCAGCCTGCGGCCCGGCGTCGCGATCGCCGAGACCGCGCGCGTCGGCCGCGAAGTATCCGAGCGCCTGCTCGCGATCGACGGCGTGCGCAGCGTCGCCCAGCAGATCGGCCGCGCCGAGAACGGCCAGGACACCGACACGCCGAACGAGAGCGAGTTCGAGATCCGCATCGAGCCGACCGCGGCGCGCCCGCTCGAGGCGATCGAAGCCGACATCCGCGCGGTGTTCGAGCGCTATCCGAACCAGCAGGCCGAGGTCTATTCGGTGCTGGCCGAGCGCATCGGCGAGACGCTGACCGGCGAGAGCGCGCCGTTCTCGGTCGGCGTGTTCGGCAGCGATCTGGACGAGAACGACCGCGTCGCTGCGGCGATCGCCGAGGTCATCGGCGATCTGCCCGACGCGGCCGGCGTGCGCCTGGTCGTGCCGCCGCGCGAGCCGCAGCTGCGCGTGCAGCTCGACGTCGAGGCCCTGGCGCTGCACGGCCTGGCCGCCGGCGAGGTGCTGCGCACGATCCAGGCCGCGTTCCACGGCACCGTCGCGGCCGAGATGACGCTGCCGGATCGCAGCCTGCCGGTGGTCGTGCGAATCGCCGGCGGCGAAGGCGGCCCCGACGCGCTGCGACGCCTGCCGCTGCGCGGCCGCGACGGCGCGACCGTCACGCTCGGCGAGCTCGCGTCGATCGATCTGGTCAGCGCGCGCAGCGTGCTCGACCACGAGGACGGTCTGCGCCGCCAGGTGGTCGTCGCGCGGCCCGAGGGCGGCGACCACGTCGGCTTCGCGGCGCGTGCGCGCGAGGCGATCGCGGCCAAGGTCGCGCTGCCGCCCGGCGTGTACCTGCGCTACGGCGGCAGCGCCGAGGCGCAGCGCGCGGCCGCGCGCGAGCTGATCGTGCATTCGGGCTTCGCCGCGGTCGTGATCGTGCTGCTGCTGGCGCTCGCGTTCGGTCGCGCGCGCCACGTCGCACTGACGCTGGCCGCGCTGCCGAGCACGCTGATCGGCGGCGTCGCCGCGCTCTGGCTGAGCGGCGGCACATTGAATCTCGGCGCGATGGTCGGCTTCGTCGCGCTGTTCGGCATGGCCGCGCGCAACACGATCCTGCTGATCTCGCACTACGACCATCTGGTCCACGCCGAAGGCGCGCCGTGGACGCTGGACACCGCGCTGCGCGGCGCGACCGAGCGCCTGACGCCGGTGCTGCTGACCGCGCTGCTGACCGCGCTGGCGCTGCTGCCGGTCGCGCTGCAGAGCCGCGAGGCCGGCCACGAGATCGAAGGCCCGATGGCGATCGTGCTGCTCGGCGGCCTGGTGTCCTCGACCCTGGTCAGCCTGCTGCTGATTCCGCCGCTGGCGGTGCGCTGGCTGCGCATGACACCGGCGCGCTGACGGCGCCCGGGACCGCGGCACGCGGACCTCCGCTGTCCGCGTGCCGCACCCACCACCACGGGGGAACCTCAGTCGAAGCCTTCGGCCAGCAGCGACTCGGACACGCCGGCCGATCCGCGCAGGTACAGCTGGGCCAGCGTCCCGATGCCCTGCACGTTGACGCGCACCAGCACGTCGCCGTTGCTGCTGGCCCAGCCGTCCTCGCCTAGATAGTTCGTATCGATCAGGCCGGACGTGGTGACCGAGGTCACCGCGCGCTCGACCACGCCGCTGGCGGTCGGCACCTTGACCAGATCGCCGGGGCCGAGCTCACGCACCGGCGCGGCGCCCGGACGCAGCCGCCAGATGCCGCGTTCGTTCGGATTGCCGACCTCACCGAAGATCAGCACCTCGCCGCTGTCGAGCACCTGCGTGCGATGGAACTCGCGCCACGGCCGGCCCGGCGCCGCAGCGTAGCTGCCGGTGTCGCCGACGATCGCGATCGGCTCCGGCGGCAGGCCCGGCACCAGGCGCCAGACGCCGGCGGTCGAGCTGGTGCCGGCGATCGGCTTGATCGTCGTGCGCAGCAGGCCGTAGCGGCCGGCCGCGGCCAGCTCGGTCGGCGCGCCGGTCGCGTTGAACACGTAGCCGCTGTAGCCGGGACCGAGGCTGCCCTCGACGTTGTAGAGATAGACCGGCGCATTCTGGCCGTCGGCATGCAGGAAGCCGCCGTTGGTCGAACCGGCCGGCGAGCTCACGCGCGCCCAGAAATAGAACGCGTCGCGATGCGCCGGACGGATCGCGCCGAACTCGCTGAACGTATACGAGGTGTCGTTCATCCCCGGCCCGAGGCTGCCGGTCACCGCCGCGCGCGCCTGCACTTGCGGCGCGCCGCGGCACAGCGAGAAAATCCCGCGGCCGTTGGTCCCGCTCTCGCGGAACGCGGCGGCGACGTAGACCTCGCCACGGCTACCGACCACCGGCATGTCGATCGTGTAGCTGCCGCTGTCGTAGAACACCGCCGAGCCGATGCCGGGCGCATGGGCGGGTTCGCTCGATCCCTCCAGCAAGCAGGCGCGATTGCCGACCCCTCCCTGATGCAGGATCACCGCGTGCAGCGAGCCGGTCACGGTCGCGTCGATCAGTACCCGCTGACCCGGCAACGCGCGGGCGCGCGGGTAGCCGGTGCTGGTCGTCGTGCCGAGATTCGTGAACACGATGCCCGCGCCAAGGCCCGGACCGAGCGCGCCTTCGGTATTGAGCCGCGCGATCTCGGCATTGGCCGAGCCGGTCCACATCCACACGCCGTAGGTCGCCGCGTCGGCCGGCTGGGTCGGCTCGCCGGCGCGCGCGCCGAAGACGCGATGGGCCTGGCCGCTCGAATCCTGCTTCTGGAACAGCGTGCGGAACACGTGGCCGGCCTCGCCGCCGCTGCGGCCCGGTCCGGTCGCGCCGGTGGCCATGTTCTCGGCGATCGGCGTCAGCGTGCCGTTGCGCTCGGCCCACAGCGAGAACGGAGCGGCGCTGCCGGCATTGCGCGCGAAGCCGAGCGCGCCGTTGCCGCCGCTGGCCAGCGAGGCCCACTCCAGATCGAAGCCGACGGCCGACGGCAGCAGCGGCGGAATCGACAGACCCGAGTCGGTGTCGGCAGCGACGACGCGCCAGTCCGGTGCGGCCCCGGCGGCGGATGCGCCGAGCGCGAACGTGCAGGCCAGGACCAGGGCGGTGGGGCGGATACGGAACATCAGGGCTACTCCATGTCGTGCGAACGGGCGGAACGCCGCAGGCGCCGGATCGGACCGGCAGGGCCGGCGCCGGCCGCGGCGGCGAACCGGGCGGCAGTCTGGGCGACGCGCGCGGCCGAGTCGGCACGGACCGGCACCGGCGCGGTAACGAAGCGGTAACGGCATCGATCCGACATCGCGCTGCGATGACGGATCGATGATTCAACTGAGAAAGTACGCCGCGCGACGCAGACAGGGGTGGCTGCGCGCGCAACCCGGACACGAGGTGACGAAACGATGAAAGACACCCCATCCCCGCGCGAGCAGACCTGCTATCGCTACCGGTTCGGCACGGCGGAGTTCGACGAGGCGACCTACGAGCTGCGCGTGGCCGGGCTGCGCGTGGAGGTCGAGCGGCGCGCGCTGGAGGTCCTGGCCTGCCTGCTGCGCCATGCCGGCGAGGTCGTCACCAAGGAGGAACTGTTCGCCGAGGTCTGGGCCGGCCGCGTCACCGTCGACAAGGTGCTGCCGAACGCGATCGCCAAGCTGCGCCGCGCGCTCGGCGAGGCCAATGCCGAACTGCTGACGACGCAGGCGCGGATCGGCTATCGCCTCGGCGGCCTGATCGAGCGCGTCGCGATCGGCCGCACGCTGCCCAACCCGCTCGCGCTGCGCGCCGGCCAGCCGGTGCCGGGCCGCGAGAACTTCATGCTGCGCCGCCAGCTCGGCGGCCATCACGACAGCGAGGTCTGGCTGGCCGAGCACGCCAAGACGCACGAGCGGCGCGTCTACAAGTTCGCGGTCGGCGACGATCGGCTCAAGGCGCTCAAGCGCGAGGCGACGCTGGCGCGCGTGCTGCAGGAGAGCCTGGAAGGGCCGCGCCCGTTCGTCGACCTGATCGACTGGAACTTCGAGAGCGCACCGTTCTTCCTCGAATGCGGCTACGGCGGCGAGAGCCTGCAGGCCTGGGCCGAGCACGCGCTGGCGACGCTGCCGACGGCCGAACGGCTGGCCTTGTTCCTCGACGTCGCCGACGCGGTCGCCGCCGCGCACGCGGTCGGCGTGCTGCACAAGGACCTCAAGCCGGCCAATGTGCTGGTCGAGACCGACGGCGACCGCCGCCGCGTGCGCCTGACCGACTTCGGCAGCGGCCGCATGCTCGATCCGGACCGCATCGAAGAGCTCGGCATCACGCGCTTCGGCCTGTCGGCGACCCAGCACCTGGCCGCCGATTCCTCGTCCGGCACGCCGCTGTACCTGGCGCCGGAGGTGTTCGCCGGCTACGCCTCGACCGTGCGCAGCGACGTCTACGCGCTCGGCGTGATGCTGTACCAGCTGATCGCCGGCCAGATCGCCAAGCCGATGGCGTCGGGCTGGGAGCAGGACGTCGACGATCCGCTGCTGCGCGAGGACATCGCGCAGGCCACGCACGGCGACCCGGCGCAGCGCCTCGGCAGCGCCGCGGAACTGGCCGCGCGCCTGCGCGCCTTGCCGGCCCGGCACGCGGCTGACCGCCGCGCGCGCGAGGCCGAGGCACAGGCCGCGCGCGAGCGCGAGTCGCTGGCACGCAGCCGCGCACGGCGTCCGTATCTGTTCGCGCTGGTCGCGGTCCTGATCGCCGGCGTCGTCAGCGCGCTGGCGCTGTATCGCACGGCGGTGCAGGCGCGCGACCGCGCCGAGCGCGAGCTGGCCTCGGCGGTCGCGATCAACCGCTTCCTCAACGAGGACCTGATCAGCCGCGCCAATCCGCTGGTCGTCGCCAAGGGCCAGGGCGCGACGCTGCAGGAGGTGCTGATCGGTGCGCGCGAGCGCATCGCCGGCCGCTTCGCCGGGCAGCCGCTGGTCGAAGCCTCGATCCGCAGCAGCCTCAGCGCGCTGTTCAACACGATCGAACGCCTGCCCGACGCCGAGGACGAGGCGCGCCGAGCGCTGGCGCTGTACGAACGTGAGGAAGGCCCCTCCAGCCTCGACGCGCTGAAGGCGCGCGGCGTGCTGATCCGCCTGCTGACGCGCACCGCCAAGTTCGACGAGTGCCTGCGCGAGCTGCAGACCTTCGACCGTCTGCTCGAAGGCTCGACCGAACCGTACGCGGCCTATCTGCAGGCCTATGCCTGGGGCATCTACCACATGAACCGCGGCGACTACGCCAAGGCCCTGCCCGAATACCGCAAGGCGATCCCGGAGCTGGCCGAGCTCGAGCCGCGCAATCGGATCCTGCGCGATTCGCTGCGCATGGACCTGATCGGCGCGCTGACCCAGACCGGCCAGCTCGACGAGGCGCGCCGCGAAGGCGAGGCGCTGATCGCCGAGATGCGCGGACGCGGCGACGAGAACGGTCTGACGATCGCGTTCGCGCGCGCGGCCGTCGCGCGGACCTGGACGCTCGAAGGCGACTACGAGACCGCGCAGACCCAGCTGCTCGACGCGCAGAAGACGATCGTCACGCTGCTCGGCCCCGAGCACACGCGCAATCTGATGGTGCTGAGCGATCTGTTCGACATCGCGATGCGCCGCCAGGACTGGCCGGCTGCGCTCGACTACGCGCAGCGCGTGCACGAGGGCTTCCGCGCCAAGCTCGGCGAGGGTCACAACGTCAGCGACGCGACGCTGGCCAACTGGGGTCAGGCGCTGTACGAGAGCGGCGACGCGGCCGGCGCCTACGCGCGCCTGGCACCGGCGCAGCAACGCCTGGCCGAACGGCTCTCGCCCGACAATCCGCAGGCCCAGCTCGCCGGCTTCTGGACCGCCGCCGCCGCCGTCGAGTCCGGCCGTTCCGAGGCGGCCGAGGCGATCGTGCCGACGTTGAAAGCCGAAGCGCTCGAGGCCGGCGCGGGCGATGGGCTGTGGGCGTATCGCCTCGAGGCGCTGCGCGGCCTGCTCGCCGCTGCGCGCGGCCGCGGCGACGAAGCCGACACCGCACTGCGTGGTGCGCTGGCCGGTATCGAAGGCCGCGACGCCGCGCCGAGCCGCGTGTTCGCCCTCGCCCGTCGCGCGGCGAACGGCGCTTCCTTGTCGCCGCCACGCCCCGCACAATCGCCGCTTTCCCGCGAGAGCCCGCCATGACCTACGCCATTCCTGCATCGCCGATCGCCAGCGTGCCGATCGCCGGTGAAGCCGAGCGCTTTCCGGTGCACCGGATCTACTGCATCGGCCGCAACTACGCCGACCACGCGCGCGAGATGGGCGCGACCGCGGACCGCTCGCAGCCGGTGTTCTTCATGAAGCCGGCCGATGCGATCGTGGCCGACGGGGCCGACGTGCCGTATCCGCAGGCGACCGAGGATCTGCATCACGAGGTCGAGATGGTCGTCGCGCTCGGCGGCGGCGGGCGCGACATCGCGGTCGCCGACGCACTCGGCTGCGTGTTCGGCTACGGCGTCGGCCTGGACCTGACGCGACGCGATCTGCAGGCGCGCGCGAAGGCCGGCGGCCTGCCGTGGGACGTCGCCAAGGGCTTCGACCATTCCGCGCCGATGTCGGCGCTGCATCGCGCAGCCGCGATCGGCCATCCGGCTCGCGGCGCGCTGACGCTGCACGTCGGCGGCACGCTGCGCCAGAACGGCGACGTCGCCGACATGGTGTTCAGCGTCGCCGAGGTCATCCACGAGCTGTCGCGGCTGTACGAACTGCGTGCCGGCGATCTGATCTTCACCGGCACGCCGGCGGGCGTCGCGGCGTTGCGGCGCGGCGACGCGTTCGTCGCGGCACTGGAAGGCGTCGCGACGCTCGAGGGCCGCATCGTCTGAGGCCGCGCCGGCTCTGACGATACGCGGCCGGTGCCGGCGAGGCACCGGCCGCGCGCGACGCCTCAGGCCGGCAGCGGCGCCGATGCGTCGCGCCGGTGCAGCATGCGGTACAGCGCCGGCAGCACGAGCAGGGTCAGCAGCGTCGAGGACACGATGCCGCCGATCACGACGGTCGCCAGCGGGCGCTGCACCTCCGAGCCGGCCCCGACGTTGACGGCCATCGGCACGAAGCCGAGCGAGGCGACCAATGCCGTCATCAGCACCGGCCGCAGCCGGCCGAGCGCGCCGTCGAACACCGCGGTGTCCAGCGCCTGCCCCTGCGCGCGCAGCTTGTTGATGAACGCGATCATCACCAGGCCATTGAGCACGGCGACGCCGGACAGCGCGATGAAGCCGACGCCGGCCGAGATCGACAACGGGATGCCGCGCAGCGCCAGCGCGACGACGCCGCCGGTCAGCGCCAGCGGCACGCCGCTGAACACGATCGCCGCGTCGCGCAGCGAGCCGAACGCCATGAACAGCAGCGAGAAGATGATCGCCAGCGTCACCGGCACGACGACCGCGAGGCGCTGCCCGGCCGAGATCAGCTGCTCGAACGTGCCGCCGTAGTCGATCCAGTAGCCGGTCGGCACGGTCACCTGCGCGGCGACCGCCTGCTGCAGGTCGGCGACGAAGCGGCCGAGGTCGCGGCCGCGCACGTTGGCGGTGACGACGACGCGGCGCTTGCCGTTCTCGCGGTTGATCTGGTTGGGCCCGTCGCGGGTCTCGATCCGCGCGACCTCGCGCAGCGGCACCGTATGCGGCGTGCCGACCGCGAAGCCACCGGTGCGGCTGGACTCGTCGCCGCCGTCGCTGCCGCCGAGCGGGATCGGCAGATCGGCCAATGCGGCCGGATCCTGGCGCAGGCGCTCGGGCAGGCGCACGACGATGTCGAAGCGGCGGTCGCCCTCGAACAGCTGGCCGGCGACCTCGCCGCCGACCGCGGTCGCGACCGTGTCCTGCACGTCGCCGGGATTGAGGCCGTAGCGGATCAGCGAGGCGCGATCGGGCGTGATCGTCAGCATCGGCAGGCCGCTGGCCTGCTCGGTCTTGACGTCGGCCGCGCCGGGCACGGCCTGCGCGACGCGCTCGATGCGCCGGCCGATCTCGAGCAGCGTGTCCAGATCGTCGCCGTAGACCTTGATCGCGACGTCGGCGCGCACGCCGGAGATCAGCTCGTTCATGCGCATCTGGATCGGCTGCGTGAACTCGTAGTTGTTGCCGGGCAGACGCTGCACCGCGGCCTCGATCTCGGCGACCAGACGCTCGCGCGGCTTGCGCGGGTCGGGCCACTGCTCGCGCGGCTTGAGCATCACGAAGGTGTCGGTGACCGACGGCGGCATCGGGTCGGTCGCGACCTCGGCGGTGCCGAGCTTGCCGAACACGCGCTCGACCTCGGGAAACCGCGTGATGTGCTGCTCGAGCGTCGCCTGCATCGTCACGGCCTGTTCGAGGCTGGTGCCGGGGATGCGCATCGCATGCAGCGCGATGTCGCCCTCGTCGAGGTTCGGGATGAACTCGGCACCGAGCCGCGTCGCCAGCCAGCCGCAGGCGACGACCAGTAAGGCCGCCGCCGCGATGATCCAGCCGCCGCGCCGCAGCGATCCGGTCAGCAGCGGCGCATAGGCGCGCCGCGCGGCGCGCATCAGCCGGTTCTCGTGCTCCTGGACGCGGCCGCCGAGCATCAGCGCGATCGCCGCCGGTACGAACGTCAGCGCCAGCACCATCGCGCCGCTCAGCGCGAGCACGACGGTGATCGCCATCGGGTGGAACATCTTGCCCTCGATGCCGGTGAGCGCAAAGATCGGCAGATATACCGCGGTGATGATGCCCAGGCCGAACAGGCTCGGCCGGATCACCTCGGCGCTGGCCTGCGCGGTCAATGCGTGGCGCTCGGCCGCCGTCATCACGCGGCCGAGCCGCTGCTGCATCTCGCCGAAGCGGCGCAGGCAGTTCTCGATGATGATGACCGCGCCGTCGACGATCAGGCCGAAGTCGAGCGCGCCCAGGCTCATCAGATTGCCCGAAACGCCGCCGCGCACCATGCCCGAGACCGTGAACAGCATCGCCAGCGGGATCACCGCCGCGGTGATCAGCGCCGCGCGGAAATTGCCGAGCAGCGCGAATAGCACGACGATCACCAGCAGTGCGCCTTCGATCAGGTTCTTCGACACGGTGCGGATCGTGCGGTCGACCAGGCCGGTGCGGTCGTAGACCGGATGCGCGTCGACGCCGGCCGGCAGGCCGGCACTGGCCTGTTCGAGCCGCGCCGCGGCCGCCTGCGCGACTTCGCGGCTGTTCGCGCCGACGAGCATGAACACCGTGCCGAGCACGACCTCGCCGCCGTTCTGGGTCGCCGCGCCGGTGCGCAGCTCCGGTCCCTCGCCGACCGCGGCGACGTCGCGCACGCGGATCGGCACGCCTTCGCGCCGGTCCAGCACGATGTCGCCGATCGCGTCGAGATCGGCGATCCGGCCGGGCAGCCGCACCAGGAACTGCTGGCCGTTGCGCTCGATGTAGCCGGCGCCGACGTTCTGGTTGTTGGCGGCGACCGCGCTCACGACGTCGTGCAGCGTGAAGCCGAGCGCGACCAGCTTGGACGGCTCGGGCGTGATGTGGATCTGCCGCGCGTAGCCGCCGATCGTGTTGACCTCGGTGACGCCGGGCGTGTTGCGCAGCTGCGGGCGGATCACCCAGTCCTGCAATGTGCGCAGATCGGTCGCGGTCCACGGCGTGCCGTCGGGCTTGCGCGCGTCGGGCGCGGCCTCGACCGTGTACATGAAGATCTCGCCGAGTCCGGTCGCGATCGGGCCGAGCTGCGGGTCGAGGCCTTCGGGCAGCTGCGAGGCGGCCTGGCGCAAGCGCTCGCCGACCTGCTGCCGCGCGAAGTACAGGTCGGTGCCGTCCTTGAACACGACGGTCACCTGCGAGAGCCCGTAGCGCGACAGCGAGCGCGAATAGTCCAGGCCCGGCAGGCCGGCCATCGCGGTCTCGATCGGATAGGTCACGCGCTGCTCGGCCTCCAGCGGCGAGTAGCCGGGCGCCTCGGTGTTGATCTGCACCTGCACGTTGGTGATGTCGGGCGTGGCGTCGATCGGCAGCCGCGAGAAGCTCCAGACGCCGAGTGCGACCAATGCCAGCGTCAGCGCCAGCATCAGCCAGCGATGCGCGACGGCGAAGCCGATGATGCGTTCGAGCACGCCGTCCGGCGGCCGGACCTCAGTGCTCATGGGCGGCCCCCGATTTCTCGATGTCGGCCTTGACCAGATAGCTCTGCTCGACGACAACGACGTCGCCGGCCGCGACGCCGGCGCGGATCTCGACCTGGCGGTCGTCGCGTTTGCCGAGCTCGACCGGACGCGCCTCATAGGTATCGCCGACGCGCACGAACACCACGTCCCAGTCGCGGAAGGTCTGCAGCGCCGACAGCGGCACGACGCGGTCGGCCGGCTGCTGCTCGACGGTGATGCGCGCACGCACGGCCGAGCCCGGCCGCCACAGGCCGTCGGCATTGTCGAGGCTCGCGCGCGCGACCGTGCTCTGGCTCGCGGTCGCGGTGCCGGGCAGGATCCGGTCGAGCACGGTCTGCGCGGCGACGCCATCGCTCATGCGCGTGACCGTGACCGGCACGCCGGGCCGCAGATGCTGCGCGTCGGCGCCGAACACGTGCAGGTCGACCCAGATCGTCGACAGGTCCGCGATCTCGAACAGCGCCATGCCCTCGCTGGCGACGCCGCCGACGGTCGCCTGGCGCGACAGCACGGTACCGGCGATCGGCGTGGTGACCGCGTAGTCGGTCAGGCTCAGATTGCTCTCGATCGTCGCCAGCCGCTGGCCGGCGCGGACGCGGTCGCCGACCTGCGCATCGAGCCGGCGGATCGGACCCGGGAAACGCGCCATCACGGTCGCGGTGCGTCCCTCGACCGGCGTCAGCAGACCCTGCATCTCGTGCTCGTCGGCGACGACGCCGGGACCGACCGCGGCGACGCGGATGCCGGCCTCCTCGGCGATCGCCGGCTCGATCCGCGTGCGGCCCTCGTAGCTCTCGTACGCGAAACGCAGCGGCTGGTCGTCGATCGTGGCCTCGACGCGAACGTCGAACGAATGCGGCTCGGCGACGATGTCGGTGCCGCCGAGACTGCCGTCGGCCTGCGCGCTCAGCACGTGGCGCTCGACCGCGCCGCCGAGCCGGGTCAATGTAACCTCGACGCGGCCGGCGGTCGCCGGCAGCGGCTTGCCGTCGCGATACAGCCAGGCCCGGAAACGCGGCGGCGCGCCTTCCTCGGCGATCGCCAGCTCGACCGCGCGGCCCTGCGCTTCGAGCAGGCGGCCGCCGTGCGTGCCTTCGGCCGCCTCGTCGTGACCGGCCTCGCCGTGGCCGTCGCCGTGCGCGTGGACATGTTCGTCGGCCGGTCCGCCGGCGCGACCGCAGCCGGCCAGCAGCAGCACGGCCGCCCAGATCAGCATCGAAGGAAACGATTTCATGGCGTGACTCCGGAATCGGTGGGCGCGGCGAGCACGGACTGCCCGGTCAGACGCTGGATCTCGATCAGGGCCTGCTGCGCCGCGAGCGCGGCCTGCAGACGCTGCATCAGCGCGCGCGTGTGTTCGGACTGGATCTGCGCGAGTTCGAGGTAGCTCGCGGCGCCGCCGGCATAGGCGCGCTCGGCCGCGGCGACGCCGCGGACCAGCAGCGGCACCACGTCACGCTGCAGCCGCTCGACCTCCAGCTGCGCGACGCGGTAGCGGCCGTGCGCGTCGGCCAGCGTCGCGTACAGCGACAGTGCGCGTGACTCGCGCTCGATCTCCAGCGCACCGAGCTCGGCCTCGGCCGCGCGAATGCCCGGTGCGGCGCGACGCGCGGCGCCGAGCGGGATCGACACGCCGCCGACCAGGGCCACGTCGCCGTCGGCCTGCAGGCGCCGCACGCCGATCTGCCAGCTCGCATCGGGCCGCTCCTCGGTGCGCGCCAGACGCAGCCGTGCCTCGCCGATGCGCCGTTCGTCGGCGAAGCGCGCGATCTCGGGCGTGCGCTCGATCAATGCGGCCAGTTCGTCGAAGCCGGCGATCGCCGGCAGCGCCAGCGGATCGGCCGGCGCCAGCTCGAAACGCGGCGCGCGCTCGCCCCACAGCGCGGCCAGTGCCTGACGTGCGGCCAGGCCGTGCTGCTCGGCGCGCGCCGCGCCGAGCTCGGCCTGCGCGAGCGCCGCACGCGCGGCCAGCACGACCGCCTCCGGCGAGGCGCCGGCGCGCAGGCGCCGCTCGGCGGCGGCCAGTGCCTGCGCGCGCTGCGCGATGTCGGTCTGCGCGATCGCGGCCTCGCCCTGCGCGCCGACCGCGGCCAGATAGCGCCGCGCGACCTCGGCGAGCAGATCGAGCCGGCGGCCTTCGCGCTCGACCGCGAGCGCGTCGATGCGGCTCTGCGCGAGCACGCGGCGCGCGTCGAGCTTGCCGCCGCGCTCGAACACGGCGGCCAGCGTCAGCGTGAGTTCGGCGCCGGACAGGCCGCTGGCCTGGCCGCTGCCGAAGGCGTTTTCGAGGGTCGCACCGGCGGTCAGCGCCGGCGTCAGCGCGGCCTGATCGCGCTCGGCCTCGCGCTGGGCCCGCAATGCGCCGAACAGGCGCAGGTCCGGATGCAGCGCATCGACGCGCGCGATCGCATCGTCGAGGCCGAGCCGCTCGGCGGCTCGAACGGGAGGAGACGCGGCCGCGCACGCGGCCGCCATACACGCGGCCAGGGCCGCGATTCGCACAGACATGGGAACACTCCGTCGTGAAGAGAACGCGAGAACGCCGGCGCAGGCCGGCAGGCGGCTCTAGACGAGGATCGGAGGTCGGTACGGAGCGCCGCGGCCGGTGTCGCGGCGCAGCGCATCGGGCGCGCGCGACGGTGCGGCGGCGGCCGGCATCGACGCCGGCAGATCGATCACGGCGGCACTCGGCACGCTGGCCTGACCGCAGCAGTGCGCCAGATGCAGCACGTCGTGCAGGATCGAGGGCAGGTCCGGCTCGTCGGCGACGGCCGGCAGCGGCGCGTCGAATGCGGCGTGATCGTGGCCGTGGCCGACCTGGCTGGCGGCCACGTCGTGCACGGCGTGATGGATGTCGGCCAGCCGCGCCAGCAGCGGCTGCGCGGCCACGCACAGCACGAGCCAGACCAGCGCGAGCATGCGCAGGCGACCGGGCAGACCGTGGAGGCGTCGGATCGACATCGGCCGGCACGGTAGCCGATCGGGCCGAGGCTACACAATCACGCCGCGGCCGGCCGGGAGCGGCACGACGACGCAGCCGCGTACGGGTGTCCGTATCGCCGTGGCGGCGTTAGAGTAGTGGCCGCCGCCGAATGCGGCCCCGTCACCGATCGAGAGGGATGCCATGAGCTTCTTCAGTGAATTCAAGACATTCGCGATGCGCGGCAACGTGATCGACCTCGCCGTCGGCGTCGTCATCGGCGGCGCGTTCGGCAAGATCGTCTCGTCCCTCGTCGATCAGGTCATCATGCCGCCGATCGGCTATCTGATCGGCGGCATCGACTTCTCGGCGTACAAGCTGGTCCTGGTGCAGGCCGGCGCCGACGGCAAGGGCGAGGTCGCGATCCAGTACGGCGCGTTCTTCAACACGCTGATCCAGTTCATCATCATCGCGTTCGCGATCTTCATGGTCATCAAGGCGATCAACCGCCTCAGCCGCAAGGAAGAGGCCGCGCCCGCCGCGCCGCCGGCCGACGTCGTGCTGCTGACCGAGATCCGCGATCTGCTCAAGGCCGGCCAGCCGATTGGCAAGCCGCCCCTCTGATGTGGTCGTAGACCGATCGCGCGCGATCGATCTCTGGGAGGCGTTCGTCGTCTTTCTGCAGGGCATTTCGCTGCATTTCGCTCGTTCTTCGGCTTCGGCTTCGGCTTCGGCTTTCGCTCTGGCTCTTGGCTTTTTTCGCCTGTATGGACGGCACACATAGGTGACAAACGTATCAGGACATGGGTAACACCTCGGATCGGTCGATCGCGGGGGAAACACCATGCCTTGGACGGAGAGCACCTGCATGTCACAACGTCGCGAGT
>Ga0182736_1000369_pt1 | contig 75212 bp, 60 predicted proteins | sample eDN5th30CKraftBY_FD_128882 | JGI IMG/M metagenome (GOLD analysis project Ga0182736, IMG submission 128882) | Enriched backyard soil microbial communities from Emeryville, California, USA - eDNA 5th pass 30_C Kraft BY (version 2) (version 2) | ecosystem: Environmental > Terrestrial > Soil >... | reverse complement strand
CTGCGAATATATTTTTTATTGCACAAGCAGAAAATGCACCATGCAAATCGTATTAAACTAAACGTATCCTTTTTTAATAAACTTGTTGATCACTGCGGTAATTCCATTTTTGTTAATGGTTTTGATTGCAGAAGTAGATACTTTTAAAGTTATCCAACGGTTTTCTTCCGGGATAAAGAACCTTTTTGTTTGAAGGTTAGGGTAAAATTTACGCTTGGTTTTAACGTTAGAGTTAGAAACGTTATGGCCATTTAAAGCTGCTTTACCGGTTAAATCACAAATTCTTGACATGACTATATGCTATGCGTTCTGTTATTAAAACTTTCAGTTTCTTAAAGAGTGTGCAAATATCTGAAAATGTTTTTATTTATCCAAATATGCGCACAAAAATGTTTGTAACGATTTTTTGCTGTAGTGGTAAATAAAAGTTGTGTTCTTTTTTTACCGATCGGCATAATGCCCTTTGGCTGATAATACAGTAACGATTACTTCCAAGTCATTGATTTTATAGATGAGTCTATCTTTCGAATTAATACGCCTTGACCAGAAGCTCGATAGTTCATGTTTTAATTGTTCTGGGTTGCCTGCTCCTATCTTCGGATGTTTTTCTAATTCCGCAATAATAACTTCTTAATATCAGCTTTATTACCTGATTTGTAGAATTCGGCCAATTGCTTTTTTGCCTTTTTTTCGATGTCTACAAAATATCTGCCCATATATTTTTGGAATCTTTAATCCGAGTAACATTGCCCTTTTTCGCAGATTTGTCGGCATTCAAGATCTGTTTTACAAATTCAGGGTCATATGGGCCTTCCGTTATGGTTGTTTCAAAATCTATTTGAAATGCCTTGGCAAGAGCTTTGAATGCAACCAATTGCTCTTTATTTTTCGGATGAATCAATATTGCTTCCATAATGCCAAATTTACTAAATCTGCTGGAATATTTAAAATATAGTTCGATCACATCAGGCTGTCTTTATCGCTGAAACTTACCACAATAGTCTTTTTTCTCACTATTTTTCTCACTACTTTAGGAAAAATTGCATGGAATATATTATCTTGCGTTAACAAATAACTAATAGTATAACCAGAATATCCCCATTTCAAATCTATTTTAAATTATGGCCATACTTACATCTGCTGAGAGGTCCTCAAAGGGCCTATGGAAAGTTATCGGTGCATCGTCTCTTGGAACACTTATAGAATGGTACGACTTTTATATTTTTGGAAGTTTGGCGGTTATTATATCTACCAAATTCTTTCCGGCAGATAATCCTACAGCGGCATTTCTTTCTACCCTGGCAACTTTTGCAGCAGGCTTTGTGGTAAGACCTTTTGGTGCACTTTTTTTTGGTAGGCTAGGAGATATGATCGGTAGAAAATACACCTTTATGGTTACCTTATTAATTATGGGGCTGTCTACCGTGGCCATCGGCTTGATTCCAGAATATAAAACCATCGGCTTTATGGCGCCGGTATTGGTGTTAATATTGCGCTTGCTACAGGGGTTAGCACTTGGAGGAGAATATGGGGGAGCCGCTACCTATGTTGCTGAGCATGCCGAACCCCACCGTAGGGGAGAACGTACATCGTGGATTCAAACTACGGCCTCTTTTGGTTTGTTTATTTCCTTGGCCGTTATTCTACTTACCCGGAAATCTATGTCTGACGAGGCTTTTATGGATTGGGGGTGGCGCCTACCTTTTCTCATTTCTATATTTATGGTAATAGTAAGTTACTTTATCCGTAGAAATATGGCCGAATCACCTATATTTCAGAAAGTAAAGGCAGAGGGAAAAGTCTCCAAGAACCCTTTAAAGGAGTCTTTCGGCAATAAGTTTAATTTTAAATTTGTTCTTTTGGCCCTATTTGGTGCAGCTATGGGGCAAGGAGTAGTGTTTTATACGGGGCAATTCTATACCTTATCCTTTTTACAAAGGGTCTGTAATATCGATTTCGATCAGACAAATTATATCCTGGGTATAGCAATCTTTCTGGGCACAGGCCTGTTTATATTTTTTGGATGGCTTTCGGATAAAATTGGTAGGAAGGCTATTATGATGACGGGCATGTTGTTGGCAGTGCTTACTTATAGGCCTATTTATGATAAGATTTACCAGTTGGCTGATACTAACACGAAACAGGAGATCGTCGATGAGTTTAAAGTAGCAAAAAAAGAGGAAAAAGTACTCCATGGCGATTATGGCGCAGAAAAAGCCAATGTAACTACCCAGCATCGCTTTTATACTGATGGTACGCAACAAGATGAAATTAAGAAAGAATATCTAGACACTTCAACTGGAAAAGTAATTCATACTGATCACGCCATTTCTATTAAGCTATCCAACAAAGCGATGTGGTTGATGGTTTTATTGGTCTTTTTACAAGTGATGTATGTTACCATGGTATATGGACCAATTGCTGCTTTTTTGGTAGAAATGTTTCCGGTAAAAATAAGGTATACCTCCATGTCTTTACCCTATCATATAGGTAATGGCATATTTGGCGGATTGATGCCAACCGTTGCTACCTATTTGGTGGCAAGGGCACAGTCGGCAAATACATTGGCAGAAAAAGCCGGCCAGGAATTGCCCTTTGATAAACCCTATCTCGAAGGCTTGTGGTATCCAATTATCATTATCGGCGTCAGCTTCATTATTGGTATCATTTATATTGCAAATAAAAAGGAAAAGGAGATCGCTATTATTTCACCAAAAGAGAATTAAGGTCATGAATTATATTAGAAGATTTTTAGGAATTGTTTGGATCTTGATGGCTATTGTAGCTGGCTACTATTTAATTGTTAGCCAGGCCATACCACAGTTTCAGAGCGGGAATCCAGATGATTTGGTACCTGCGATTGTGTATACCTTTGTGCTGATGCCCATCATCAGTGGTGGGTTATTGGTCTTCGGCTGGTATGCCTTGAAAGGTGAGTATGATGAGCTGTGAGTTGCGCGTTGTGAGTGCCTGTTTTAAAGTTATGAGTTATAAGTTATGAGTGCCTGTATAGTTTACAAATACTCATCACTTATCGTTCATCACTTATTACTCATTATGGCTTTCTGCTTTTCGATTTGAACCTTTCGCTTCAATAATAACTATTTGGCTCAAATGAATAATTGGGCCTTTTTTTGTATTTATTATTTTGCAAAGCCTTGCAAAGATTGCTAACTTGTGTGCGCAAAATCAAGGAATCATTAGCCTGTTTCTATGTCAGAAGCGATATGTTTGTTTTTGGTAGGCATTAATCTAGCGTAAAAACTATATAAACTAAATAAACTAACTGATGAATTTAAAAGTCAAGTCATTTGAAGATTATAAGGAAACGTATAAAAAAAGCGTTGAAAGACCCGAAGAGTTTTGGTCTGGAGTAGCTGAGGAATTTAAGTGGCGCAAAAAGTGGGATAATGTGCTGAGCTGGAATTTTAAAGAACCTAATATAAAATGGTTTGAAGGGGGGAAATTAAACATAACGGAAAACTGTTTAGACCGCCATATTCAGGAGTTAGGCGATAAGCCGGCCATTATTTGGGAACCGAATGACCCCAATGAAAGTTACCGGATTTTAAGCTATAAGCAGTTGTTGTTTAACGTAGAACAGTTTGCCAATGTGCTAAAGAATAATGGTGTAGCAAAAGGCGATAGAATCTGTATCTATCTACCTATGGTGCCTGAATTAGCAATTGCTGTATTGGCCTGTGCCCGTATTGGAGCAATTCATTCGGTTGTGTTTGGTGGATTTTCTGCCCAATCTATTGCCGATCGGATTAAAGATGCCCAATGTAAATTGGTTATTACGGCAGATGGTAGCTTCCGTGGCACTAAAGTAATTGAACTGAAGGATATTGTTGACGATGCTTTAGGCCAGTGCCCATCTGTTGAGAAGGTTGTTGTATTAACCCGTACCCGTACCCCTGTTTCGATGATTAAGGGGCGTGATGTATGGTGGGAAGACGAAATAAAGAAAGTAGAAACGCAAGGCAATCCACACTTTCCTGCTGAGGAAATGGATGCCGAGGATATGCTTTTTATTTTATATACTTCAGGGTCTACAGGAAGTCCAAAAGGCGTAGTACATACCTGTGGAGGTTATATGGTTTATACAGGTTATACCTTTGCCAATACATTTCAATATGAGCAAGGAGATGTCTATTTCTGCACCGCAGATATCGGCTGGATTACCGGACACTCTTATATTGTATATGGTCCGCTTTCGCAGGGAGCAACATCATTGATGTTCGAGGGGATTCCTACTTATCCTGATGCAGGTAGATTATGGGACATAGTGGCAAAACACCAAGTAAATATTCTTTATACTGCCCCTACAGCTATCCGCTCCTTAATGGGGGCAGGTGATGAATTTGTAGATGGTAAGGATTTTAGTTCAATCAAGACTTTAGGATCGGTTGGCGAACCGATTAATGAGGAAGCCTGGAAGTGGTTTGATGAGAAAGTGGGTAAGGGTAAGGCTCCAATTGTAGATACCTATTGGCAAACAGAAAACGGTGGATTTATTATCAGTCCAATTGCGGGAATAACACCCACAGTGCCTAGCTATGCGATGTTCCCGCAGCCCGGTATACAGTTGGCGCTTATGGATGAACAAGGTAAGGAAATAGAAGGAAATGATGTGAGCGGTAACTTATGTGTGAAATTTCCTTGGCCAGGCATGCTGCGTACCACTTACGGCGATCATGAGCGATGTAGAAAGACCTATTTTGCTGCCTATCCCGATATGTATTTCACAGGCGACGGCTGTTTACGTGATAAAAACGGCTATTACCGCATAACCGGACGGGTGGATGATGTATTAAATGTTTCCGGCCATCGTATAGGAACAGCGGAAGTAGAAGATGCCATTAATAAACACAGCGATGTAGTAGAATCGGCGGTAGTAGGCTATCCACATGCCATAAAAGGACAAGGTATATATGCTTTTGTTATAGCAGGCGATCATTTAAAAGATGCAGATCTGATGCGCGGGGACATTAATAAAACCGTTTCACGAATTATCGGAGCTATTGCCAAACCAGACAAGATCCAGTTTGTTAGCGGCCTCCCTAAAACCCGTTCTGGAAAGATTATGCGACGTATTTTGCGGAAAATTGCAGAAGGTGATACGTCCAATCTTGGCGATACTTCAACCTTATTAGATCCGGAAGTAGTTGAAGAAATCAAGAAAGGTGCAGAAGAATTGCGGGCTTAGTAAGCAGGATTTTTTTTAATGTTTAATTCAGAAAGAGGCCCAGCGCCTCTTTTTTTAGGCTGTTTTTTTATCCAAACAATTTTTTTGATAAGCTGTTATTACTAACAAATAGAATTGTTTAATATTAAAGACGGAAAAATGAGCAACTTAAGTTTAAAAGGTACATGGAATCAGGTTAAAGGTAAAGCAAAACAGTCTTATGCTGATTTAACCGACGATGATCTACTATATGAAGAAGGAAAAGAAGATGAGTTGGTAGGTCGTTTACAAAAAAAAACAGGCAAAACGAGAGATGAAGTGGTTGATTGGTTAAATAGTCTTTAATCCATATCATTTAGCATGAGAGCGCTTCAGCCAAAAATGGTTGAAGCGCTTTTTCTTTTTCCACCTTAAATCCGTTAACTTCGCAACATGACGAAGCAAAAACCAACCATATTGGTCGTTAACGACGATGGTATTACTGCTCCTGGTATCAAGGTGTTACTCGAAGAGATGCAGGCATTAGGCAAAGTAATCGTAGTTGCACCTGATAGTCCGCAATCAGGAATGGGGCATGCTATAACCATCGGTAAGCCCTTACGCATTGATCCGGTGAACATCTATGCCGATGTAGAGATGTATAAGTGTTCGGGTACTCCGGTTGATTGTGTCAAATTAGCCGTAAATAAAATTTTTAAAGGCCGCAAGCCCGACCTTTGTGTCTCTGGAATAAATCATGGCCTGAACAATTCCATTAATGTTTTGTACAGCGGAACTATGTCTGCTGCGGTAGAAGGAGCTATTGAGAGTATACCATCTATCGGTTTTTCATATGATGATCATACTTTTGATGCCGACTTTGAGAATTGTAGGCCATTTGTTAGGGAAGTAGCCAGCCAGGTATTAAAAAATGGCATTCAACCGGGTACATTGTTAAATGTGAATTTCCCACAGGGACATATTAAAGGTGTGAAAATTTGCCGACAGGCAGATGCCAAATGGGCAGAGGAATTTGATGAACGAATGGATCCTTACAATCGTCCTTATTACTGGTTAACTGGAGAATTTGTACTAAACGATAGAGGAGAAGATACTGACGTATGGGCGTTGACTCACGGTTTTGCCTCCATCGTACCCGTGCAGTTTGACATGACGGCACATCATGTTATCCCACAGCTGAATGCCTGGTCTTTTGATGTTTAATGAGTTAGCTATTAGATTTGAGAGGTTAGATACGAGGTACTGGATATTGAGTTGTGTGTTGACTGTTGTTGATTGTAAGTAGTGATAGGAGTTAAGTTGTAATAGTAGTTGAATAGTTAAAGCGTTATACCGGAAGCTTTGTGCTTTTCGCTTTAGGCTTTCCGCTCAAAAAATAAACATGTTTAAAAAAAATAATCTTTTCGTAGGAATACTACTGGGTGCAATTGCGCCATTAATAGCCTATTTATTTACCGAATATACGGCATTAGGTGTGCGATTTACCAATAAACCTTTGTTGTTGTACGCTGTAGCAGGTGTCGTAAATTTGTTATTGGTAAGGTATTTTTATAAACAACAGGCAACCAAAACAGGAGGAAGTATTGTTGGCATAACCTTTATAGGCTTGCTACTGTTGCTGTTTTTAAAAGGCGGAGTCAAAATTTAAGCTTATTATATGAAGTACTATATTGTAGCTGGCGAAGCTTCTGGAGATTTACATGGAGCAAATCTAGTCCGCGCATTAAAGGCTGTCGATTCAGCAGCTGTTTTCAGGATAGTAGGAGGCGATCAGATGCAAGAGGCAACAGGAGAGCGAGCTGTGCTGCATGTGTCGGATATGTCATTTATGGGTTTTGTAGAGGTATTGCTGAATATAAGAAGTATCCTAAAAAACTTGAAGAAAGTAAAAGCAGACTTACTCAACTATCGTCCAGACGCCTTGATTTTAATCGATTTTCCGGGATTTAATCTTAAGCTTGCCGCTTTTGCAAAACAACATGGTATAAAGGTGTTTTATTATATTTCCCCCAAAGTATGGGCGTGGAATACCGGTAGGGTAAAGAAAATTAAGCGTATAGTCGACCATCTTTTTTGCATTCTGCCGTTTGAAGTTGATTTTTACGCGCAATGGGATATGAAAGTAGATTATGTAGGTAACCCTTTGCTAGATGCGGTGAGTCAGTATACATTTAATCCTGCATTTAAAGAAATCAATAACTTAACTAACAAGCCTATTATCGCCCTACTGCCCGGAAGCAGGAAGATGGAAATTAGTAAACTGCTTCCCGAGATGGTGAAAGTGGCAAAATTATTTCCAGGTCACCATTTCGTAATAGCAGGAGCACCCAATTTTGATCTGGAGTATTACAAACAGTTTATGCTTGGAGTTAATATTCCTGTTGTTTTTAACCAAACTTATGATTTGCTGAACAATGCAGAAGCGGCCATTGTCGCAAGCGGCACCGCTACTTTGGAAACAGCGTTGTTGAATATCCCACAGGTCGTAGTATATAAAGCCAATGCGATATCTATTGCCATAGCCCGGAGAGTTATAAAAGTTGATTATATATCGCTGGTTAACCTGATTATGAACCGGGAAATAGTAAAGGAACTCATACAGCACGATGCCAATCACGATACGATAGCCGAAGAATTAGACCGTTTATTGAACGATAGTACTTATAGACAAGAAATGCTTGCCCAGTACGCAAGCCTTCATGAACGTATGGGGAAACCTGGCGCATCGGAAAAGACTGCGCAGCTCATGGAAGAATACCTGATGCCTGATAAGGGATACTGAAATTTGAATTGATTAGATTTATTTTGTTCTACATATAAACAATATGCGATTAGCTTTTATATTTGTAACATGAATACGGAAAAATCAAATACGGGTTTGCAGAAAATCAATCCGCCTACTATGGCAGATATTGTGGAGGTTAGACTGATAGAATTTTTAAAGAAAAAAGCGTTTAAACCTGGAGATGCTTTGCCCAAAGAATTAGAAATGGCTGAGTCTCTGGGTGTGAGTAGAAATGTCGTGCGCGAAGGCTTGAGCAGGCTCAAAATGCTAGGCCTAATCGAGTCCCGGAAAAAGCGTGGGATGGTCTTTGTTAATCCGGATATTCTGGGAACTTTCGAAAAAATATTAGATCCGTTAATTATCGATAGTGCAACCTTAAAAGATATTTTCGAACTGCGTTTAGTACTCGAATTAGGACTTGGAGAATTATTATACCGTAATAAGACGGATAAGGATATTAAAGAATTAGAGAAGATAGCACGGAATCAGGATTTGGAAGATAATACTTTCCGTATTAAGCATGAAATCGCCTTTCATGGTAAACTCTATGAAATTACCGGAAACGATACGTTGAAACGCTTTCAAAAGATGCTCCTGCCCATCTTTGGATATGTTACTTCTATGGAAGATAAACCCATTCGCGGTAAAACCAGTCACCTCGATCTGGTTGAAATTTTGAAACATGGCACAAAAGAGGAATTCAATCAAGGTATGCTTGAGCATTTACAACCGCATTTCGATCGCTTGAAAGAATTTTAACATCCTATACATTCATCATTCTTAACATTATAAGTCTGTCCCTATTTGGATAGGAAAATTTTTTTTGTTTTGGTATTTACATTTCTTTTTCTACATTTGTTATGTAGAACATATAAACATAAATTATAAACCAAAATCAAAATGAAAAGAAGTCTTATTCACGTATTACTTTTTTTAGCGTGTACATTTACTTTGCTTGCACAAGCACAAGAAGCCGACTTTAGCATTTCAGGAAAAATTACCTCCAGCAACGATTTGCAACCCTTGTCTGGGGTAAGCGTTAGACTTAAGGGGACTTCGATAGGTACTATTTCCGATAAAAGCGGATCGTTTACGTTAAAAGTGCCATCAGGGGAGGGCACCTTAGTTTTTACCTATGTGGGTTACCACCCATTGGAAGTAGCTATTGATCAAAGCCATCAATTATCGATCGCTTTAGAGAGCAATGCAGAAGCCCTAAATGAGGTGGTCGTTATCGGATATGGTGAGCAAAGTCGCGAAACCGTAACCAATTCAATTACCCGCATAGGAAAAGAGGAATTTGACCGGGCCCCAGGTCAAAATCCATTATTACAGTTACAGGGTAAAGTTGCAGGCTTGTCTCTACAGGTGCAAGACGGCCAACCGGGAGCAGCACCGCAAGTTTTTATACGTGGCGGAACGTCTACTTCGCCAGAGGGAGACGCGCCTTTATTCATTGTAGACGGATTGGTGTCGCAAGGAACCCGTAGTATCAATGATTTAAATCCTGATGATATCGAATCGGTTCAGGTATTAAAAGATGCTGCCTCCACCGCTATTTATGGAGCCAGAGCAGCTAATGGTATCATCATCGTAAAAACAAAGACAGGTAAATTGGGGAAACCTGCTATTAATCTGCGGTATACGCAAGGTATTGAAGAGCAGGCAAAGCGTTTGCCGCTACTCAACGCACACGATTATGTTTACCTCTCGCGGAAAAACACCATGGATTTCAATACCTCGAATCCAGATTTTTATTTAACAGGTGGTCGGTACGGGATGTCTACAGGTAATCCGCGTAATGCCAAAAATACCTTAGAATTCTTAGACGTATACCTGCAAAACTATGGTCAGGACTATGTAGCTGATCTGATTGATAACCAAGGATGGGAAACAATGGATGACCCGGTTACGGGCAAAAAGTTGCTTTTCCAGAACAACGATTTTCAGTATGCGACGTTTCAGACCGGCAAAAAAGAAGAAGTTGATTTTGATATCAGCGGTGGTACAGAAAGAGCCAAATACTATTTTGGTTTAGGTTATCTCAATCAAGACGGGATTGTGCGCGGAACCAATTATAAAAATTATAGTGCACTATTTAATGGAGATTTTAAGCTTAGTGAAAAATGGAGCGTAAATACCAAGTTTACCTATCAACAACGGGTTGCCAATGCACCCAACAACTATGAATGGGTATTAAGTCGTAGTGTACTGATGCCTCCAACATATCGTACCTATTATGAAGATGGTTTACCGGCTCCGGGCGAAGGCGTCTCCTCGTTTAGGAATCGGCTACATGAAATTTATTACAAAACGCAATATAATGACGTTAATGTTTACCGCACCAACATCCAGTTTGGTGCCAACTGGGATATTCTTCCCGGTTTAACTTTCAAGCCATCAATCTATTACTTCGGTGCGGAGGGGATAGAGAATTATTTTGAAGCCTATAATGAAACCGTAACCAATAGGCCGGCTTCGGCAAACCATAATTTTGATCGGCATATTCAGGTCGATGGTTTATTAACCTACGATAAAGAATTCGCTAACCTACATCATTTCAACGCCATTTTAGGCGGAAGCTATAATCATGACTATAGTTATCGTATGAGCGGGAGTGGCCGGGAAGCACTTACCGATCATATACCTACATTGAACGCTACTTCAGATATTACCCAACGCGTCTCTACCACCAAGTCCTATGATGCGATGCTGAGTTATTTTACGCGGGTTAATTATGATTTTGATAGGAAATATATGCTTTCTGCGAGTTTACGGGCCGATGGTTCTTCCCGCTTTGCGAAAGATCATCGCTGGGGCTTTTTTCCTGGTGTATCTGCCGGTTGGAATATGAATCGCGAAGAATTTTTTGCTCCCTTGGCTAACACGTTTTCCCACTTCAAGATACGGAGCAGCTGGGGAAAAACAGGGAATAACGAATTGAGCGTGTTTGATTCACAAGGGCGCTATGCAACGGGTTATAGCTATATGGGCAACGTAGGGATTCTAAATACGACTTTAATGAACAATAACCTGGTGTGGGAACAAACAGCTTCCTTTGATGCAGGAGTGGATATGGGTTTCCTTGATGATCGTTTAACCTTGTTGGTCGACTATTATAGCAAGTTAACCGATCGCCGTTTATTCGATAAGCCACTATGGTCGCAAACCGGTTTCACATCGATCAAAAGTAATTTCGGTTCCATTAGAAGTCGTGGTTTTGAAGTCGAGTTACATGCCTCACCCATTAGGAATGATAAGTTTTCCTGGGATGTGGATATGACCTTTTCTTATAACCGCTCCACCGTGGTGGAGCTTCCTGAAAATGAAGAGGACAAAAATAGGGTAGGCGGTAATTATGTATACGATCCTGCTTCAGGCGAATCGATTAAGGTCGGTGGTTTTGCCGAAGGCGAACGGTATGGCGGTAGGTGGGCTTATCATTATCTGGGCGTATACCAAACCGATGAAGAAGCTGCCAAGGCTCCATTAGACCAAAATGCCTCCGGCCGAACCAAAACAGCTGGAGATGCCATTTTTGAAGATCTAAATAATGATGGAGTGCTTGATAATAACGATATGATTTTTATGGGCTATATCCGCCCAGATAAAACCGGAGGTATGGTGAATACTTTCCGTTATAAAGGACTTTCCTTACGTTTCGCCGTCGATTGGGCGGTTGGTCATGTGATAGATAATGGCTTTAAAGGAAATGTAATGGGAAGCAGCCGGAATAATAATAATGCTTTCCAAGAGGCGCTGACAGATAGCTGGCAATATAGTGGACACGATGCAAAATATCCAAAATATACGGTGCAAAGTGATTTTGACTATAATTTCAGGAACCATATGCGCTGGGATAATGGTGTGGGAAATGCCAGCGGGGGAAGTAATAACAGTCTTTATTATGGAAAAGGCGATTATATCGCTTTTCGCGAAGTGTCGCTCAGTTATCAGTTGCATGCCGACTTTTTAAAGAAAGCCAAGGTTCAAGGTCTGGAAATATTCGGCGGCATCTATAATATAGGTTATATCACCAAATATGACGGCATGATGCCCGAAATATTCGATGGCGCTGATTATGGTACTTACCCAAGGCCTAGAGAATTCAACTTTGGCCTCCGGGCTAATTTTTAAGTTTAAAATTTTAAAAATGAATCTGATGAAATCATTAATTAAGCTATATACATGCCTTTTCTGTCTCATCTTGCTTAGCGGTTGTGAGAAACTGTTGGATGTTGATACCGTTTCTGATATCACCAACGAAGATTACTGGGAGTCGCCAGGCGATATGGAGAGTTATCTTTATGGGATATATACCCAATATAGGGATTTGAATAATACAACGCAGTATTTTGAAGACCGGGGCGACGCCTTTATTCCGGGTATGGAAGGTGGGCCTTCTAATGCCTGGAACCAAAACCTTACTGCGCAGAATGCACCCAATTGGGGTAGCTTTTATAAGGTTATCCAACATTGCAACCTCATGCTCAAATATTCGGCGAATATTAATTTCGGCTCTGAGCAAGATAAGAATAGCTTGTTGGCAGAAGCTTATTTTATTCGGGCACATACGTATTTCGGCATATTACGTGTATGGGGAGAAGCTCCATTGGAATTGGAACCAACGGAAAGTGATGATAAACCACAACTTCCACGATCGTCTACAGATGAAGTGATGCAACAGGTGCTGGCCGACGTAAACCAAGCCATTGCCCTTTTTCCAGAGGAAGGTACGGTGGATAAGAGCCGCGCTTCTAAACCTGCAGCTTACGCATTGAAAGCTGATGCGCTTTTGTGGAAAGCAAAAGTGCTCCATGGTACCGATGCAGATCTGGAAGCAGTTATCCAGTCGGCAGATCATGCCAGCCAGGGATTTACACTGGAAGAGCAGTTCGAAAATATCTATGCTGATGGTAAAAAGAATGGGCCCGAAGTCATTTTCTCGATCTATTTTCAACGGGATGAGAAAGGCGATCACTACAGCAGTCAGCTTAAACCAAGAGACATTTTTGTACAAGATGCGGTAAACGCCAATGAAATTGCCTTTGCGAGAAGCGGCGCCCGAAGTCAATATGCCCCATCCCCAAAGTTGGAACAGGCATTTGATGAATATGCAACCGATATCAGGAAGTCGAAATCGATCATTACGGCTATTGCACCTAACAATAGCGTGATAGGGAAATTCGATAATAAAATGCGAGGCAGCGAAAATGCAGGCAATAGGTATTACGATTCGGATATCGTGGTATATCGCTTGGCCGAAATTATCTTATTTAAAGCGGAAGCTTTGGCTGCCCTTAATAGAGGAAATGAAGCAGTTACTGAACTCAATAAGATTAGAAATAGAGCGAAGATCGGTGATTATACTGGTGCAATAGATAAAGAGTCGATTGAAAAGGCTATCCTGACAGAACGTTTTCGTGAACTCTATTTAGAGCTGAAACGTTGGCCAGACCTCTTGCGCTTTCACTTTGAAGGAACAATCAACGTATACGATGAGGTGCCTAACCTGAAAGGTAAGACAGTCCCTTTATTTTCGCCTATTCCGCAAGCAGAGATAGATAAAAACCCACAGTTAACGCAAACAGAAGGATATTAAACTAGTAGTTATGAATAGATACAATAAAAGTTATTTGCTCATCTTATTGCTGCTTATATATGGGCCGTTCGTAGTTTTATTGGCCTCCTGTAAATCAAGCGATGATCCGAAACCTATAGAAAAACCTGGCGGTGATGACGATGGGGATGAGGATAGCCCTGCTGGCGACTTCAATTATGTCTATAAAGAAGAAACCGGTGGCTATCAGGTCTATCGCATTCCTGCATTGGTAAAAACAGTAGGGGGTAAACTCTTGGCTTTTGCCGAAGCAAGGAAGTTGAAAAGCAATGGCGATTCTGGCGACATTGATCTCGTTGTGAAGGTATCGGACGATAATGGTAAAACTTGGGGAAACAGCATAACGATTTGGGATGATGGGCCGAATACTTGTGGGAATCCCGTGCCTATTGTCGATCAGGAAACTGGCCGTATACATCTGCTGATGTCATGGAATGATGGCGAGGATACTTGGGGAGCAATAAGTGATGGAAAAGGAAAAGCTGGGCGTAAGGTTTTCTATACCTGGTCTGACGATGAGGGTACCAGTTGGCAGACCCCGAAAGAAATTACAAGTGATGTGAAAGACGCAACTTGGAACTGGTATGGTACGGGGCCGGTACATGGCATTCAGATCAGTAAGGGTAACCATAAGGGTAGACTCGTTTCTCCGAATTACTTTAATGTCAACATTAACGGGCAACGGAAAGATTATGCGCATGTAATCTATTCCGATGATCACGGGCAAACTTGGAAACCCGGTGCCGCCACGCCTTCGGATAACGTAGGCGAATGTACTGTGGCCGAGCTGAGTGATGGTAGATTGATGCTCAATATGCGTCCAAGTGTGGGCAATGCTAGAATTTACAGCATTAGCGAAGATGGTGGAGAAACTTGGGAAGCTATGCAAACAGACTATACATTAGTAGACGCCAATTGCCAAGGGAGTATGTGCAGTGGAACAATAGGCGGACAGTATGGGCTGTTTTTTGCTAATGCGGCTAGCGCAGAGCGGAAAAACATGACGGTGAAACGGAGTAAAAATGATGGCACTAGTTGGACGCAGCAATTGCAAATTCACGAAGGGCCATCGGGCTATTCCGATATGACCATTACCGAAGACAACCAGCTGGCGCTATTGTATGAAAGCGGAGTAGGAAGGCCTTATGAAGGCATTGCTTTAAAGTTAATGGCCTTAGACGACCTTAAGTAATAAGCCATGAAAAACTATAAAGCAATTTTCAAAAAGGGTCTTTTCTTGTATATATTGGTATTGGCCATCTTTTGTGGCTGTACCTCAAAAAAGGAAGTGGAGGCACCAAAGCCTGACCCGGAGCAACCAGGTGGCGGAGATGATCAAAGCTTGTCTTATCTGTATAAACCTGGAGATAATGGCTATAGTTGTTATCGTATTCCCGCAATAGCGAAATCAAAGAACGGTACCTTACTAGCCTTTGCAGAAGCCAGAAAGAATAGCTGTGGTGATGAAGGTGATATCGATTTGGTGGTACGGCGTTCTTCAGATAATGGAAAATCCTGGGGGCCAATGCTAGTAATCTGGACTGATGGCGAGAATACTTGTGGCAATCCCTCACCGGTTGTTGATGAGACAACCGGAAGAATTCATCTTCTAATGAGCTGGAACTTAGGTACGGATAAATTAGGCACCATCAATGACGGAACAAGTACCGATACCAGGAGGGTGTACTATACCTATTCTGATAATGATGGTGTAGACTGGGCAGCTGCCAAAGAGATTACGGCCGACGTGAAATTTCCCGCATGGGGATGGTATGCCACAGGGCCTGGACATGGACTACAGTTGAGTAAAGGTATACATAAGGACCGACTAATAGTGCCCTGTGATTATATTGAAGTGGGCTCGGGAAGACGTGGCTTTTCGCATATCATTTATTCGGATGATAATGGCACAAGTTGGCATTTAGGTGGAGTTTCTCCGGTACATGCCAATAATCCTAATGAGAGTACCGCTGCAGAGTTGGCCAATGGCGATGTGCTATTGAATATGCGCAACAGCAGTCATAACCGATTGGTTGCCATCAGCGATGATGGTGCCGAAAGCTTCTCTTCTATTGCGCCAGATTATACTTTGATTGATCCCGGATGCCAGGGCAGTTTACTTTCAGCTACGGTAGCCGACCAACATACCTTATTCTTTTCCAATCCAGCAAGTACCAATAGAGATAATATGACCATCAAAATGAGTGTTTCCGATGGACAGTCGTGGAACAAACGTTATACCGTTTATAAGGGCCCTTCAGCTTATTCCGACCTTGTATTGCTAAATAATCAGGAAGTCAGTATTCTTTATGAGGCTGGGAAATCCGGCCCTTATGAAGGTATTGCTTTCAAAACCATACCATTAACCGATTTTAACTAGTTAACCATATAAACATTATGAAAACTAAATTTTTACTGTTCATCTGTATGCTATACTTGGGAATAAATATAGCATCATGTAAAAAAGATGCAGATAAGGAGCCGTTAACTGCCGATTTTTCCGTCGATACGGAAAATGTAAAGGTTGGCGAATCTGTCGTATTTTCAGATTTATCTACCGGGAAAGTTTCCAGGTGGAATTGGACCTTTGAAGGAGCGGAAAGCGATACTTCCACACTATCCAGTCCAACCGTTACCTATAATCAACCCGGCAAATATGCCGTTACGTTACAGGTAAGTAATGCTTTTGGAACATCAACCGAAACAAAAAAGGACTTCATTACAGTAGGATACAATGCGGTACACGCAGCCTTTAAGGCCGACACAACGACCATAATCCAAGGTGATGAAATCACCTTTACGGATCAATCAACGGGTTTAATAGAAAACTGGTCGTGGGAATTTACCACTGCGAGCGGCACTAAATTAACGGCCAATAAACAGCATCCGCTGGTCAAATTTGAAGAAATAGGCGTGTATACGGTTAAATTATCAGTATCTAATCCGGAGTATTCGGATGTAACGACTAGGGAAAACTATATTACTGTGCTGGATCCGGCAAGTTTAAGTATAGATTTTTCTGCTGATGAGACGGGTACCTACGAAGGTGGTTCCGTTACTTTTACGCCTTCCTCTGTTGGTTCGGTAGATACCTGGCAATGGGAATTTGAAGGAGGCACTCCGGCAACAAGTAATGCAGAACATCCAACGGTTAACTACGCCAAGGCAGGAAGATATCGTGTGAAGCTTAGCGGTACCAATAGTGCAGTAACAAAAGACCTGGTAAAAGAAGGCTATATTATGGTAATGCCCGGCGATAAATTGGTGGCTTATTTTCCATTTGGGGGAAGTCTTCACGATGCAGGGCCTCATCAATTTATTCCGGAAGTAAAGGGCACCGTTACGTCGGTTGGCGTGGATAGAAATAACCATGAAGCCGATGCCTCGGTATTTAATGGTTCCGGGGGATTGATTATTGCCGATCATGATGCCTTGAATTTTGGAACTTCCGATTATTCCGTTTCCTGTTGGATAAAAACAAATCAAACCAACCGGATGATGATTTGGCAGGAAAGTGGCGATAAAGGTTCGGCTGATAATCAAACCTGGTTACGTTTGGGCGCAAATACAACCACACAGCTCATTGGCTTTGCTACCGAAGATGCTAATGGCGGGTCGTTCATGGGCCTAAGCGAAGCAGAAGGGGGAAAAATCTACGACAATATATGGCATCATGTGGTGTGTATACGGCAGGGCCTGAAAACCATGGTGTATGTGGATGGCGTGAAGCGAAAGGAAATCGCATCAACCAGCGGCGTAAAAGCGGTGTCTAATACTGAGCCCTTTAAAATTGGTATGCAGGGAGGGACAGGCGGTTATAGTAATTACTTTAACGGCATGCTAGATGATTTGGTTATTTATAATAAAGCCCTCAGCGAAACGGAGGTGCTTAATTTGTTGAATTTATAAGCTAATTAATAGCGAAGTCTTTATGAAGTTAATACTCAAGTTACGGAATATTCAGTTTTCAATAGCAGGCTTATTTTGGCTAATCGTCATGAGCTGCGCGGCCAAAGAGCGCATTGTTATACAGGAGCAACAATATCAAACACCTGTCTTAATAGGCAAAAAAGATAATCCCATACTCCGAATAAAAGTGACGGTACCAGCAGGAACTTCCGGTAATTTAACTGGGCTAAGGTTAACATTGGATGGAACGACTACTGTAAACGACCTTAACACGGTTCAGGTATACTATTATGGGAAGGATTCGTTAGCCGGAACCATGCAAACCGTTAACAAGCCGCTTTTTGGTGCAGGAACACCTCAAGATAACAGGATAACGATCGATGGTTCGCAGGTCTTAAATCCTGGAGATCACTATTTTTGGGTAACCGTAACGTTAAGTGAAAAGGCAGATTTACAGCACCTAGTCGATGCACAATGTACGCAACTTATCATAAATGATGAAGAGCTAAGGCCAAAGGTAAATGGTGATCGTATTCGTCAACGGATTGGCGTAGCCGTGCGGCAACATGGGCAGGATGGGGTACATACTTCCAGGATACCGGGATTGGCAACGACGAATAAGGGCACTTTGTTGGCAATTTTTGATGCACGTTATGCTAGCGCCCGCGACCTACAGGGAGACATGGATATTGCCTTGCATAGAAGTGAGGACGGAGGCAAAACATGGCAACCGATGCAAATAGCACTTGATATGGGAGAATGGGAAGGGTTGCCGCAAAAATTTAATGGTGTATCTGATGCCTGTATCTTGATAGATAAAAACTCGGATGCCATCTATATTGCGGGCTTATGGATGCATGGGGTACTCGACGAAGACGGTAACTGGGTTGAGCATTTAAATGAACAAAGTGAAAACTGGAATCACCAATGGCGTAACAAAGGCTCCCAACCAGGCTATGATGTTAAGCAATCCGCGCAATTTTTAATTACGAAAAGCACAGACGATGGCAAAACATGGAGCAAACCAGTCAATCTCACCAAAATGGGAAAAGACAAGAATTGGTGGTTATGGGCTCCAGCTCCGGGGCAGGGCATTACCCTGAAAGATGGCACATTGGTATTTCCTACGCAAGGTAGAGATGAAACAGGAGAAACATTCTCTAATATCACGTATAGCAAAGACGGCGGAAACACCTGGAAAACCAGTAAACCAGCCCTACAGGAGTCAACTACCGAATGCATGGCGGTTGAATTAGCAGACGGTTCGGTGATGCTGAATATGCGGGCAAATTCCAATAAAGGCAATGAAGGTGCCGGAAATGGAAGAGCTGTTGCGGTAAGCCATGATTTAGGCGAGCAATGGCAAGTGCATTCTACCAGTCATCAAGCCTTGCAGGAACCTGTGTGTATGGCCAGCATTATTGGGTGTAACTATCAACTGGATGGAAACATGAAACACTTCTTGTTTTTTTCAAACCCAAACTCGAAAACGAAACGCCATCGTATGGCTATTAAAGTAAGTGCTGATGAGGGCTTGAACTGGTCGGAATATAAACCTTTCTTATTAGATGAATTGAATAGCAGGGGATACTCATGCCTCACGGTTATCGATAATGAAACCATTGGTATATTATACGAGAGTAGCCAAGCAGATATGGTATTTCAAGCAATTAAAATAAAAGATCTACTTTAACATTACCTATAAAGAATAAAATTAATGAAGAAAATTGAAGGCTTAATAGCGGCAACCTTTGCTGCTTATCAAGACAATGGTGATATCAATCTTGATATCATACCAGAAATTGTAGAACGGATTATTGAGGATGGTTTAATAGGTGTCTTCGTCTGTGGGACGAATGGAGAAGGACTCAGCTTAACGATAGAAGAGCGCATGCAAGTAGCCGATGCGTATGTAAGGGCCGCTAATAAACGGATTATGGTGCTTGTGCATGTAGGCCATAGCGCGATCGAAGAAGCAAAAAAACTAGCCTATCATGCTGCCCAGATTGGAGCAGATGCCATTTCTTCCGTTTCAGCATTTTATTTTAAACCGACTTCCATTCCTACCTTGGTTAGCAGTTTGGCGGAAATCGCCGCGGCTGCACCGTCTTTACCTTTTTATTATTACCATATTCCGCATCTTACCGGCATATCGATGGATATGTTAGCGTTTCTAGAACAGGCAGAAAATACTATTCCTAATCTTGCAGGAATTAAATATACGAGTTCTACCTTAAATGAGTATGAAGCCTGCCTAAACTACAAGAATGGAAAATTTGATATCCTCTTTGGTTTTGACGAAATGCTGCTTGGTGCTTTAGCAGTAGGTGCAAAAGGAGCCATTGGCAGCACCTACACTTTTGCTGCACCTTTATATAGAAAAATAATTGAGAAATTTGAACAAGGTGATCTGGAAAAAGCACGAAATTTACAGTTGCAGGCAGTTAATATGGTGAGGTGTTTGGTAAAGCACTCTCCTATACCAGCACAGCGTGCTATAGTAGAAATGACGGGAATGGTCATGGGAGACTGTAGATTACCATTAGTTGGATTAACTGTGGAAGAGACCGCTACACTTCGGGAAGATTTAGCTAAATGTGGCTTTTTTCCGGTAGTACAAAAATGTCGCGAGGAGCTTCCTATAATAAATCAATAATGCTTAAGAAAACGATAATAGGTTTAGGAATATTTATGCTAATTTCTTGTCATCATACAGAACAGCGAGATTTCTCTTTAGATTGGAAAGAACTGCCTGCTATTCCAGATACAATAGGCTTTGCCGGTTCTTACGGTGGCGTTGCTAATGGTGCGTTGGTTGTTGCCGGTGGTGCTAATTTTCCAGATGGAGGTGTGCCTTGGAAAGGGAGTGAAAAAGTATGGCACGATGCTGTTTTTGTATTGGAAAATGAGAATGGTGTTTGGAAAAAGGTAGGTAGACTACCTGATTCATTAGCCTATGGCGTCTCCGTCACATGGAAGGAGGGTGTTGTTTTGGCGGGAGGAGGCAATGCACGGGAGCATTCTTCAAAAGTATGGTATCTCCAATATGAGCGAAATACGGTAACATTTAAAAAACTTCCCGATTTGCCCAAGCCAATAGCCAATGCAACAGGTATAATTCTAGCGGATGTACTTTATATCATGGGCGGTACATCAAGTCCTTCAGCTAAAGAGACAGAACATAACTTTTGGGCTTTAGATTTAAATAATGAATCGGCATCGTGGCAGGTATTAGCGCCATGGCCGGGCCCTTCTCGGATGTTGGCTGTAGCAGCAGCACAGGGAGAAAGCTTGTTCTTATTCAGCGGGGCCGAATTGAAAGACGGTAAAAGGCATTATTTAAAGGATGCTTATCGGTACCATTCAAAAGATGGTTGGAAATCAATAGCAGCACTGCCAAAAGCCGTAGTCGCGGCGCCTGGCCCAGCATATTCCATCGCAGGGCAAATCTTGATTTTTGGTGGCGACGATGGTATGCTGGCCGCATTAAATGAACCGGATTTAGCTACACACCCAGGGTTTTCGAATGCTATATTACTGTACGATGTTGCCGATAACACTTGGGAAAGTGCTGGACTGATGCCGAAGTTTCCAGCTGTAACAGCGCCTTTAGTCTGTTGGAACAATGAGCTTATAATAGCTGGTGGAGAAATTAAACCATCGGTACGGACCACGCGGGTACTTGCTGGAGCCATAAAAAAAGAATAGTCGGAAATAGCCCGCTTACATAAAAAATAATGAAAAGCACTAAATATTATCCTTGGGTAGTGGTAGGGTTATTATGGGTTGTGGCCTTACTGAATTATATGGATAGGCAGATGCTGGCTACCATGCGCCCCAGTATGGAAGTCGATATTAAAGAATTGCAACTAGCCGCTAATTTCGGTTATTTAATGGCTATTTTTCTTTGGATTTATGGGTTTATGAGTCCTTTAGCAGGAGCTATTGCTGATAGGTTTAGTAGAAAGTGGCTCATTGTCGGAAGTTTATTTGTATGGTCTGGTGTAACACTGGCTATGGCTTTTACCAATTCATATAGTCACTTGCTCTGGTTACGAGCCATTATGGGTATCAGTGAGGCCCTTTATATTCCTGCCGCACTTTCGCTGATTGCTGATTTTCATCAGCAGAAAACACGTTCGTTAGCTATTGGTATCCATATGACGGGTTTGTATATGGGGCAGGCATTAGGCGGCTTCGGCGCTACCTTGGCGGAAGCATTTACTTGGCATACAGCATTTTTCTCTTTCGGAACGGTTGGTATCCTTTATGCGCTGGTCTTAATATTATTATTGAGGGAAGCCAAGGAACCTTTTACTGAAAATGCACAGGAAAAGACCATAAAGCATCGGCAGGCGCTATTTAAAGGCCTGGGTTTGCTGCTTTCCAAGAGCTGGTTTTGGGTGATCTTATTTTATTTTGCAGTGCCCAGTCTGCCTGGATGGGCCACAAAGAATTGGCTGCCTACGCTTTTTGCCGATAATTTGCAGATACCCATGGCCACAGCCGGGCCTTTATCTACTATTGCAATCGCAGCCTCTTCATTTGTTGGCGTCATCGTTGGCGGATTGCTGTCCGACAGGTGGATACAACGAAATGTACGGGGTAGGGTGTATACGAGTGCCTTAGGATTGTCATTAACTATTCCGTCATTGCTGCTATTGGGATTTGGGCATACCTTGGTTCATGTGGTCAGTGCTGCGCTGTTATTTGGCTTAGGTTTTGGTATGTTCGATGCCAATAATATGCCTATACTCTGCCAGTTTGTGTCGGCTAAATATCGGGCAACGGCTTATGGATTAATGAATATGGTGGGGGTGTTCTCGGGGGCCTTTATTACCGATTATCTGGGACGCTCAACAGACGCAGGAAACTTAGGGAAAGACTTTGCCCTGCTGGCCGGGGTTGTATTGCTGGCTTTGATTACGCAGTTATATTTTCTCCGGCCAAAGGTTAATGATTGTAAAGTATAGTTTAAACCCAGAATCCGCATTTAGCTCATGAACTGCAAATTCCTACCGTGGATTCTGGTTAAATCAACACATTTAAGCCTAAGTAGTAGTTCCGTGGCATGGCGGCATTAAAAAAGCGACCACCAAAAGCGTTAATATCGTTCCCTAAACTGTATGTTTTGTTAAATACGTTATCCACACCGCCAGATAAGCGGATATTGGTGTTGAAGAACTTCTTTTCCCACATGATTTTACCTTGAAACAGATGGTAATTATTAGCAAAAGAGGTATTTGCATCATCAAGCGGGATGGAAGCAGTATAATTATGCTGGAGGTAAAGACTCAACTTTTTTGGAAATAAAAGATGTAGCCCGCTTACAATAACTTCTCCCGGTACACCGGTTAATTTATTGCCAGAATAATCATTTTCAGCATCAGCATAATCGTTAAATCTAAAATGACTCCAAGTGATATTACTTGATAAACGTAGTCCCTTGATAAACGAATCGAAGTTAGGTTGAATGATCCAGGCACTTAGCGCGGCCTCGAGCCCCCGTTGTTTAACACCACCGGCATTAACAAAGAATTCATCACCATTTTCATTAGTGCGCCTTACGATAGCATGTTGCATACGGTAAGAGAAAACAGAAACATCTGCCTGAAAGCGGTTATTAGCATTCTGCCACCTGAAACCCGTTTCGTGATTCCAGCCAGTCTCTGCCGCCAATGCTGTATTGACAATCTGGTCTGATGGCCTTACTTCTTCCGATGTAGGTGGGGAGAAGCCTTTTCCTGTAGAGAGCCGCCAACTAATATTAGGCGTTATCAAATAAGAAAGTGCCACACGAGGCATCCATGCTGGTGAGAAGGCTATCCGCTCAAAGTTATCGCTGGCTACAGGATATAGATTCTGATAAGCATAGTTATAATAATTTAAACTCAAGGCCGCTTCGATGGTTAAGCGATTTACCAGATCTCCCGAGAATCGTACAAAATAAAAATGCTGCTGATTTTTTAATCGGTCGCCGGCCTGCTCATCACCTTTGATGCCTTGGTTATTGTCGAAATTTAAAATGTCGGCTTTGCTGCGCTGCCATTCTATTCCGGCGTTAACATTCCAGGTAAAATTTTCCTGTTGATTATACGTATAGGTTAGGTAAGAGCGAAAACCAAGGTTATTCTCGTAGCGTTTTTCATAATTGGTAATAAAGGGATTAGTGAAATCGGTATAGGTACCAAATACAGCAATAACGTGTTTAAAGTGATTGCTGATTTGAGCTTCATGAATCAGTCCGCCCCAAAGGGTATTGTTATAAATAGCCGCCTTTTGCTCTACTGCTCCAGGGTTTGGACCTGCGGTTGGCCTTGCTTGCTTTGGGTCTGCTAAATATTGACTCTCGGTAAGTCCGCCAGGGGTCTGGTAGCCCATGCTGGAATAAAATCCTACCAATCGGAGTTCATTTTTGGCCGAGTACTGATAACGTTGTACCGTTTGTAAATAATGTCGGTGATTGGCTGTGTTTTCGCGATAGCCATCAGCCTGTTGATGCGCATAGTCCAAACTAAAATTATATTTCTTATTGAGCTGATAATTTCCCGCAATATGCTGGTTGAATAAACCATACGAACCTACGCTGCTTTCTAAGCTAAGTGTGGAAGGCTGATTGGCCTGCATACCATTGGGGCTCATTAAAACCACCCCTCCGGAATTAGCCCCGAATAGGCTTCCGTCCGGGCCTTTTAGCACGGTGATCTGTTGGAAGGCTGCTGGATCTACGGAGTTAAGATAAGTGTTTCCAGAAGCATCTGTAAGTGGAATATCGTCGATATATATTTTTACATTTCTCACACCAAAGGGCGAGCGGAGCAAGCTACCGCGAATAGACAATCGGTAACTTCCCGGTGATCGTTCTTCCATACGCACCCCCGGAATCGTATTTAACGATGGCAGAAGCGTATTGCCCTGTTGAAGGTCTAGAAAATTTTTATCTAATAAACCAACAGAACTGGTGAGGGAAAGATAGGGTTGGGAACTTAAATAAGCGCGTACAGACGCGGATGGTAATTGATAGAGGGTATCTGTTGCTGTTTCTTGAGCGCTCGAAGGAATGCTATTTAAAGTAAAAAGTGTTATTAAAAATAACGCTTTAGCCAAGCGGAATTTCATGCGTGTTTTGCTATGATAGTAAAAAAAATAATAAATTGATTGTATGCAATAACCTAGTATGGTCTTTATTGACTATAAAGATGGCAAAACTTTCTTAACTAACAATACTTCTCCACCATTTAGCGGGAGATAACCGCATTCATAACAGAAATAATACCGATCACCTTTTGCTGTATCCAGCAAATGCGTAAAATGTTTAAAGTCAAACCCTAATTTAACCAATTTTTCTTTAGGAATTTTGGTTTTACCACTAGGGTTTAACTTTATCATAATATTTCTATTCTTTTTGAGAATCGTATTAATTTGACGTAGGTAGTGTTGTTCATTATTCTTCTGCTGATTATTATAGCTACTGCGGCAAGTATCATTGCAGAATTTTTTATCTGAACGGCCAATAAGGGTAGCGTTGCAATCTAAACAATAACGGTTCATAATTAGCGCTTTTTCGTCCGCATTTAATTTGCATTCCTACAGTAATGAAATTGTTTTGATCTTTACTCATTTGTCGGTAAAAAATGGTAAAAATCATACGCGTTTCACCTCAGGGTTACAATAATAAGGAAATTTACCTGATGGAAGAAAAAGACGCGCTACAATGAACAGAATGAACATCCTATAGCGCTAATTAACTTCTAGAATAATATATTTTTTTATGCCCATGGGCATTTTCCACTCCACTTCGTCTCCCTCTTTAAAGCCAATTAAGGCAGAGCCGATTGGTGTTAAAACAGAAATCTTCTGCTGTTTTACATCGGCGTGATCTGGCGATACAATAGTCAAAGAAGTGACTATTTGACTGTCTAGGTCTTTGATTTTTACAGTCGAATTAATTCTTACCCGTTCTTTTTCAATCGCATCACTTTTAACGACCTTCGCACGGCCCAATTCGTATGCCAGGGACATGGTGTTGTCTGGTTTGTCCGATGGTCTAACGTGTTTAGTAAGCAACTCATAGTCTTCTTCTGATAAGACTACTTTATTTTTTAAATGTGTCATATGAGTAATGTTATGTTAAATTTTTAATTGTAGCACCAATCAATTATATCTTGTTGGATATTAAATCGTATGAATTACAAAAGATGTGGTTTCCCCGAAACTCTGTAGAATTCTATTGGTTGAAGTCCGGGGTTAGATGATGAAACGCTTTATGACTGGAAAAGCGATAAATACTGTTTGGATGTTGTAGGCATAGCAAAACAACCCGCTGAACATCATTATGCTCAGACGGATAAAGCTTTTTCCATTTAGCCGCTATATACCTATTCATTTACACAAACTTAGCTAAAATAATCAGGATAAACAATTTATTAAGCAGAAGCCCTTAGGTAATACTTTAGGCCGGTTTATGAGCTTGTAGGTAAAGTTGAGCATGTTGGCTTATGATACACCGTAAAATTGACTGAATTGGCAATAAAGCAATACTTATTGGCTTTTTTATGAAGTTCCAGAGCTGTTTGAATCATAGATTCATGCGCTACTTTTACAATTGGTTGCAAGCTAACTTCTTTAAAATAGCCGCTACCGTTGGGATCTTCGATCATGGTAGCTACAGCTTGATCGGTATAATCCAGTACAACGATGCTGGCTTCTGCACAAAAGTGTAGGTACCAAAGCATATGGCAGCTCGATAGCGAAGCTAATAGGAGCTCTTCCGGATTATATTTTGTAGGATCACCTCTAAATGCAGGATCCGCGGAGCCTTCCAAATCTACTTTATTAGGAATAGCAATGGTGTAACTCCGTTCGTACGACCGATAGTTTTTTGTTCCATCACCTTTGTTACCCGTCCACCTCATGTTTAGATGGTAAAGATGCGATTTGCTCATCTTTCTTTATTTTGCACCGATTTATTTGGCATTAACAATGCGCTTTAAATCAGCAGGTGAATAATTAACAGACTTCAGGGTTTTACGATCAGCAGTGCGGTAAACTAAATACAAATCATCTTGTTGTTCGTAAAAACAGTCCACACCTTTATTACGGTAATGTTCAAGGGTAGCTTCCGCTTCTGCCAAACTTTTACAGGCCTTGCTCATATTTGAACGTTGTACTTCATCAAAAAGTGTCTTAAACTTTTCTGCTAACCCGAATTCTAAAATAGCACCAGACAAGACATACTGAATGTCGCAAAGTGCATCAGCCACCTCAACGATGTCGTTATTATGGATAGCTTCTTCGAGCTCCTTTAATTCTTCTGCGATCAAAGACACCCTTAATTGGCAACGCTGTTCACTTGGGATTGTGGGAGTGTCAAGAATGGGATGTTTGAATGTTTTATGAAATGCTGCTACTGACGTAAGGGTAACTGGATCTTGCATAGTTTTTTTTTGTTCAAACATAAAAAAAATGAACGATATAGCGATTATTTAGATTTCAACAAGCTGTAAAAAAATGAAAATATCGCTTGTAGCCGATTATAAACGGATATAAACGGCTATATCCGTTTAATATCCGACTAATGCTGTTGCCATAGCCGACTTTTGAGGAAGTATCAAACACCATTTACTTTATCATCCCTAAGGGGAGGCAAACTATCCCTATGGGAGGCAAGCTTTTGAATTTTTACTTTTTACTTTTTACTTTTTAATTTTTCGATCATGAGTACATTAAAGAACAGTGTCCGGTTAACAGGATTTTTAGGAAACAATCCAGATGTAAAAAAATTTGGGGAAAACAAGAGTCTGGCAAGAGTAGCTATTGCCGTTAACGAGCGGTATAAGAACCATCAAGGCGAATGGCTTACGGATACACAGTGGCATAACTTGGTTTTTTGGGGAAAGCAAGCTGTATTTGCCGAAAAGAGCCTAGCTAAAGGAAGCGAAATTTCGATAGAAGGAAAGCTGATTAATAGAAGCTACCTGGACAAAGAAGGGAATACCAAGTGGGTAACGGAGATTGTAGTTCATGAGGTTCAGACATTGCAGAGGGTATTAAGCAAGCAAGCAGAGGCTTAGGCTAGTGTGATGCCACAGGAATCTAAGCTACTTGGTTACTGTGGCATTAATTAGCTTAAATATTTTTCTTATTAAAACTCTTTCTACTATAAGGACCAGGTACGGCGTGATCACCTTCCTTAAAAGAAAAATTAACAACGTTTATTTGCGGTAGATCGGTAAAAGCATAGGTTGCTTCAGCCAGATAAGTCATTGCTCCGGTAGTACCAGCTTGCTGCGTAAGATAAGCGGCTTTCGGAATAGTAACTTGCAAGGTATCGTGACTTATACCATCAACTACCAAATAAATCTCCGGATATTTTATATTCAGTGCTTCGGCAAGCTCGTCTTTGTTCAGGGGAACTTTACTTTTTTGCGGATTCTCTTGAATTTCAATATTATTGGAGATGGAATCTAATACTGCAACATAGGGTAGCGTAAGTGTTTTTGATTCATTTAATAGCTGTTCGTCCGCTGTGTCAATGGCTGTTTCCTGCCCGTTATCTTGATAGGATTCCTGATTGTTGTTTTGGCAAGAACCAAGTAGGATCAAACCTACCCATAGCACAAAAATTCCTTTATTTACTACTACTGTCTTCATTGGTCTCGTTTTTTAATAAGCTTTTAACCTCCCGCCATCGGTTTTCAGTAATCAGCGACTGCCATTGAAAAAGTCTTGATACTTACCTGCCTACCGCAGGCCCGTATCTTGGTACTCACAACTCATAACTGACAACTCGCAACTATTTAAGGTGTTGTAACCGCAACCGGCAATACTTTGCCGTTAAAAAATTTATGGCCCGTTAGGGCAAAATCCGCAATATACTTTCCCATTTCAAAGGCGGCTATCGGGGATTCATAATTAGGAAACGCTTTTTCAAGCATTTCTGTTTGGGCAGAACCAATGGCAAGGCAATTAATGTGGATTTTCTTTTCCGCAAATTCGACAGCTAAACACTCTGTTAAGGCATGTAAAGCTGCTTTACTTGCCGAGTATGCTGCCAGTCCTGGAAATTTTACACTACCCTGATATCCTCCCATGCTGCCGATATTTACGATATGGCTGCCCTCCGGCATAATAGGAAAAAGTTGCCTGATCATTTTTACATGTCCCAGCACATTGGTTTGTAGCATCTCCGCAAAATCTATTGCGCTGGTTTCGATAAATGGCTTATTAATTAAAACACCGGCATTATTGATCAGAATGTCTACATGACCAATTTTCTCGGTAATAAAAGGCAATAGACCCGACTCATAGTCGTCATGCACGATATCAAACCTTGCGGGATAGAGGTGGCAATCGGGGTTCAAGCCATTCGCAATTTCAAAAAGCCTTTTCAATTTGTCGTGTGATCTGGCTAAAGCCACCACGTGATGCTCGTTGTGCAATATCAATTCTAAAACAGCTTCGAAACCTACACCACTACTTGCTCCTGTTATTACAATATTCATATAGAAAGTAAAAATTCAAAATTCAAAATTCAAAAGCCTGCCTCCCGAAGGGATGGCGGAAAGCACAAAGCTTCCAGCATAACGCTTTAACTATTCAACTATTCAACTATTCAACGACTCAACTACTATCACTACTTCACTTAGTATCAAGACATCAGTATCAAGTAGCAAGACTTTTTTTGATATAAGTTCTACGTTTTAAGGACACTGACAACGAACAACCAACAACGAACAACCCCTACTTGCATTACAGCGGACATGCGTAAATGTTTTAAAAACATTCAATCTTTTAGCCCTCATCGTTTAGATCTATGTCGGTCGTTTCAGGTAGTCGCTCTTCCCCTAAAGCTTTCGGATGGAAGGTGAAATAAGAACCCAAAAGTGATATAATAACCGAAATGAAATAGGAAATTAAGCTTATTAAAACTGCCCGATGGGCATCGAGATGAAAGTAGTCCGAGCCATAAATAAAGACGATTTCCCGGGCACCTAATCCCCCGATAGATAGCGGAATTACAGCAACAATCTGCGACAATAAAAACAATAAAAGATAAGGGGAAAACTTTCCCTCAAAATTAAGGCTATATAAAATAAATATTGCACAGATAACTTGTAGCGATTGCACACAAAAAGCCTTAAAATGTTTAAAAACAAACTGCGTAGCATAATCGGCAAAAAAACGATGCATAATAAAGTAGTATGCAAAAGTGCCTAGCAGTACGCAAACAATGGGCAGCCAGTTTGGAATACCAAGTGTCGGTATAAAAATAACTAATGCGCCTGTAATAAGACAGAGCGCCCACATGCCACTTAACCTATCAAAAAAGACACAAGATAGTAGCCTTCTGCCTTTCATTTGAAATTTCTTGCGTAGGAAGTATATTTTATATCCGTCTCCTCCAATGCCTCCCGGTAAAGACACATTGTAAAACATGCCCAATAAATAAAGCTTAAAATTATAAGTTTCCGGTAGGTAAAGACCAATACCTTTAAAAAAGGTGTTTAATCTCCACGACGAGATCGCGATCGAGGCAAAAAAGCTCAAAAAGCCCAGTAAGAGAAAGAATGGGTCGGATTGCGTAATGACTTCTTTTAAATCCTTTAAGCTGACCTTGGTGAATACCAGGTATAGTGCAAGCGCTGTGACGAGAAATTTTAAGATAAGTTTGGAGCTATTCCAGAGCTTCTGTTTGGTCATCGGATAAAATTACTTGTATACCACAGGATATAAACGGATGAAAAGCATAACAACATAAATTATTAAAAGGAGCGTATTCAGTGCAAGCATCCAATTTAAATCGGTTTTTCCATGCTTTGATCGTCCTGTGAGTACTAATAAGGTTAAAAAGCTTAAGAATAATACCAGAGGGAATATAAAAACCCATTTGTTTTCGATGTAAACATAAGTGGTTTCCATTTTAGCTGCTATGGAACTATCGATAAATAAGGGGGCAATAAAGGCAGCAAGCAACAGAATAAAAAGCCTGACTAATAATTTTGAAATAAATTTGCTTGTGGTATGGTTTTTGGATACTATCTTCATTGTAAGTGATGTTTTGGTATTGGTGTTTTTGCTCTTAAGTAAAAGAAATATACCACAAATACTTTTAAATTTCTGTTGATACTATATCTTTGCGTTATGATTTTAAAGACAGTTAGCATCTGCATAAAGGGAACAAACTTAGATAAACTTTCTTTTTTTCACAATTGTTTTTATGTTTTGTGCGCAGACTTCACACCAATAAAAAAGTAGGACGCCAAATTGTTTTTTTTGTTATAACAAAAAGGGGTATCAATATACTGTTAAAAAAATAAATATATGAAGATGAAAACAACTTTAAAATTTTCAATTGTAATGCCTATATTTTTACTGTTTCTTGCTTGTTCGTCAACTAAGCCAGGCAGTACTTCGTCTCCAAGTGCTTCGCAATGGAAGAGGGGAGTTAAAGGCCAATGGGTACTTAATAGTGTAGAAAAACGTAATTTTCCAGCAGGCGCTAATGTGAAGAAGATCTTTGATGAGGCACCTATAGCATGTTTTATCGGAAGTACCTGGAATCTAATCGCAAATGGCAAAGGTGCTATTACTTTTTCGACCGATGGTGAGCTTTGTGCTCCTGGGGCTACCCGAGAAATCTTTTGGTCAATTTACAAACCTGAGAATGGGGGTGAACCTCAATTTCAGTTTAAAAAGTTATATCCAGGCGAGAAAGCTAAAGATATAACCGAGGGTTACCGCTTGGATTTAGCTTATGCAGATGAGCAGAGTATGACCTTAAATATGCCTGTTAATGTAGGTGGCAATAACGATGCGCTCTTAGAGTTTAAATTTACGAAACGGTAATTTGAACTTTTGTATATAAAAATTTTACGAAGTCTTGTAACCTAATAAGTTACAGGACTTTTGTTTTTAAAGGCTAATGATTTAAGGGTGTAAATAAGGACTTATTTAGACTTGTGTGGGCTTTTTTTGTCGTTTGCTAATTAAAATCCTACATTTACGCCCCTAAACATTTTCACACATGCTAAAAGTTAACATGAAGGCTTTAGCCTTAGCCGCTGCATTATTTATAGCGGGGAGTACAACAACCTATGCCCAGGATAACCTGGTAAAATCGCTTCAACAGAACCAGAGCGATAGCAGTAAATTCGGTTTTGAATTCACCGATGTCATTAATCTTCAGAATACATCTATAAAGAACCAAGGGTCGTCAGGAACTTGTTGGAGTTATTCGGGTAATTCTTTTCTCGAATCAGAAATGATCCGAAATGGGAGAGAGCCTGTAGAGATTTCACAATTGTTCACCGCCAGAAATGTTTATGTAGAAAAAGGTAAAAACTATGTGCGCTTACATGGTGGCTTAAATTTAGGCGAGGGGGGAGAACTGCACGATGTGATTAATATGTATCGCAAATATGGTGCAGTGCCGCGAGAAGTTTATACTGGATTGAATTATGGTACTGAGGGCAATAAATTAGCAGAAATGAGTGCCATTACCGATGCCATCCTTGCGGCAGTTGTTAAAAATCCAAATGGAACATTAACACCTAATTGGCTAACGGCCTATACCAACGCCATTGACACCTATTTAGGTAAAGCGCCAGATACCTTTAACTATAAAGGCAAAAACTATACGCCAAAATCTTTTGCAAAGGAAGTGATTGGTTTAAATGCGGATGATTATGTAGAAATATCTTCTTTTAAAGACCATCCTTATTACAGTAAGTTTACGTTATTAATACCTGATAACTGGTCGTTCGACCAGGTTTACAATGTGCCATTAGCTGACATGACCACAATTATCGATAATGCATTGAAAAATGGCTATACTGTAGGTTGGGCTACCGATGTAAGTGAAAAGGGTTTCAGTTGGAAAAATGGTGTAGCTTACGTGCCCGAAAAACCATTCGAGCAAATGACTACCGAAGAGCAAGTCGTTATGTTTAATGGGCCGAAACCTGAAATGACCATTACGGAAGACTTAAGACAAGAGGCATTTGATAATTATTCCACTACCGATGATCATGGTATGCACATTGTTGGTTTAGCAAAAGACCAAAATGGAAAAGAATATTATATTGTTAAAAATTCTTGGGGAGCTTCTAACGATTATGAAGGTTACCTATACGTAACAAAAGCTTTTGTACAATATAAAACTACCGCTTTTATGTTGCATAAAGGAGGGATTCCGAAAGCTGTTCGCAGTAAGTTAGGAATCTAAATACACTGGTATATTGTTGTATAATAATGAAAGAGCATCTGCCAACTAATCGACAGATGCTCTTTTTTATACTTTATTATTCGAAGTTGGATGATCCAACTCAGCTACTTCTACTGTTGCACTCCTCCAAACGCCTTTTCAATTTCATTTAAGGACTGCTCCATTACTTTCGCTTGTTTATCCTGTTTGAATTCTTTAGCTAATTCTCCAGAGCTGTAAATTACTTGCGTACCTACCTGGATATTTTGCATTTCCAGATTAGGTTTTGTTTGCGCTATCGCGATATAGTAGCGTAACAGTTGGTCGACATATTTTCCGTTTTGCTCCAATAACGCATTTGCCTTGTCGGTCATGCCTGCTTGGTATAATTGCCTGCATAAGAAATAGAGTACCCTTGATTCTCCGAGGGAGTATATGCGTTTCGGTATAACCGTCAAACATTTAGTTAATACTTTCTTAGCATCTTCTACTCTTCCTTCCTCGTATAGGCTTTGGCTAAGGGTGCTAAAGTTGTTAACAATTAACGATAACATGCCATAAGACTCATGGTCTAAATAACGTGCTTGCGCCATGTTGCCCCAAACAAATTTGTTCATGGTATTATCGTAGAGTGCATCCACATTAACGGTTTCGCCCATCCGTTGCTGTTCTTCGGTTTTATTGAAGTTAACAGGCATCAGCCGCAAGGCAAATCCCTCATTAATGAGGTAGTTATCCAATCCGAGATAATTACTGTTCGGAACGGTGGTAGCAAAGTAAATAGGTCTTTTCCAATTATTATGTACCAGAATGTCAAACATCGCCAATTCAGCTTTGGATACATAATCTTTATTATATTTCCAAACCATCGTGTCCACAATATTCGTATCCCATTTAGCTGGAACGACCTTGTTTTTTAGCACATCTTCTTTATTTATGGAAAGCTTAAAGTTTTTAGTAAATAAATAGTTCGAACGGCTGCCGTCTTGGTATTCTACCTGGTCATTAGGGTTATCAGAAAGTAGTACGTCTAAAACAGAACCCAATTCAATAGGGTCTTTAAAACCGGCATCCATAAATGATAAACCGTCGCGGGTGCCCTGCTTAAACTGACTGTCTTTCATGGTGATAGGTAAACCGTCAGCCTCATTCACTTTTTCTTTCATCTGGCGTACATACCAGTCGGCACTTAACAGACTTAAATTCACGATACGCACATCTGGCCTGAAATTTTCTACCTCCTGAACATACCATAACGGATAGGTGTCGTTATCGCCATACGTGAACAAGATGGCATTTGGTGCGCAAGAAGCTAAATAATCTTTCGCAAGGTCGCGCGCAACATATTTGGTAGAACGGTCGTGATCGTTCCAGCCATCTTTGGCCATTAATACTGGCGCAGCCAGTAATCCAATAACCGTTGCAATTATTCCCGCATTTCTTGGATTGGTTTTTTTCTGAATCCAATCGGCAATACCAACGACGCCTAAACCTATCCAGATGGTAAAGGCATAGAATGAACCGGCGTAAGCATAATCACGCTCGCGCGGCTGTAGCGGAGATTGATTAAGGTATAATACAATGGCTAATCCGGTAAAGAAAAATAATAAACCAACAATACCGGCATCTTTCTGATTACGTTTGAAATGCCACAGTGCGCCTATTATTCCTAGGATAAGCGGCAAGCCATAAAACTTATTGTTCGAAGGATCTGAATTTAGTGAATCTGGCAAAGCATCCTGTCCGCCTAAGCGAATTTGGTCTATAGGTTTAATTCCCGTAATCCAATTTCCTTCGGTGAAACTACCATCCCCTTTTTCATCATTCTGTCTGCCTACAAAGTTCCAGAAGAAATACCGGGCATACATATGGCCTACCTGATAGGTAAAAAAGAAATTCAGGTTATTGCCAAATGTTGGTTGCTCATTTTCGCCTAAATTTAACCAGCTCCGGTAAAATTGCGGATGGCCTCTTCCCGGGTCATTGCTATAAATCCGTGGGAATACAGTTTCCCTATCGTATACATAGCTGTATTTTTTACCAATATTTTCATATTTCTTTTCTCCTTTAATATAGCTGCTGCCGCCTTCGGAACGATCAACAACTTTGGAAGTAAAATACTGACCTTTTATTAAAGGTTCTTCTCCATATTGTTCGCGGTTCAGGTAGCTCAAAAAAGAAAAGGCATTGTCTGGATCACTATTATTTAAACTCGGATCTGCCTTTGCGCGCACCAATATCATTGCAAAAGAACCATAACCGAAAATTATAAAACAGATGGATAGTAAAATTAAATTAAGGTGAGGTTTAACTTTTTTAATAGAATAAAAAATTCCATAACCTAAGCCGCCAACTAAAAGTAAGACGAAACAAGCTACGCCAGAGCCAAAGCCCAACCCCAGACTATTAACAAAGAAGAGATCAAAATAAGCTGCAAACTTGATTAAGTATTGTATAATACCCCATAGTACAAAAGCAACTATCACACAACCCAGCAGAATAGTTTTGAATATGCCGCTATTGGTTGGGACTTTGCTGCGCTTAAAATAAACCACTAAGGCAAGCGCCGGAATAGTAAGCAAATTGAGTAAGTGGACGCCGATGGAAAGGCCCATTACGTAAGCAATCAATAATAACCATTTATCTGCACGGGGCTCTTCGGCGTGTGCCTCCCATTTCAAGATGGCCCAAAAAACAATAGCGGTACAAAGAGACGACATGGCGTATACCTCAGATTCAACTGCCGAGAACCAAAAGGTATCCGAAAAAGTGTAGGCAAGTGCTCCAACAAGGCCTGCACCCATAATTTGGATTAAGTTTCCCTGTGTTAATTCGGTGTTGCCTCGCCATAGCACCTTGCGTGCCAGTGCTGTTATGGTCCAGAATAAGAACATGATTGTTAGTCCACTCGAAACTGCCGAACCAAAATTCATCCAATAAGCTAAAGATTCTCTGTTACCAAAGGCGAGGTTACTGAAGATGTTCTGTAACATTAAGAAGAGAGGCGCTCCAGGTTGATGCACGATCTGCATTTTATAGGCAGCCGCAATAAATTCGCCACAGTCCCAATAACTGGCGGTAGGTTCTAGGGTTAATACATAAACTAAGGTGGAAATTACAAAAGTAGTCCATCCAAGTACATTATTTGCTTTTTTATAATCCATCAGTTAAATTATTTATTGCTTTTTAGCAATGGTTCCTGCTGTTGTTAGTGTTCTAATAAACGCAAAATTTGCGCTTGTCATACAATTAAGTGCCGAAAATAAGTATTACTATTGATATAAAGTAAAAATTAAAAAGTAAAAATTAAAAAGCCCGCTTTGCGTAAGATAAAGCATAAAGCTGAGAGCGGAAAGCGTAAAGCCGAGGCGTATAGTCATCAATCTGCTTGAGCCCCAATGAACTGCCAATAAAACGTAAAAAAAAGCATAAAATATTTTGTGTATTTAGAATATCACTTTATATTTGCACTCCGTTTGCGGGCAAAGCCCATAAACAATAAGGATTGCCCGATAGTATAAAGGTAGTACAACTGATTTTGGTTCAGTTTGTCTAGGTTCGAATCCTGGTCGGGCAACAAACAAAAAGAGAGTCGGGTCGTTAAGGCGGCCCGAATTTTTTTAAACACCAAACCCGCACTCATGCCTCTGCAATTTAACACCGTTAAATTATTTGCCGGATCAGGTAGTACAAAACTGGCAAACAAAATCTCAAAATCTTATGGTAAGGAATTAGGAGAGATGACACTTTCTCGTTTCAGTGATGGTGAATTCCAACCTTTTTACAATGAATCCGTTCGTGGAAGCGATGTGTTCCTTATCCAATCTACCCATCAACCAACAGACAATTTGTTTGAATTGCTGTTGATGATAGATGCCGCAAAAAGAGCTTCGGCACATTACATTACGGCTGTAGTCCCTTATTTCGGCTATGCTCGCCAGGATCGTAAAGATAAACCGCGCGTGGCCATAGGTGCCAAAATGATTGCTAATCTGCTTACGGCAGCCGGAGCGCATCGTATCATGACTATGGACTTGCATGCGGCACAAATCCAAGGTTTTTTTGATATTCCGGTAGATCACTTAGATGCAGCAAGCATTTTTGTGCCGCATATCAAATCGCTGAATTTACCTAACTTAACCATTGCATCGCCTGATATGGGCGGTTCTTACCGTGCAAGAACCTTTGCAAAGTATTTTAATGCTGAGGTGGTAATCTGCGATAAACAACGTAAACGCGCTAATGAGATCGAATCGATGTCGATTATCGGAGATGTAAGTGGGCAGGATATCGTCTTGATCGATGATATTTGCGATACTGCCGGAACGCTTTCTAAGGCGGCTTCTTTAATTATGGAAAACGGTGCGACAAGTGTACGGGCAGTTTGTACACATCCTGTACTTTCTGGTAAAGCTTATGAAACAATTGAGAATTCTGTGCTCAGTGAACTGATTGTTACCGATACCATTCCACTAAAAAGAGATGCTGGTAGCAAGATTAAAGTACTATCTACAGCAGATCTTTTTGCCAGGGCTATTACAAATATTAATGAACACGGTTCAATAAGCGATCTGTTTAAGATTATTGATGCAAATAAATAGTTAGGTTGTATGTAGTTTTTTCCTATCTTTGCAGCCTTTAAAAACAACAAATAAAACAAATTAACAAATAAATGAACCCGACATGATGAAAGTAATCATTAAATCCACAGGTAAATGATAATTTTCATCATCAAAGGCTCCATTTGACAAATAAAAACAAATTAACAAACAAATGAAATCAATTGCTATTAGCGGTTCTCCAAGAGAGAACGTAGGGAAAAGAGACGCAAAAGAATTACGCTATGAAGGTAAAGTACCGGCGGTTCTTTATGGGGGTGATCAGCAATATCACTTCGCTGTGTCCGCAGCTGATTTGAAACCTTTGGTGTATACGCCAGAAGTTCAATTCGTTGACCTGGAAATCGGTGGAAAAAAGCACCAAGCTATCCTTCAAGAAGCACAATTCCACCCACTTACTGATCAGATTATCCATATCGACTTTTTAGCGCTTAATGACAAAAAGGAAGTTGCTATGAATATTCCGATTGAATTAACTGGAACTTCTCCAGGTGTTAAAATGGGCGGTAAATTAATTCAGAAATTGCGCGCATTACGCGTTAAAGCTTTACCTAAAGACCTGCCTCAAACTATTGCAGTAAGTTTAGATTCCTTAGAAGTAGGTAAATCCGTACGTGTTGATGCAATTAAAATAGAAAAGGCTAAGGTACTTAATAACGGCGATGATACCATTGTTTCTGTAGTAATGTCGCGTGCATTAAAACAAGCAGAACAAGAAGCTGCCAAAACTGGTAAAAAATAATTTGGTAGAATTTTAAAAAAAGCATCCGACGGTATCCGTCGGATGCTTTTTTTATGATTTTTATGTTAAATTTATGCTCGATGAATCGTCCATGTTTAATCCGCCAGCTGGCGGATACATCGCACAGGGAAATGTAAATTTATTCACGGATTTTAAACATTCCATAGGCGTTCATGAGCCCTTCGGGGTTTAAACGTGGTAAGCTCCATCCGACCGATGGAAAAAAATTGTTTACGGATGAAATATTTAGTAGTTGGTTTGGGTAATATTGGGCAAGAATATGCAGATACCCGTCATAATATTGGCTTTATGATAGCCGATCAATTGGTGAAAGATTTCGGTGCTACTTTTTCGACATTGAAATATGCCTTTTATGCCGAGTTTAAGCATAAAGGAAGAACGATTTATACCATTAAGCCAACAACCTATATGAATCTGAGTGGAAAAGCCGTTAATTATTGGATGAACGAATTAAAAATACCTTTGCAAAATATACTGGTGTTGGTTGACGACTTGGCTTTACCATTTGGAAGTATCCGGATAAAACCCAAGGGAAGTGCAGCGGGCCATAATGGTTTAAAAAGTATAGAGGCTTTATGTGGAGGGCAGCAATACCCCCGACTTCGTTTTGGAATAGGCGATAATTATCCGAAAGGCCGGCAGATTGATTATGTACTGGGAGCTTTTGATAAAGAAGAGGAGTTGGATTTACCGGCTTTGATTGCTCATTCGGTAGAAGCCGTAAAGAGCTTTACAACCGCTGGTTTGGAACTTACTATGACTAATTTTAATAAGTGAGGTGATAGATATTAGACGTCAGATATGAGATGTGAGAAACGGAATGTGGGTTGCCCGTTGTCTGCCTACCGCAGGCAGGTATTATAAATTGTAAGTTTTACGTTTTAAATTGACTTATAACTTACTACTTAGAACGTATTACTTTTTACCATCCCTACGGGAGGCAAGCTTTTTAATTTTTAATTTTTACTTTTTAATTTATGGCCCATGAAAGTTTACGGCATTAAAAATTGCAATACGGTTAAAAAAGCATTAGACTGGTTAAACGCTAATGGCGTTGCCTATGAATTTCAAGATTTTAAAAAGCTAGGCGTAAGCGAAGCCACCTTGAAAGATTGGGAAAAGCAGGTGAGCTGGGAAACCTTAGTCAATAAAAAAGGAATGACCTGGAGGGGTCTCTCTATAGAAGAGAAGGAGGCCGTGGTTAATGAGGATATTGCCAATAAACTCATGCAGGAAAAAACCAGTGTCATTAAAAGACCCGTAATTGAATCGCCTAAAGGATTGATTGTCGGTTTTGACGAAGCGGTATACGAAACCAACTTAAAATAGTTGTTACAAAAGGCCTGAAATCCATATTTCAGGCCTTTGTTTTTTAGTGCTCCAATAGAAATTATATTATATTAGCAGCTGGTTCTCAAATATCTGCTGTGTATGTTCAGAAAAATCTTTTCCGTTGCAACGATAATACTGTTTAGCGTTCATGTATTTGCCCAAGAAAACTTAAAAAGTAACTATAACTATGTGGAGGCTTTTGCCCCCATTTTTTATACGCAAGGCGCTAATGGCTATCGTTCGTCCAGTGGTATGCCCGGCCCACATTATTGGCAGAATAAAGTAGACTACAATATTAAGGTTCACTTAGACGAACAAACGAAGGAGATTACAGGGCTGGTGGAATTGGATTATACCAATAATAGTCCGGATTCACTCGCATTTATGTGGATGCAATTGGATCAAAATATGTTTGCTAAAAAGAGCCGAGGGATGCAAACAATTGCCGTTGAGAAAAGTAGGTATGGCTCGCATGATACACCTTTTGATGGGGGGTATACGATAAAATCGGTGAAAACGGTTAACGGTGAGGAGCTAGAATATCTAATAAATGATACCCGGATGCAGGTTTTCTTGCCCAATCGGTTAAAGCCTGAAGGCGGTCAGATAAAATTGCAAATAGCCTATAGTTATACTATTCCAGACTATGGTGCCGATCGTACCGGAATCTTGCCCACGGCCAATGGCAACGTGTTCAGTGTAGCACAATGGTATCCACGGGTATGTGTGTATGATGATATATTAGGTTGGAATGTACAACCCTATACCGGCCCAGGTGAATTTTATTTGGAATATGGCAATTTTGATATTGCGATCACTACAGCTGCTGAGCAGCTAGTGGTTTGCGGAGGAGAATTACTGAATCCGGAAGAGGTATACACTAAGGAGCAGCTAGAACGGTGGGAGCAGGCAAAGAATAGCGATAAAACGGTATTTATCCGCTCTGGGGAAGAAGTACGGCAAGCTAAGTCCAGGCCAAAAGGTAAAAAGGAACTAACTTGGAAATTCCAACTGAAAAATAGTAGAGATATTGCTTGGGCAGCCTCCAGCGCATTTATATTAGACGCTGCCCGAATAAACTTGCCCGCGGGTAAGCATGCGCTAGCCATATCGGCTTATCCCAGTGAATTTGATGGAAATAATGCTTGGGGGCGGGCAACTGAATATACCAAAGCGAGCATAGAATTTAATTCGGATAAATGGTACCCTTACCCTTATCCCGTTGCGGTAAATGTCGCTTCGGTGGTAGGCGGAATGGAATATCCCGGTATTGTTTTTTGTGGTAATAAGGCCAAAGATGCTGATCTCTGGGGGGTAACCGACCATGAGTTTGGGCATACCTGGTTTCCCATGATTGTGGGAAGCAATGAACGATTATATGCATGGATGGACGAAGGGTTAAATATGTTTATCAATTCATTGGCTACAGATGCATTTAATAATGGAGAGTATAAAAAAACAAGGTATGATGGGCACGAGTTTGCTACAAAGAATTTCAAAGCCGGCGTTGAACCTATTATGTCTTCACCGCAAAGTATGCAGGAAAGTAATATCGGAACCTTAGCCTATTACAAGCCCCAATTGGGATTAATCATTTTGCGTGAGCAAATCCTGGGTAAAGAACGTTTTGATCGGGCATTCCGCACGTATATCCGTTATTGGGCCTATAAGCATCCAACGCCGTATGATTTTTTTCACACCATAGAAAACGTTGCGGGGGAGAATCTATCTTGGTTCTGGCGATCATGGTTCCTCCATTCCTGGAAATTAGATCAAGCCGTGGAGAACGTCACGTATATCGATAATGATGCTACCAAAGGCGCCATTATTACGGTCGCCAATTTGGAGAAAATGCCTATGCCCTTCATTGCAGAAGTAATTACAAACAGTGGTAAACGATCTAGGATTAATTTACCGGTCGAAATTTGGGAGCGGAGCCAGGTGTTTACCTTTGAAACGAAAACAACAGAGCCAATAGCATCGGTTGTACTCGATCCGGATAAAGTCTTTCCGGATATTGACCCATCTAACAATATTTGGATTGCAAAATAGGTTAAATGTTGTCAATAAAAACACTTTTAGTGTACCTTTGTTGAAAGAGATAGTGCTTTTTACTTTAATATATATCACATGAAAACAGTTATATTCCTTTTTCTCATATTACTCGGTGCCTTTACCGTAAACGCTCAGGAACAGTTAAAAGGGATAGTGCTGGAATATAAAAGTAATGAGGCGATGCAGCAAGTCTCGGTGAAAAATTTGAATAGTGGAGATAGTGTTTTAACCAATAAATCGGGTGAATTCAGTATTTCCGCTCATCAGGAAGATATCCTAACCTTTTCTGCCTTCGGTTATCGAGTGGATAGTTTAGTAATCACCGATTTTTCTGTTAAACGGGTGTATTTAAGTGGTATAGCCGATCCTAGGGTGTTGGAAACGGTTCATATTATGACGAACAGTAGGTTAAAGGAGGAAATGGAGAACCTCCAGAAACAGGCGCAATATGCTAATACGGTTTCTGGAGGCGGAATAGGTCTTTCACCATCCCGTATTTTCGGTAAGGGGGCCAGGAACGCCAGGAGAGAATATAAAATATTAGCTGAAGAAAGCAATAATCGTTTGATAGATACGCGGTTTTCGGCAAATCTAATTCAAAATCTTACCCCTTTAAGAGGAGAGGAACTCAGCTTGTTTATGGCTGCTTATCGTCCGAAAACATCCTTCATAAAAGAAGCTAATGATGAGCGTTTACGCCTTTATATTATGGATTCGTATAATGCCTATAAAGATCTTAGTACCGCCGAAAAGGAGAAATTAAGGTTAAAGAATTAATTTATCCTAATTTTTTCCACAAAAAAGTAGGCAAAAAGCTCGTCGCTTCAAAATTTACAGGAACGGTAGTGCATCCCACTGCATTTGTAAATTTTGGAGGCGATCATTTCGGTGACCTACAGTAAGTGCTTGTAACCAGCCGTACTAATATAATATATTGTATATTGATTTATTATTTTTTAGCGGTTCGATTTCCTTTCCGATTATTCGCAAAAATCCGTCATTCTACTCCAAAATTGCTATATCCCAAAGAATAATGGTTTTGTCGTCACTAACCGTTGCTAAGGTTTTAGCATCAACCCAAAGCATATTGTTAATAGATAAGCGGTGGATTTCATAGCCCTTCTCGATGCTTATATTTTTAATAAGCGAGTAGTCTTCCGAGCGCCAGAGTTTAATGCTCTTATCCCGGCTAGCCGTTGCAAAAAGAGGTAATACGGGGTGGTATGCTATACCATAAATAGTAAACATATGGGCGGTTATGTTTTTTTCTAACTTGTAATGTGTCGTTTCAAAAACATTTAGCTGCGCATCTCTAGCGCCAGTTAACAGGTGGCCATCGTCTGGAGAAAAACATAAGGCGGTAATAGCGCCACTATGCGCATTAAGCTCATGGAGCAATGAATATTCAGTGGCATCAAATAATCTTATTTTACTATCTTTTGAACCTAAAGCAAAAATATTTTCTTGATGGTTCAAGGCTATGCAACGCACCGTTTCAGTTGAAACATGGAAATTATAGAGGAGTTTGAAGGTGTTCGTATCCCATACGGATACCGTTCCATCTTCTGAGGATACCAGGAGTTCGGCTTTGTTATGAAATGCCTGTAAACCAAATACAGGCTTCTGGTGATGTTGTAAACGAGCAATTACCTGATCAGTATTAAAATCTAGAATGGTTACTAATCCGCTCCGTTCGCCTATTGCTAACAATGTACTGTCTGGGAGTCGATGCAAGCAATAAACAGAAGTTTTAACGGGCAGGATTACTTTTTTAAATTTTCCTTCCAGCAAATCCCATTCTACCACGCCTTTGTCATTTCCGGCCGTAAAAAGCCTAGTAGGGCTATCGCCTAATGCGATGGCAAAAATAGGGTTTTGATGCCCTGACAACGTAAGCCTTTTACTAACCTCAATTTTATTCATGCCGCTATTGTTGATGCCTGCCCTCCAGGTTTTTAGCCAGGCGTTCTAAAGAAATATTTTTCTCCTTCAGCAAAACCAACAAATGAAATAATAGATCGGAAGATTCATTTATAAAATCCGTTTCCGTCTCAGCTAAAGCAGCTATAACAGTCTCTACCGCCTCTTCTCCCACCTTTTGGGCAATCTTATTGATTCCTTTGTTTCTTAGTCTGTTTACATAGGAGCTTTCCGCAGGCTTGGTATACCGATCGTTTATTACCTGTTCGAGCTGGAATATAAAGTTCTGATTATAGTCTGTTTTAAAGCAACTTCTCGATCCCGTATGGCAAGTTGGTCCTGCCGGATTAACTTTTATTAATAGTGTATCCTGATCACAGTCAATAGCCGTGCTGATTACCTCGAGATAATTGCCACTTTCTTCACCTTTCGTCCAAAGGCGGTTTTTAGTACGCGAAAAGAAAGTTACCCGTTTTTCTCTTTGGGTCTTATCCCAAGCTTCTTCATTCATGTAGCCCAGCATGAGCACTTCCAGCGTTTGGTGGTCTTGAACGATTACAGGTACCAGGCCTGCACCTTTATTAAAATCTAACATTTTTTTGTTTTAATGCTGAAAACTAGACGAATAACCTCGGTTATCGTACTTCAATTTTATTTTTCCTTAACTCATTTTTCAGTTCCGGAATTCGTATTTCTCCATAATGAAATACCGATGCCGCTAAAGCTGCATCCACATTTGCTTCTAAAAAAACATCTACAAAATGCTGTTTATTACCTGCACCACCAGAAGCGATGATAGGAATGCTAAGTGTTTGATTTATTTTGCCCAAAAGTTTACAATCAAAACCACCTTTTGTGCCATCATGATCCATAGACGTTAATAAGATTTCTCCGGCACCTCTACTTTCAGCCTCTTTGATCCAGTTTTCTGTTAAGATGTTGGTTTTTATCCGCCCGCCATTTAGGTGTACGTAGTTATTTCCGTCGATATATTTCGTGTCAATGGCCACCACAACGAATTGTATCCCAAAAGCGTTCGCTAATTCATTAATCAGACCTGGATTTCTTACCGCCGCAGAATTGATGGAAATCTTATCCGCTCCGGCATTCAGCAGGATGTCAGCATCTTTACGTTCATGTATGCCACCTCCGATGGTGAAAGGGATATTGATATTCCGGGCAACTGCCTTTACCATATCAACAGTTGTTTTACGCTTTTCATGCGTAGCGGTAATATCGAGGAATACCAGCTCATCGGCACTTTGTTCAGAATATTGCCACGCTAATTCTACCGGGTCTCCAGCATCCTGTAAATCGACGAAATTTACGCCTTTAACCGTTCGACCATCTTTTACATCTAAGCAGGGAATAATGCGTTTGGCTACGCCCGAATTTAGAAGTTGATCAGTGAGCGCAGATTCCATTCTTTTATTTCTTCAATACTTATTCTGTTTTCATAAATTGCTTTTCCAACTACACATGACTCAATACGATACTCATCAAGGGCCCTGATGTCATCCATGGAACTTATGCCGCCAGAAGCAATCAATCTAATGATAGGCGAGTGATCGAGCAATTTTTTGTATAATTCAACGCCTGCACCACCAAGCTTACCATCTTTATTAATATCTGTACATAGAAAGCGGAAAAAGCCCAGATTCAGGCAACGGTCTATATAATCGATAAGTTTAACTGGCGAACTTTCCATCCAACCGGAATATTTGATCACCTCGTCTAACACATCGATTGCCACCACAATATGGTCAGAACACTTGATACCGTTACAATATAGATGACTCAGTTCATCTAAAAACTCAGGGTTGGTAATGGCTTGTGTGCCAACTATAACACGATGAATACCAGCATCGATCAACTCTTTTACTTTCTCTAAGCTTCTAACGCCACCGCCATACTGTACTTTCATATCCGTTTTCCGGATGATATCAAATAGGTATTCCTGATTGCTAAAATCTCCTTTTGCCCCATTCAAATCAATAATGTGGACAAATTCAGTACCATTCGACTGATATTTTTCTATCATTTCCTCCAAACTGCTATCATAAGTAGTAACGTCGTCGTATTTACCTTCCCGTAAACGCACTATCTTCTTATCTAGAATATCTATCGCTGGAATAATATACATGATTTTTATTGTTGATTAGATTGTACAAAAATTTCTTAATAATTGTTCTCCGGCCTGACCTGATTTTTCGGGGTGAAACTGCACACCGTAAAAGTTTTTATATTGTATGGCTGAAGAATATGTAATACCATAAGTGGTACTTGCAAGTGTAAATGTAGGATTATATTCTATAAAATAAGAGTGAACAAAATAAAAATAAGCGTCTTTTGGTGTTTCTTTAAATAGTTCATTATCCTTTAAGGCACTTACTTTATTCCAACCCATATGCGGTATTTTAAAGGCTATTCTGTTGGTAAAGTGTAAGGTATTCACATCCATTATGCTCAATAAGCTTGCATCGCCTTCTTCCGAGTGGTTTGTCAAAAGTTGCATGCCTACACAAATTCCCAGAACAGGCTGTTTTAAAGCTTTTATTGCTTCCGTTAATCCTGTAGCTTGTAATTTTTCCATAGCAGCTCCTGCGTGGCCAACACCTGGTATAATGATGTGGCTATAGTTATCCATATTATCTCCCGCATTAACCATACCATACTTTAAATCAAGGCGATCTAATGCAGCTGTTAAAGAAAAAATATTGCCCGCTCCGTAGTTGATAATTCCAATCATTTTATAGTATTTAGTACAAAGTACTTAGAAAAGCCATTTTTTTAAAGTATCAAGACTTAAGTATCAAGTATCAGACATTTTAAGTGGCAAAGCTATGAGTTGTACGTTGTAAGCTATACATAAGACTTATAACTTAGTACTTATAACTTAAAACTCTAAAGAACGCCCTTTGTACTTGGTAACTGCATCTTATCCGTATCTCGTTTCAGTGCCATTTTAATGGCTTTGGCAAAAGCTTTAAAAATGGCTTCAATTTTGTGATGTTCATTTTGCCCTTCTGCTTTGATGTTTAAATTACACTTCGCTGCATCCGAAAACGACTTAAAAAAGTGTAGAAACATCTCTGTTGGCATTTCCCCTATCTTTTCGCGTTTAAAATCTGCATCCCATACCAGCCAATTCCTGCCACCAAAATCTATCGCTACCTGGGCCAGGCAATCGTCCATTGGCAAGCAAAAACCATAGCGTTCAATACCACGCTTATCACCCAGTGCTTTTAAAAGCGTTTCGCCTAAAGCCAGCGCAGTATCTTCTATGGTGTGGTGTTCGTCAATATGTAAATCACCTGTCGTATGGATCGTTAAGTCCATACTGCCGTGACGGGCCAACTGATCAAGCATGTGGTCAAAAAATGCCAAACCGGTTTGGATATCGGCTTTTCCTGTGCCATCTAGGTTAACAGAAACAAAAATATCCGTTTCATTGGTAGTCCTGCGATGCTCTGCCTTACGGTTACCTACCTTCAAAAATTCATATATCTTTTTGAAATCGGCAGTTTCGAGGGCTACTACATCAGGATTAATGTTTAAGTTTTCCGCCGCCCCTAATAAATCATTATTGCGTAGCCATATCGCTTTGGCCCCTAAGTTTTCTGCTAAACGGACATCGTTCACTCGATCGCCTATCACATAGGAGTTCGATAAATCGTATTTTTCTTCATCAAAATACTCACTAAGCATACCAATACCCGGCTTACGGGTTTCGGCATTTTCATGCGGAAATGTACGATCGATGTGCTCCTTACTAAAATGCACGCCCTCGCCGGCAAAAGTGTCTATAATAAAATGATGTACCGGCCAAAAATTTTCTTCAGGATGCGCATCCGTACCCAAACCATCCTGGTTGCTTACTAATATTAACTCGTAATCCAGTTCCTGAGCTATCTTAGGTAAATACTGTAAAGCACCGGGATAAAATTTCAATTTGGCAAAAGAATCTATTTGTTCGTCTTCAGGTTCAAGTATCAACGTACCATCGCGATCAATAAACAGTAGTCGTTTTCTAGTCGTATACATATATAAATTTCATTTCCTATGCAGGCAAAAAATTAAATGCAAAGTTACCAATTTATTCTGTATTGAGATGGTCTTGTATTGATAGATTTGCAGGTATTTGCCGTAATAGTTGCATTTTTTATTGTCTTTTCTGAGGTTTATTTATTTTTTTGATAAGCGGCTAGTGCATTTAGTAAAGCTTGGTTTTCTTCGGGTGTTCCAACAGTAATTCTTAAGCACCCTTCACATAGCGTAACCGAAGAGCGGTCGCGGATAATGATTCCCAAGGTCACTAAATAATTGTAAATGGCCTTAGGGTCGGTTACCTGTGCCAATATAAAATTCGCGTCGGATGGATATACCGTATGCACAAAGGGAAGAGCTAACAGGGCTGCATGAAGCTTCTCGCGTTCATTAACAATTTCGATAATCCAGGCATTAACTTCGCTGATGTTTTCCAATGCCTCAATAGCCAATTTTTGTGAAGCTTCGTTGATATTGTAAGGCGGTTTAATTTTATTGAATATGGCAATAATCTCTTCGGAGGCAAAGGCCATTCCGATACGTAAACCAGCTAAGCCCCATGCTTTCGATAAAGTTTGCAGAATCACAAGGTTGTTATATTCGGCAAGCTCTTGCGTGAAAGATTTTTGCTTGGCAAAATTGATGTAAGCCTCATCAATGATGACCAAGCCATTAAAATTAGTTAAAATTGTTTCAATGTCGTCCCTATTGATCGAATTGCCCGTGGGATTATTTGGCGAACAGACAAAGACGAGTTTCGTTTGTTCGTCTATAGCTTCAGCTATACCAGCTAAATCGAGTTGGAAATCGCTCGTAAGATTTACTTTTTTGACAGCTACATCATTGATATTGGCTGATACCTCATACATGCCATAGGTAGGGGGAACAATAATGACGTTATCGATTCCTGGGCGACAAAAAGCTCTGAAAAGTAAATCGATGGCTTCGTCGCTTCCATTGCCAACAAATATATTGTTTACGGGAATTCCTTTTATCTGGCTGATTTTATTCTTTAACTTCAATTGAAGCGGATCCGGATAACGGTTATAACTAAAAGGGAGTGGCGAACCAAAAGCATTTTCATTAGCATCCAATAAAATGGAAGCTTCTCCCTTAAACTCATCGCGTGCAGAAGAGTAAGGCGTAAGTTTTTTTATGTTCTCTCTTAGGAGCTTATCAATATTGGTGTTCATGTTAATTTAAAAGTAAAAATTCAAAATTAAAAAGCCTGCCTCCCGCAGGGATGGTAAAAATTAAAAAAAGCGGAAAGCTTAAGGCGAAAAGCACAAAGCTTCCTACATAATGCACTAAACTAAAAGCACTCATATACTCATCGTTCAGCACTCATCACTTAATCCGCTTAACCATTCAACTACTATCACGTTCTTTAAGTTATGAGTTGCCAGTTGCGTGTTGCGCTCAAGTCCACCACATGGGCTAATTTACTACTCAACCACTATAACTACTCAACTACTATCACTACTTAACTATTTAACAACTCATCACTCATTACTCTTCCTCACTGTCATTGCATTTTTATGCGCCTGTAATCCTTCCAGTTCGGCCAATATTTCCACGGTACTTCCTATATTTTCAATTCCTTCAGCCGTAATATACTGAAAAGTGATTTTTTTAATAAAAGAATCAACCGATACCCCCGAATAAGATCTTGCATAAGCGCTGGTAGGCAAGGTATGGTTCGTGCCAGAAGCATAGTCACCCGCACTTTCCGGTGTTAAATGGCCCAAGAAAACGGAGCCGGCGTTGACGATTTTATTGGTAAGGCTTTGCCATTCGTCAACCGAAATAATCAGGTGTTCTGGTGCATATAAGTTGCTGAAGTCCATCGCTTCAGATAAGTCGGCACATAAGATCGCATACGAATTGCTGATTGCCGCTTGGGCAATGGCTGCCCGAGGCAATACACTTAATTGCCGGACAAGCTCTTCGTTAACCTTATCTATCAACTGTTGGCTATTCGTTACAAGTACAGCTTGGCTGTCTTTACCATGTTCCGCCTGCGCTAGCATGTCAGCCGCAACAAAAACAGGATTACTGGAGTCATTCGCAATAACCAATACTTCAGATGGTCCTGCAGGCATATCAATGGCCGTTGGCGTAGTAGCTTGAACGATAGTTTTTGCTTTGGTAACAAACTGGTTGCCTGGCCCAAAAATCTTATCTACCTTAGGAATACTTTCGGTACCGTAAGCCATGGCCGCAATGGCTTGCGCACCGCCTACTAAGTAAATTCTATTGATTTTAAGTAAATACGCACAGTAGGCTAAATAACCATTTATTTTGCCATTGGCTTGTGGGGGCGAGCAGATCACAATTTCCTTGCATCCGGCAATGCGCGCCGGAATGCCCAACATGAGAAAAGTACTGGGAAGCACAGCAGTACCTCCAGGAATGTATAAACCCACCCGCTCTATAGGGCGCGCTTCCCGCCAGCAGGTAACCCCTGGCATGGTATCCACTTTTTTCTCTTTTCTAAGCTGTATTTGATGGAATTTGTGAATATTATTAAAAGCAATTTCTAAAGCTCTTTGCTGTTCCCTGCCAATGCCAAAAGCAAGCGCCTGGATTTCCTCTTCATCCAAAAAGAGCTGATCGAGTTTTACTCGGTCAAACTGTTCCGCATAATTGATAAGTGCTTTATCGCCTTCCACCTTAACCTGCTGGATGATGTTTTCAACAGTCTCCTGAATCGTATTTGCCGGATCTGTATTACGCAATACAAGTTTACTTAACTGTTCCGCAGAAAGTTCGCTATAGTTGTATGTTTTTAACATGCCATTTTGTTGTTAGTTGTTAGTTGCGAGTACGTACAGTCCATTACACCTCTTTTTCACGCGCCGCTTTTCGTTCAATCTCACGTCTCAAATCTAATATCTAATCACATAATAATCTTCTCAACAGGCATAACCACAATACCTTGGGCGCCTGCCGCTTTTAATTTATTTATTTTCTCCCAAAAATCGCGTTCCTGAATAACTGTATGTACAGCCACCCAGTCTTGTTCTGCCAGCGGCACCACTGTTGGGCTTTTTACTCCTGGTAATAAAGCAAGGATAGTCTCTAAGTTACTGCGATCTACATTTAATACCACGTATTTGGTTTCTTTTGCTTTGAGAACAGATTGAATCCGTTGCATTAGTTCCTTAACGATCTCATCATTTGCAATGCCGTTTTTACCGATCAAAATGGCCTCTGAAGACATCACATCTGCAAAAGGTTTTAGTCCGTTACTACGCAAGGTTCCACCTGTTGAAACAATGTCGCAGATGGCATCACTCAAACCTAGGCCAGGTGAGATCTCAACAGATCCTGAAATCGTTCTAATGTTAGCACTGATTCCATTGTCTTGCAGGAATTTATTGAGAATTACAGGGTAAGAAGTAGCGATGGATTTGCCTTCAAGATCTTGAATTTTTAGCACAGCGCTTTCATTCGGAACAGCAAGTTTCAGCGTGCATTTACCAAAACCCAGTCGTTGCAGGTAATGTACCTCTACCTCGGTTTCGTTGATTACATTTTCACCTACTATTCCCAGATCGGCAATGCCATCTTGCACATATTCCGGAATATCGTCATCTCTTAAAAAAAGGATCTCTAAAGGAAAATTAGAGACCGACGAAATAAGGGAGCTTTTATAGTTCTCAAAAGTTAAACCACATTTTTTTAATAGTTCAACAGACTTTTCGTTTAATCTGCCCGATTTTTGGATGGCAATTTTTAAAGAAGGCATCGAGTTTTTGTATAAGTTTTGAAATAGCATCTACTAAAATAGCTGCTGCTTCGATGAATAAAATAAATTAAATAATGATGGAGGTTATGTGCTTCACGTAGAAACATACTAATTACATATCGCCGCAATGGCGATGATGGAAGTGTACGCGATGTGTGAAGACTTTGATCATGCTCTTTGCTCTTTTCTTGGTTTTTGAAATAGAACGTCACAAATCTAGCTAAAGTTGATCTTATATGCAAGAGAAATGTAAGATATAGCTATTATTTGTAAATAAAATTCGGTTTTGTTAATAAATTTATTCTACTGCAGCTTTTTATCAATTGCTTTTCTATTTTTGTTCTTAGAAAAATTTTAGCATCACTTTACTATTTTTCTCGAACCACTTATGCGAAACTTATAACAAGCAATGAAAAGAAAATTAGCGTTTCTGGAAGCCTCCTTGTATGCTGGGGCTGAGGTGCCTAATCATGTTGTTGCAACGGTGAAAATAAGAGGAGCTGTTGATGAATGCCATTTGCGGTCGGCACTTGTCAAGGTACAGGGGCGGCATCCACTGTTGCAAGCTACTATATGTATAGATAAAAAAGGAATTGCGTATTTTGTCAAACTAGGAGATAAAGAGCCAATCCCATTGACTATTCAAATCCGTCGAAGCGATGATGATTGGAAAGAAGCCTTTATTCCTGCATGTGTGCAGCCTTTGGGGCAAAATGTTCCGTTAATGCGGATAATATGGTTAAGATCGGCAACGGTATCCGATATGCTGTTTATCTGTCACCATTGTATCTGCGATGGCAAGTCGGTTTTGAACCTTGTAGACGAGACATTGCAGGTATTGGCAAAGCCCGAAGTCGTCCTTGCACCTTATGATGCCTCGTTACCCTTGACCCATTTTATACCCGCAAAAATAAAAAGCAACAAGGTCAATAAATTAATAGGCAGACTTTTACCGCCATTAACAAAGCTGGCTTTATCTGTTGCCTCACTCAAAAAGGAGGTTAAGCGGGATCAGCCCTATTTTATACATTGGAAGTTAAGTAAAGAACTATCGGCGGCAGCACTGGCTAAATGTAAGAGGGAGCGACTGTCTATCCATGCTTTATTAAGTGTAGTATACCTGGCGGCTTTTCAGCACCTAAAAAAAACAAGGCGCCATCAGAAACTTTATTGTTCGGTAGATATGCGGAAATTTATTCCTGAAATTACTGATGAAATGCTTTTTGCTTTCCCCGCAATGGTTCCGTTTCGTGTTAGGCCTATTACAGTTGGTAATATTTGGGAGCAGGCCCATCTACTTAGTCGAAGATTGCAACAACGCCTGGATAAATTAGATGCCTATGGGCCATTAATATATACCGAGCGTCTCCTGCCTTTAATCCCTAAGATTACCCGCTATGCCAAAGGAGATAAAGGGTCACATGCATTTACCTTTTCTAATATGGGCCGAGTAAGCGTTAAAGAACAATATCAAAATCTTTCTGTTGAGGCCTTGTATTCTCCGGCGTGTATTTTTCCGTTTGGTAATCCATCTACCTTATGTGTAACTAGTTTTTGTAGCCAATTAGATTTTGTATTTACGTCGGAAGAGTCTTTTCTTAGTTATCAAGATGCCTGTATTGTTCGGGATAAAGCGATGGAGCTTCTATCGTAGCTCTGTCAGAGCAATTGTTCAGTTCTTTTATCCGCTAATTCATATACTTTAACAATTCTAGCTCAAATTTACCGTCACTGGGCCTATAGAAATCATCGTCCAATATATTTCCCTCATTATTTATTACGATATACCGCGGGATGTTTCTAATATTAAGCAACTTAGTTAAAGCAGATTCCTTAAAGTTCGCCAATCGAAATTGGTTGGGCTTGCCATAAATGCCATTCTTTTTTGCTACGGCAATCCACTGATCAACGGCGTTTTCCTTGTCGATGCTGATGGTTACAAATTGTATGGGTTTATCTTTAAACTTATCTTCTATTTTTTTCAAATGGGGCATCTCCGCAATACAGGGAATGCACCAACTGGCCCAGAAATCAACTAGCGTTAGCTGTTGATTTTTATCCGTAATGATGCCCTTGAAATCGGCTGGTTTTCCGGCGAAATCGTATAGTGCGATTGAGGACAGATTGTTTACGGTTTTCATCTCATGATTTGCGGTAGCCTCATTGTTTTCAATCAGGTAACGATAACGGCCTCCGGCAAAAGTTGTCAATTCTTTTTTTGCCTGTTTGAAGTCGGTGAAGGTTCCCGATAAGATGCTTGTAAGCTGATAGAGTGTATCGAGATAGGGTTCTTGTGTATGTATGGCTTGCAGTTTCTGTTTAATTGTTCCGATGTCCTTTGGTGTACTAATAAAGCTCCAAGCAACACAGTTGGCTACAAATTCCTTATAGAAATCCCTTTGTTTTAGCTGTTGATCTGCTCCGACAATGCAGGCCCAGATATCACGTTTATCGATGTTTTCGTTTTGCTTTTTTGCATTGTACGCAATGAGTGCTCCAAAAATCGATTGGTTTTTTAATGCATCAATGGAGCTGATATCGTCTGTGTGTCGAGATAGGTTGTCATAGAGACTGTCGGTTGTTTTCGTGGCCGTAATCGCGGTATTCGCCAACAAATGGGCAATTGACATATATTTGTTTTTGCTGTTCAGTTTGCTCAATAAATCCTTTCGTGTTTCGGGTAGGTTTAGGTTACGAATTGCTGCATCATTTCGCTTAAAGGAAGCTTCAGTCTGCTGTGCCATACCATTAAGCAAGGCCGTTTCCTCCTGTTTTGATTTCGGCTGTTTAGGATTAGGCCAATCAAAATCTCCCGATAGCTGGATTAAACTATCGATAAAATTCGGGAATCCAGAAGAATATTGCATGGAAAGTGCGCCTTCTACGTCCTTCTGCAATACCACACTATCTCCCGGACTTAACAATAAGGAATAGTTACGGGACAGTGGAGCATCCGGAAGTACAAAAATATTGTTATAAGCCAACAATAAGGGCTTGTCGACTACTAGTCTTTCGGTAATGACTGTATCTTTGTTCGTGTTATTTTTAAAATGAAATTTCTCCTTATATTTAGCAGGAACCATAAACCCGAGTTCCCCACCGGGCCTCAAGGATACAGAAAGTACTACTGGGCGGGTTTGTTGTTCCTTGTCCTTAGTTTTGCTGTTCGGTTCTTCCTGCGAAAAACAGGAGGCAAAAATTAATGCGGCTACTAGCCAGATCATGGAAAGAGCTTTCATAAATAGTCTTTTGGTATACGGCAAATAATACAACTGCTTGGTAAATATACATAATTGTCGATATTATTGAAATCTTGTAAAAGCATTTTATAATTATTGATTTACTCCTTAATTTCATCCAAATTTCGTCTTTTTGACAAACCACTTGAAGGTTTTTCCATTCGGAATGATTGCTAAAGGTGATTACTTTTACCATAAAGTTGAATAGAAAATAGCTAAAGGTATATACCATTAACGTAAATCCAACCACTTTTATGCTAAGGGTAACCACCTTTGCTATAGAGGTTTTCACTGTTGTGCGTAAGGCAAGTAGAATTGGTATAAAAATGACCGTCGATATTGCGTTGGTAAATACTTTTGCGTCAATGGTAGAAACGTTTATGTAAAAGGCAAGTCCTTTTAACCCAAAGATGAACGGAATTGGGTTAATGGCAATTACTTTTGTTTAGAAAGTAAACACATTTGTTTCAAAGGTAAACGGATTTGTTGCTAGGGTTAAGCAGCTTTCTTCAAAAGGTATTGTACTTTGACACAATGGTGAACAGCTTTTCTTCAAGCGTAACCAACGTTGTGCCAAAGGTGAGCAGCTTTACCTTGAAGGTAAATAACTTTATCTCAAAAGTAGATGGAATTGCTATAAAGGTGTACACCAAAATGTTCATGGTGAACACCATCGAAGTAGAAATTGGCAAAAAAATCTTAGATTTTTGTGATTTTCAACAAGCAATTTCCGACGGATCATTTGCTTTTCCGATGCTGAAGTTCTTCAAATAAGTTGCTTTTTGGAATAGGGTAACAAGAGGAAATCAATCCTCTTTTCTATTGTAAAGCGTTTCTAGTCCTTGCACAAAGAGATGAATAATCGTTGTGTACATGCGTCTATTAAACGGATGGTATCTAACCGGGTTTTTATTCTATTTAAAGGAAACAGGCATTCAAGTGTAAGAGTTATATTTCGGTAGACCGGTTTCATAACCATTACAAAACCACCGCTTTTTTGGTTGGTTCTGCAATGATTATCTCCATGTGGATGGATTGGGACAAATACAATCGCCCATACATGCTTAATTCAACGTTTCTTGCTATGAAAGGATAATTATTTAGTTCCAGATGGTTTTTTCAATTTCTTGGTACTAGGAAAAGGAATACCAAATTCAGGATAGTCTTTCACATTCCAATCTATCTTTTGGGCCCGCGGCGAACGCGTATCTCCCATCCCTTGGGGATCCATTTGTGTGTCACGTGCGTGATATAGAATATAGTCCTCTTTTCCATCTGGTGATTGAAAAAAACTATTGTGGCCTGTTCCAAACACACCATTTTCCGGAGATTGTTTAAATAGAGGCTGAGTGGCTTTAGACCACGATTTCGGATTTAATAAATCACTATTTGTTTCAGCAGTTAACATGCCCAGTGCGTAGTATGGCGTCCAACATCCGCTGGCTGAGTAAACGATATGGACATATTTTCCTTTCGGACTTTTGAGTGGTTGCGGACCTTCATTTACATAAATGGTGTGCGGGGGTTTTGAGCCATCTACATTAATGTATTGGCGTTCCCAATCAAATTGGGGCTCAGAAATTAAAACTCTTTCAGACTCCATTGTCCATGGATTTTTCATTTTCGCTATATAGATACATTGGGTTTCTGTATCTACCCTGCGTGTCTTCCATCCCGACCATACCATGTACCATGCTCCCTTATGCTCAAAAAGTGAACCGTCTATTGCCCAATTATTATCTTGGTCGGTACTGATCCGCCCCTTCATTTCAAATTTTCCTTCAAACGGATCTTTATTAACGTTCTCTAAAACATAAAGTTGATGATTGTCCGTGTCGCCATCATCCGCAGCATAGTACACATACCATTTACCGTTTATATGGTGTATTTCTGGTGCCCAGAGATCCTGTGCGTTTGATGGGTCTGTAGGTATCCAAATCGTTTTCTTTTTCGCATTTTTTAGGTCTGTAATGTCTTTCGATTTCCACAACACCAAACTGTCTTTCATGGTATGCATGTAATAATAGTGATCATTATGCCATAAGGCCCATGGGTCTGGCCCAACTGGTAATAAGGGGTTCTTATATGTTGTTAGCGTATCGTTTGACTGTTTAGCGGCCTTTCCGCTAGAGGTCTTACAGGAAACTAAAAAAATGTTTAAAATAATCAAGCTCCATAGGAGTTTAGGCAGCTGAAAAGATGTTTTCATCGGGTTATATGCGTTGTTTTTTAAAATTAATTATTTGGTTAATGATGGGGGGTACGTTTATTGTTTTGCTCATTATTACTGCCAGCGAATTCCTTGGGGTACATTCCAAATTGCTTATGGAAACACTTCGAAAAATACGAGGAAGTACCAAAGCCTACCATGTAAGATATTTCATTTATTTGATAGGTATTACTTTTTAAAAGTTGAGCTGCTGCTTTCAGTCGTTCCAATCGCAAATAATCGTTCGGACTTAAATCTAAAATACCTTTAATTTTTCTGTAGAAACTGGCTCTGATCATATTCATCTGCTCAGCAATGTGTTCCATTTTAAGATCTTGTTTGTGTAAATTTTCGTGAATTATTTTCTGCAATTTTTCAAGAAATTCTTTGTCCGTTTTAGTCGCTGCCATAGAGTTAGCTAAAACCAATGGAACTTTGGCAAAGGTATCTCGTAACTTTTCACGGGTATTTATGAGATTGGCGATGACAGCAATCAGGTAGGCTGTAGAAAAGGGTTTCTCTATATAGGCATCCGCTCCGATGTCCATGCCTTCTATTTTAGATTGTATATTGGTCTTGGCTGTCAGCAAGACAATCGGGATATGGCTAAAGTTTACATCTGTTTTTATAATCTGGCAAAATTCAAATCCATCCATGTGGGGCATCATGATGTCGCATAAGATTAAATGGACATAATGGTTTTCCAATTTATCTAAGCCTTCTTCTCCGTTTCCTGCTGTTAATACATTATAATCTCCCGACAATTGCTTTTTTATAAAGTGGCACATTTCCTGATTGTCTTCGACTATTAAAATGGTATATAGGTTATCCCGATTCTCCCCATATTTCGTATCGTCATGTATGATATGTTCTTTAAAGCTGTTTGTTTCAATGGTTATGGCATGATCCTGAAATATGGGTAATTTTAACGTGAAAACGTTATTGTCTGACACTTCATTCACCGTCAACTGACCATGATGCAATTCTGCCAAAGATTTTGAAAGAGCCAGACCAATGCCTGTTCCCGAAAATTTACTTTCTTTATCTGGAATATACCTGAAAAAAGGCGTGAAAATTTTTTCTCTCATGTCAACCGGAATTATCGGCCCATCATTCCTGATATGAACCTCGAAAAAATTGTCGTCGCTTGGTGTTTTTGATAGTAAACTAATATGGATGTTCGATGCTGAATACTTGATGGCATTCTCATATAGATTGCTCAATATCTTTAAAAACGCCTCTTTGTCTACGTATGCCTGAAAATTTTCTGAATCGATTGCTATGCTAACCGCTTTATGCTCTTGCTTGGCTAAAGAACTAAATCGGTGAAAGGTCTCCATCAAGAGTGCCGAAATAGTATAGGCTGAAAAATTAAGTCGAAAGCCTTCCTTTTCCGCTTTCCTAAAATCTAACAATTGGTTGGTGAGATCTAATAACCTACTGGTGTTCTGCTTCATGATCTGCAGATCATCCAATATACCATTGTCAATCTCTGTCTTTAAGAGAATGCTATCTAAAGGACCTTTTATTAACGTAAGTGGAGTACGTATTTCGTGGGCAATATCTGTGAAAAAGCTAATTTTGGAATGGTAAAGCTCCTTTTCCTTTGCTTTTTCAAGCTCTCGGAAGTAATCGGCTTGTTTTTTTCTGCTTCTTTTTTTCAGATATATAAAAAGAGCTGCGATAGTATAGGTAAATAAGGCTGTGTATAGGAGGTAAGCCCATAGAGTATAGTAAAATGGAGGTCGGATTTCGATATGCAAATACGCCTCATTATTGCTTGCGGGTGCTGCTCCATTTATTCTCTTGATCTTAAACTGATAGGTTCCGTAGTTAAGGTTTGCATATGAAATAATAGGACTATGTGGCGAATAGCTTATCCAATTTTTGTCAAAGCCTTCCAGCTTATACACGATGGGATTGTTTTCAGATTCTTGATAATTAAGCACTGCAATTTTTAGAGAAAAAGAATGCTGTGCATACTGTAGTACCAAAGAATCTGAAAATAGAATACTTTTTTTTAAAGGAGAACCCTTTTCTCCAACCTTCATTTCTTTATTGAAAATTCGGAAATCGGTGATAAATATCGGTGGAACATGCTGATTTTCGGAAAATGTGTTCGGGTTGAACGAAATCAAACCATCTATGCTTCCAAAATAAATGTCTCCTTCGCTTGTTTTACAGCTAGACTTGTAATTAAATTGATTGTTCAGTAATCCATTGCCTGTTGTGTACAATTTTATCACCTTTTTTGTTGCAGGGTTAAAATTCAACAATCCCCCATTGGTCGATATCCAGAACAAACCTTTCTGGTCCTCTACTACTTGGTAAATGACGTCATTTGGAATACCGTTCGACGAATTGTAGGAAATGAACCGGTCGCTTTTGCCTTCATACATACAGAACCCGGCACCTTGCGTGGTTAGCCAGATTTGGTTTTTACTGTCTTCAAAAATACTTAAAACGTTATTGCTCGGCAGACTGTAGTTGTCTTGCTCGTTGTGCAAAAAATGTTTCCATGTGTCCTTTCTGAAATCATAACGATATACGCCATTGGAATAGGTTGCTACCCAAAGATTTCCATTAGTGTCTTCTTTAATATCGTATATTAATCCTCCTCCAGAAACTTGCGGGATATAAATGAATCCATCTTTTTTTTCATCATAATACGATAGTCCCGATCCCGTTCCTATATATATTCTGCCGAAACTGGTTTTACATATAGCAAACACATAATTATCTATAAGCGAATAGGGTTTACCATCTTTTTTATAAGATTTTACTATTTTTTTAGTGTTTAGATCGACTACTTTTAATCCATTTGAAAATGTACCCACCCATAATTGGCCACCGTTTATCAACAAGGCATGTATGTTAGAAAAATTTTTGCTCGGAGCATAGCGTTCGAACGTTTTGGTCGTGGGGTCAAAATTATATAAACCTGCGTCTTCTGTTCCAACCCATAATGTTCCATCATTACTTCTGCTGATTTCCCGAACACGTCTGCCCCCTAATTTTTTTTCTCCATCTAAGTAATAGAATTTACTGAAATGATTATACTGCTTGGGTAAATAGTTGACCCCACCAAAGTAAGAACCTACCCACATACCCTCTTCCGAATCCTTAAATAATGCATAGATGGCGTTATCACCTATAGAAAGAGGGTCTAAAGACGAGCTTTTTAGCTGTATACACTCATCTGTTTTTACATGATAGATATAAATGCCTTTTTCCGTACCAATCCAAAGTTCATCATCCGAACGGGAAAGTATCGTCCTTATATAAATAGATTCTTTTGGATCATCAGAGAGTTTAATTTTTTTGGCAGATAATGTGACGAGGTTAATGGCTATGATACCATTATTTTCGAAACCTATATATAATTTATTATGGTCACTAGAATAGATGGAGTTAATGATGTAATGGGGTAAGATTTGTTCTCCCGAGTAATTTGAAAAGGGTTTGATAGTCTTAAATTGGTCTTGCGAATAAAATAGGCTATCCCCGCGAAAGGTAAACCATATCACACCGTTTTTGTCTATGGTGAAACACCGGATATCGGAAGAGTAATGATCTCCAAAAGCAATGTGCTCTAAGTGATTTCTTTTCGGTTCGTAATAAAATAAGCCGAATGTATTTACATTAATCCAAATGCGGCCATCTTTGTCTTCCTGTATTTGTGTGACAAATTTTTCAATCGTATTTCCCGCTTTATCTTTTAAGGGAAAAGAACTAAATTTCTCCTCGACTGGCGAATAGATATATACACCGACATCGGTTCCTATCCATATATTTCCGGCAGCATCTTCGTGCAAACAGGTGATAAAACTATTTCCCAAGGCATCTTTATTTCCAAATTCATGTCGAAATATTTTAAATGATGTGCCATCATATCGGTTCAGTCCATCTTTTGTGCCAAACCACATAAAGCCATTATGATCTTGGATAATGGATAGCACACAATTGTTAGATAATCCCGTCTTTGTGTTTAATGGAGAAAAATAATATTGCGTTTGGTGTGTGCTGGCTTTAGCAGCAACAAACACCATATAGACAACTAGCGCAATAAAAATTTTTTTCATCGTGGATTCATGACGTTGATTCTTTGCAAATAAAGCACATAATATAGGTCAAAGCAACATGATTCTCCATATCGAACGGTATATAATGACAGCAATTAACGCTACAGATTAACTGTATTTTATTGATAATCAGCTTATTGTTTTTTCTGTATGTTCTGGAGACCATGCCTAAATAAATCTTTATATGAGATGATATTTGCCTAGATTGAGACTATTGTTGTGCGTTTTGATTTTCCTAAGCCATAGTTTTGCAACAGATAAAGAAGAGACCGGTTTCATTTATCCAATTAATAAACCAATACACTTTTTAAACCCTGAAACAACTATTAAAATTTAATTCAGTTAGCTATGCGATATGTAATATCTAAAATCAGCGGTATGAATAGGATTTTATTGACTTTCCTAAGTTTTTATTTAGGTCTGTCAATTATGGCTTGTTCTTCCCATAAAGAAGAAATGGTCGATAACCTAAATTATCAGAGAGTCGCGGGGGAACCGCTCAACGGAACGCGAATAGCATGGGATTATAGTACCATGGAAAGTCTCGCACCTAAAGGGGGGTATTCGCGTCTTTTGCGCCTCGCAGACGGCTCAATTGCCGTGGTTTATGAAGACTGGGCAATGCATAACCAGGTTGCCGTTTGCGGAAATACGGCTATCATAAGGAGTTATGATGATGGAAAGACCTGGACAGCGCCTACCATTATTTTTCCTTATTTCTATAAAACAAATCCTGATAACGGCTTAACCGCCTTGGTGGGCATGTACAACCCAGAGATTATCCAATTGAAAAACGGGGATATATTAGTTGCCAGTGATTTCCGCCCGCAAACGGCAGAGGTAACCCCCTATGCTATAGCCGTTCGTAGGAGCATGGATAATGGAAAGACGTGGAGCGACATACAGGTGGTATATGAGGCCGGACCCCGTTTCGGCGATGGGTGCTGGGAGCCCGCCTTTCTTCAGCTGCCTGATGGCGAAGTCCAAATCTATTTTGCCAACGAGGGTAGGTACACCCATTCCAACGAACAGGAAATATCGGTCATTAGTTCGAACGATAATGGCAAAACTTGGGGTAATTTCAAAACAGTATCCTTTAGGGCGAATTTTCGGGATGGGATGCCGGTTCCAAGAATTATAGGAGATGAAATTGTTGTGGCCATTGAGGATAATAAGAGTGGCAATTTCAGGCCTTATACGGTTAGGACAAAAATAGCCGACAATTGGTCTGAACCGGTATTAGCTGATTCGCCCAACAGAGATCATAGTTTGAAAGAGCCTCTGGAAGATGAGGCAATAGGGGGGGCGCCATATTTGTTGGTACTGCCTTCTGGGGAGACCTTACTTTCTTATCAATCTACACAGGGCGGGCGGCCCACCAACATCAGTGCTCAAATCATGCAGACGGTTATCGGAGATAAAACAGCGCGTAATTTTGAGCGTACAACACAACCTTTTCCGCTATTTTATAACCAGCAATCCATGTGGAACTCACTCGCATTATGGGACGATCATACGATATGCGCTGTTGGAGAAGTTAGACTTACAGATTTAGCCAGTCCAACAATTATTAGAGGACACATTCTTTCGGACATAAAAGTCAGCAAGAAGGAAATAACGGAATATCCCATTTTTGTTGGATCCAAAAACGTAGCGAATGTACGTGTTGGTATTGGAGCGGACGAGTCTAATCTTTACCTGCAATGTAACGTGTTTGATCCTACGCCTACAAAAAGTCCGAGTGGAACCCAGCAAGGTGATGGTGTATACCTATTCTTCGATAGTGAAAATGCTTCCCTCAAGGAGCCAGATAAGGGCATCTATAAACTGTGGTGCTCCAGCACCGGAGAAGTTGCTCTCTGGGAGGGAAATGCAGGCAATTGGCAAATGCAGAAAATTTCATCTATACAAGCAAACGCAGTTGCATCAGAAGCGGGTTATGAATTGCAGATAAGTATACCCAAGACTATTTTGGGACTCAAAATCGGTACGGCACGAATTGGTGCCGGTATCTCCAATTATGCAAGTGACTATATCGGTAACACAGCGTTTCTGATACTTGGGGACGAAAAAGCTTCCAATACATGGATGAAAGTAGACTTTGAATAATTTCCAAATAACTAATCTATAGCAAATGCACTTACTTGGGCGGTGATAACCGAACCAGCTAAGCATAGAACGGTCCACAACAGGATGAGGTGTGTTTGTTTTTAGATTCATATCAACAACCTTAGTTACAATAAGAAATGAGAAAACGATCATTTAAAATGATGCTGGCTTACGGTATGCTAATATCGTCAGGGCATGCATACGCTTATGAACCACCTGTCGTCCATACCAAGGAAACACAGCGCATCACACAGCAAAATACAACAAACATACGTGGTAAAGTTACCAATGTAAAAGGCGAACCCCTAGCGGGTGTTAGCATAACAGCGAAAAGTTTAGCTAATATCAAGATCAGCGGCACGAGTACCGATGCGAAAGGAAATTACGAAATAAAACAGGTTCCTATAAATAGTGTCTTGGAATGCTCTTATATCGGTTATATCAAGAAGGAAATGGAAGTTACAGGGCAACCTGTTATGGATATTATTTTGGAGGAAAGTGCTATCAATTTGGATGACGTAGTTATCGTTGGGTATGGAACGCAAAAAAAGGGAGAAGTCCTTGCTTCTATTTCCAGCATCAATGCTGACGATATTGTAAGAAGCACCAGTCCGAACGTAGCTGGCGCCTTGGTCGGAAAATTGCCCGGCTTAAGCAATCGCCAAACGCAAGGAACACCCGGAAGCGAAACTACGATACAGATACGTAATCTGGGTACACCGCTATACGTCATAGACGGTATCATCAAAGACCAAGGGACCTTTAACAATATAAGCACGAACGACATTGAAAGTATTTCGATCATTAAAGATGGAGCGGCTGCAATTTACGGAGTGAAAGCAGCAAATGGGGTCGTTCTGGTCAAAACAAAACAAGGAAAGGAAGGTAAGCTTTCTATCGGACTTAATGCTTATTATGGTTGGCAGAGTTGGACCCGTTTTCCGGAATTGGCCAATGCAGCAGAATACGTTCGTGGCGATTATGAAAGGAGAATCAATAGCGGACAGTTAGTTGATGTAGAAACGGCTAAACAGGAACTTGCAAAATGGGAGGCCGGATATTATAATCCGGAAACTGGCGAAGATTATAGAGGATACGATTGGACCACATTTGTTAGGGATAATGTGCCTCAATATTCCCAAAATATAACCGCCTCTGGTGGTAGTGAGCGTGTCAAATACTATTTGTCGTTCAGCCACCTTAATCAGGAGGCTGTATTTAAAGATTATAGTTTTAAACGATATAACTTCCAATCCAATGTAGAAGCAAATGTTTCCAAGAACCTAAAGGTGGGAATGAATATGTCCGGAAAATTAGAAACTCGTGAAAACCCGGGCCTATCAGGTGATGATGATTATTGGTTCGCCCGTTTGGGTCTTTTTGCTGCTCGCCCAACGTATCGTCCATATGCCAACGATAATCCGAATTATCCTGCACTGCTTCCTTACGAAAAGGAGTTGAATTTGGCGACAATGACTAAGGATATTTCAGGAACATACAACGAAGATTGGCGTGCCTTTGATGGTAATTGGCATGTAGAATGGCAATCGCCGTTGAAGGGCTTGACGGCTAAATTTGTATTCGACTATTATTATGCAGATAAAAAAAGAAACAATTTCGAAAGAGCCTATGATTTATATACATACGATTACGCATCCGGTACCTATGAAGTAGCCGATAGGAAAACCACTTCCTGGATGCAGCGGCAATTTGAAGGTGTAGAAGACAAGAATTATCAATTTCTGCTAAATTATGATAACAGCTTTGGAGATCACCATGTGTCTGGAGTTTTAGTGGCTGAAGGAAGTAAACGTAGGACAACCAATACCCGACTTGCCCAAAGCCCTGTAGATAACAATTTTCTTCCGGTATTGACCAACAATCCGGATAACCTGGCTTACTTGTATGATGATTTTGAATCGAGGGCAACTGCCGGTTTTGCTTCGCGTCTTTCATATGATTTTAAAGGCCGTTACCTTTTAGAAGTAGCCGGCCGATATGATGGTTCTTCTTCCTTCCTCAGCAATAAAAGATGGGGATTCTTTCCTTCGGTAGCTGCTGGATGGCGTATCTCTGAAGAGCAATTTTTTGCTAATAGTGGTTTAAGCAGTTTTCTCGATAACATTAAATTAAGAGCCTCCTATGGCGAAACTGGAGATGACAATATTGACGGTTATGGGTACTTGGATTATATCGGAGGATACACGTTCAATGTAGGTAGTGCGGTGATAGCAGAAAACCCCAGCGGAAGTATTGATGGCTCCACTGTTAAAGGTTCCCAGTCGCGTAAAACACCTGTCAATCAAGTTACCTGGTATACCTCCAAAATGTATAATATTGGTTTAGATCTAGGGTTCCTGAATAATAAACTTTCTTCAGAATTTGATTTTTTCAAGCGTCAGAGAACAGGATTGTTAGCTACTAACCCTAAAGAAAGTCAAATGCCGGTAGAAACCGGAATCGTCGTTCCCGGTATTAACCAAAATTCGGATGAGGTTATTGGCTTTGATGGTTTTGTAAAGTGGAACGATAATATAGCCGATTTTAATTATAACGTAGGCATTAATTTCGGATACGCCCGTAAAAAGAACGTTTTAGTGGCTAACCAGGTGTTCGATAATTCTTGGGATCGTTATCGCTGGGATCAAACCGATAGGTGGGCTAATGTTTACGGTGCATCCAATGTATGGGCGGCTAAGATCATCGGACAATTTCAATCACAGGAAGAGATAGATAACTATCCCGTCGTGATGGATGATCAGGGCAACCGTACCGTTCTCCCTGGCGATTTTATTTATGAAGACCTTAATGGAGATGGCGTAATAAACGATTTTGATAGCCGGCCGTTAGGGTACGGTGAAGCACTCCCTGCATTTACCTTCGGTATCAATTTAGGCTTTAATTGGAAAGGCTTTGATTTCGCTGTGGATTTCGCTGGCGCTACCATGCAAACTTTGGTAATCGATTTTGAGGCCAAATGGCCCTATGCTTCCAGTAATAACAGCCCTGCATACATGCTGAACGATCGGTGGCATCATGAAGATATATTCGACCCAACCTCGCCGTGGGTGCCGGGCGACCGGCCACCCTTGCGGTTAGACAATTGGGGTGAAGGAGGTAGCTATCGCCGGTGGAATTCTTATTTTATGGAAAATACCACCTATATCCGCCTCAAAAATCTAGAATTGGGCTATACTTTTCCTAAGATGCTCACGCAAAAAATAGGTATGGAAAAACTACGGTTGTTTGTTACCGGAACCAACGTGTTTTCGCTGGATAACATGAAGAAATACGGATTGGATCCCGAACAAGACGGCCGTAACGGATTAAATTATCCGCAACATCGGGTATATACCATCGGCTTTAATGTGAACTTTTAAATGATAAAGAAATGAAACCTGCACAGATGAAAAAGATTTTGATCGCGCTTCAAATAATATGCTGTATGATTGTTGGTGCCCTATCTCTTGCGGCTTGTAAAGACGATTGGTTCGATGTCGAATCTAGCAGTATAATGACAGAGCAGCAGATATACGCCTCCAATGATGGTGTTACGAGTATTTTGGCAAATATGTATTCGCGACTGAACGATGGTCAGGCCTTCAATACGGGCTCAATGAATGAATGGGATGAATCTATTAGCAATGCAACTAATCAACAAACAACCGACTATGGGGATGCCTATCGTCGTTACTACGATTATGGCCTGATACGGGAAATCAATTTATTCTTGAAGAATTTAGATTTGTATGGTGAAAAATTAAACCCTGATAACAAAGAAGCCTTTAAAGCCGAAGCTCGCTTTTTACGTGCTTATACCTATTTTGAAATGGTAAAGAGTATGGGAGGGATTCCGCTTATTACGGAAGCATCTGATTATGACGAGGCCGTTGATTTTACGACCTACCAAACACCTCGTTCCAAGGAAATAGACGTCTATGAATTTATTCATAAAGAATTAGACGATATAAAAGAGAAGCTCGATTTAAGGGATGGGAATAATAATCCGGTTAAAAACCGCGCATCTAAAGGGGCTGCTTTAGCCCTCAAGTGCAGGGCTATGCTGTATGCCGGAAGCATTGCGAAATATAATGCGAGCAGAAACGATCTTTCCCTGACCTTACCCGGCGGGGAGACAGGAATTCCTGCGGACAAAGCGAATTATTTTTATGGATTGGCGGTAGATGCTGCAAAGGAGTTAATAGAAATGGGAGTCTATTCCCTGTATACTAAAAATGTATCCAGTAAATCCGATAACTTTGCTGAGTTATTTCTGAAAAAAAATGCAGAGAATCCGGAAGCCATCTTTGTGAAAGATTTCGATGGTAAAAGTTTAACCAATTTCTATACACAAGATGCCATTCCACGCAGCTTACGTTCATTGGCCGGAAGTGGTTCCAGAGTTGGGCCAACACTCAACCTGATAGAACAGTTTGAACGTATGGACGGAACCATATCGTCGCTAAAAACAGTAAACGGAACAGAAACCGTAGAAGAAGTTACTTCAACACGGTCTACCTTGGATTATATTGTATACGACAATGCTTTGGATATTTTTGCGTCAAGAGATCCTCGATTGATGGCTAGTATTTTGACCCCAGGTTCTAAATTCAGAGGAGCTGATTTACAGCTGTGGGCAGGGATTGCTGTTTGGAATAATAACGGTTATGATTTCAAACATACCTTATCCATTGATAATATCGAACAATACAATAACCAACAGATGACGGGAGTGGATGGCCCTCATGCAACGTCCGAGGTTACCAATACGGGCTTTTTGATCCGCAAATACCTCGATCCAAACCCAGGCAGTGAATCACAGGGTAAAAGTGATGTTGCCTTTATTCGCTTTAGGTATGCGGAAGTTTTGCTCAATGCTGCCGAAGCCGCCTATGAAATGGGTGATCCGGAAGGCCTTGCCTTAGGCTACCTAAACCAAATCAGAACGAGAGCCGGATTGCCTATACTATCAGCAATTACAACGATAGAAAGTATCCGCCACGAAAGAGAAGTAGAGCTCGCCTTTGAAGACCACCGTTTTAATGACGTAAGGAGGTGGAGAACCGGCGACAAGATTTTTGATGGAAACAGAAATACCAAAACGGCTCTGATCTGTGGTCTGTGGCCTTATAGAATATCAAGGCCGGGGCATCCAACAGATGGAAGGTGGTTATTCCGGAGAGTGAGGGCAAACAAGAGAAATAATCCGGTTAAGTTTATAAATAGTAATTATTACACTGGTTTTGAGGCGAGTGTGTTGAGTAGGAACCCGCTGTTGGTAAAAAATCCTTATCAGTATTAAATCGAAAATTAAAAGCTTCCGACATGAAGATAAAAACGATATATGTAATAATTGGTATATTATTACCTGCACTAACCTTAATATGGTCGTGCGCAAAAGATAATTATGATCCACCTAAAATCTCGTTTACGGGCAGATTAATGTATAAAGGACAACCCTTGTCTTTTAATGGTAACACGGATAATGGTGATGGGGCCGAAATTATTCAGCTTTATCAGCACGGATTTGGAAAAAATGGGGCATTAAATGTTCGGGTGAATCAAGACGGACATTTTTCTTCACTACTATTTCCCGGCGATTATGTGATGATCTTTAAAGATCAGGACTATCCATTCTTTTTTGATGATTGGCCAATGAAATCAAATGGACGGCCCGATTCGGTGTACTTTACATTAAAGGAAAATACAACGATGGATATTAATGTTACTCCGTTCCTTGAAATTAATGATGCCCATTATTCCGTAGCGACCACCACTATTGATGCAAACTTTAAGCTTGCCGAAGCGGTGAAAGGTATAAGCCCGAAAAAAGCATATCTTTATATAAGTACTGCAATCAATGTCAATAAAAATACACCCTTGAGTGAAGTGATAGCTATAACGGCTATCGATGATGATTTTACCATCAAAATCCCTATCACGAAATACAGGGAGACCTATATTAATAATTATAGAACCTATGCCTACGCAAGAATTGCAGTTGAAACAGACCGTAGTCCGGAATTCGTCTGGTCGCCTGTGTTTAAAATAGAAAATATCCCTGTTGGTTTGTCGGGAGCAGACGTAACAAAAAACTACTTGAAGAATGCCGGTCCTGGTTTCAGTACGCTTCTGGGCTCCATAGCAAAAGGCTCTGCTGAAATCCTGAGAGGACTGGAAGGAACTCCCAGTGATTGGACGGTGAACGACGCAATTAAGATTTATAACGGATGGGGCGGTATCGATCAACGTTGGGACCGAGATCGGATTTGTGTGGTAAACTGGGACGCCACTGACCGACTCATATTAAATGGAAAGATCTATCAAACGACAACATTACCGGCGGGAAAATATGCTTTAATAGCCAGTTTTGGAGAATTGGCAGCAGATCAGGGAACGAAAGATCATTGCTATATGATCGTCAATAAAGGTAATCAAAGTATGCCTGATTGGAACGAAAAGGAAACCGCATTTAGGTATTCAGATATGGCTAATGATCAAACGGTTGAGTTTGAATTAACAGAACAAACAACCGTTACCATCGGTTTTTTATATAATTTTCCAACACTATATGAGCGATGTTCTTATGGTTTTGATTGGATAAAATTATATCAATATAAAAGCGAGTAAAAAATAAGGAAGCAGGTAACTATAGTTTTGGTTATCTGCTTCATCATCTATGGAATAGGTTTTAATAACCTATAAAAACGTGTTTATAATCAAAAATCCTTTTACGCGGAATAAACGTGATGGTAAAGTGTAACAAATTTAATGAATGTCAACTATGCGAACAAAAGCTCTATTAGTGATCATGTTCTTTTTATCGGCTTGTATCAGTCAAAAAAGAATAGGTCGTTTGTCTGATGATACCGGTGTTTATTTTAAAAAAAATAAACAGCACAATTGGGGAATATCAATAAAGAAAGACGACCATATCGTAGCGCTCAACGAGCATCCGATAACTATTGAAATAGCTGAAAACGAAGAAATAAAGCAACTGGTGGCTGGTTATGATTCTTTTTCAGAAGACAATCATATGGTTGTTGCAAAAGGCAAAATAACGTATAAAAAGGTTTTATTTGACGTCAAAGACCAATGGCGGCTTGATTCCTCTGGTTTTTTAATCGTTAACCGTAGTATTACTGTGCGAGGCGATTTAGAGGGAGGCTTTATGAGCGGAGTTCAACTGACACCCAATAAATCGGTGACGCGGGATTCTGTGTTACTTTTTGCACCCGGTATGATCTATGGGACGACGTCAAATCTCCCAGAATGGGCTATTGGAGGAACAAAAGGCAAAGATTTTATCCGAATTCGGGAAGATAGGCTTGGAGCCCCGCTGCTTGGCGTGTATTTTCAAGATGGAAATTCCATAGCCGTTTTAAATTCAAAGCCAGATGGCCGGACGACAAAAGAAGATTCCAGAAATCCGGAAAACACCTTACTTATTGATAATAAATTTCATTTCGGGGCTGTCGGTGTTGATTTTAACGAGAAAAAGCCTTCCGTTGGATATTGGTATCCGGGTTCTGAGGGGGAAATATCTTATCGTGGAGGAGGCAAAAGAGCCGTGTGGACCAAACGTTATCACCCCATTCAAAATGGCTTTGAACAGCATTATGAGGTCTCTTTTAGCTTTGGGCATGATAACAGATTTGATCAATATTATAGCAGAACCTGGAGATGGGCATGGTCGGTATTGAACCCAAAAGTAAATTATCACGACATTGATTTGGTTAAGCGTAGTATTATGCATGTGCTTAACGACAATGTAGAAAACCATGGAAAACTTACCGGAATAAGAAATTTTATATCCCCTGTTAACGATGCTAAAGGAGAACCCTATTCTATATTCGGCTTCACCGGAAAAGCAATAGAAACGGCCAATTACATGTTGCAATACGCACTGGATAAAAATAATCCAATGTCCGAAACATACCGAAAGAAGGGAGAGGCCATCATTGAATCGTTCATGGCGCTAAAATTAGACCCTCCGGTAGGCGAAGGAATAAATTTACTTACCGGTGAGCCAGTGGTTGCTATTGGGCGCGATCGGATTAAACGGGTCTATTTACGCTCTTTTGGAGATGATCTCAAAGCGCTTCTAAAAGCGGTTAAAAGGGAAAGAAAATTAGGAATCGAACATCCGGAATGGTTGAATTGGACCAGAACATTTGCAGATTGGTTGTTACCCCAACAAACGGCAAGCGGTGGTTTCCCGCGGTCTTGGAAACCCGCGACAGGTGAAGTAATTGACCATTCGCCACAATCTAGCTATAATGCTATTCCATTTTTGGTGCTGCTAACCGAATTGACGGGAGATAATCGCTATTTGGAAGCTGCAAAGAGAGCTGGCGATTTCTGCTGGAATACCACGCACTCCAAAGGACTATTTATTGGCGGTACCATAGATAATCCCAATGTATTGGATAAAGAGGCGGGCACCCTTTCGCTAGAGGCATATCTTTCACTCTTTCATCATACATCTGAAAGGAAATGGCTGGATAGAGCGATAGTCGCTGGTAACTTTGCTGAAACCTGGATGTATGTATGGGATATTCCGATGCCTGCTGATGAAAATGATAAGGAGTTGTATTGGGAAAAAGGCGTATCCAATATCGGTTTACAGTTAATTTCTGTAGGACATAGTGGTGCAGATGAATATATGGCCTTTGATGCGAATGAATATGCGGATTTATATTTAACTACCAAGGACGAACATTATTATCAAGTCGCCATGATTTTACTCCATAATACGAAAGCAATGCTCGCTTTGCCTGGGAGAGAATATGGCTTAAAAGGCCCAGGATGGCAGCAGGAGCATTGGTCGATGGCCCCGGGCAGAGGAATGGCAAATATTCGGGGCTGGTTGCCCTGGGTTGCAACAAGCCAGTTGAATGGAATATTCGAGTTAGAAGACTTAAACGAAGATTTATACCAGAAGATGATTCAGAAATAAGGTGTGCGATTTTAAAAACTATTAAAAAGGGGGTGTTCAAAAATTAAGAAAAGATTTTTTGTTACTGTTCTATTTAATGCGCACATTTCAAATCAATGCTCAAAAGAAGCTCAATATTATATTGAATGGAAATTACAAGTGGTTATCGAACGATGATTTAGGTTCCAAAGAAAAGGAAAGGATAGAAAAAGTTTGATGAGGAAATCATTCTCAAAACTTAAAGAATCACACGAGATCTAAAGCGATAACCAAGTAAATATTCTTTCCGTATTGAACGGGCTTTCATCAGGTTTTTATCAGGTATATCTGGTAAAAACCTGATCGCATTTAGTAAATACCCTAATACGAAGAAGGTGAGCAGTTATCTAGTAATAGACATAAAAAGAATTCAGCTTTCTTTTTTTGTATAAATGACTTCTAAACTTTGCACAAAAGAGATAATCCCCATATCCATATGATCCAACGGCTCGTAGAACTGGTCGTTCAGGTGGAAATGTTTAATGTTCTTTTCCAATAACTGCCTGGAAAAATCTTTTACTGGTTTTATGGCCCATGTTGGCTCCTCTAAACCACCTACACTTAAAGACAGACTTATGGTATCCTTGTTTTTTCTATCACACAGCCTGTCTGGTAACTGAAAAAGATAACGATCATGATACCACAGGGTAGGACTGGCCGCTACAAAGCTGTTAAAGTCATTTCTTTGTTGGTTAAGCTGCTCTAAAAGCGCATATAAAGAAAAATATCCGCCAAAAGAATGCCCCAGCAAGGTACGCTGGCCATTGGTGCGATAGGAAGAATCTACTTTAGGCAGTAGTTCTTGGGTAATAAATTGAAAAAAATGCTTGCCCCCACCCACAGTTTCCATCTCATCAGATGCTATGGCCTCTGGATACATATAATCCCTTACCCGTAAGGAGTCCATCGCTTCAAATGACCGGTAACCAATACCTACTAAGATAAGGGGAGGTAACAGTCCGCCTTTTTCATATTGATGCAGTATAGGCGCCAGCATCGGATAGAAAAAGTTCCCATCGGTTAATACAATGGTTGGATATTTCATGCCGGGATGCGCTTGGTATTCCAACGGTAACTGCACCGAAATATAAAAACTATCGCGCACATCTTTTGAATAAAGGCTAAATAAAGAGTCTTGCGTTTGAGTAATGTTATGCTGCTTAACCGTCGGTTTACAGGAACCGAGCAGCAGTAGCATGCCAAAGCCACAAAAGCCAATCATTGAAACGGTATTTTTGCATAGCTTAATCGGGCCTGGTATATTGCTTATAGCATTTTTTGATGTACAGAAGTAATTCATAAGTCGTCATTTTTTGGGCGTCCGCTACAGTCGGACGGTATTTTTGCATAAAAATTAGTAAAGAATCATGCCGCAAACCGGTAAGTTCTGTTATTCTTTGTTTGGAGAAAACCTGGTCTATATAATCCTCGTTTTCTTTTTTCAATAAGGTCTTTTGCAGTTTCGACTTTGGCGCTTTATTCTTACCTAATAAACCAAAAATCGAGAGCACATCCACACTGACAAGAGCTGCAGTGCTACCTGCTGCTTTATAATAAGGCACAGGATAATTGTTGTTTGGGTTTTTAGTGATAAAAACATCTTTAAAGCTTGGCGGTTTATGATTAAAAACGGAAGAAAATTCCTTACGGAGCCGTATCGAATCCGCTTTGTAATTTCTCAATCCCGTAATGGTCACCTCGTCTAAAAGAATGGAATGGCTTATGTGTAGTTTAGGAAGACTATCTACTGCACCGGGAAATCCTGGCCGCTTACTAGGCCGCTTTTGATCGGCATCTTGTGCATAAGTGCTAAAGGAAATCAATAATAGTATAGATGCAGCTACTAAACGCATGGCATATAACCGGATTTTTATCTTAATCCAATATTAGATTGTTATATATTCATTATCAAATATTTAACTTAAATTAACAATGTTAAAAATGGAATGCTGAGGCCGATATATGGTCACAATAGCCACAGAAGGAAGCATATGCCGTGGAAATCGGAATCGATAAAATATCAAAAAGTATAAATAAAATGTCTATTCGGGTAAAAGCTTTCTTATCTATTGGGTTATTTTTGAAAATTGAATGCACCAACGCGATCGCATCATTATGATTAAATTCCTACAGATACTTGTTGTTTTTCCTTTTTTATTGCTGCGAACCACTTTATCCTTTTCGCAGGATAATCGCGAAATCAAACATGATTCTAGCGCTAAGACCATCTCCATTGTCCTTCCCAACGGTAAGCTTGGGTTAACCATTGATTATTCGCAGGGCTGCGTGATTAATCAGTTAAGGGTAAAAGATAAACAAATCCTATCGGATAAAGGTATTTATACCGGTATCAAAACCCTGGATGGGTCGCTCTTCTCCTCTGCCAATGCTGCTGCTATTCAGGTGACAGAACAGCTAAATGGCGTGACCTTGAGTGGGATAAACTATGGCAACGATCAGCTTAAGGTTCATGAAGTATGGCGCTTTAAACTTATTGGCGATAAACTCCATTGGGATATTACCAGAACCTACGATCGAGATGCGGTGCTTGACGAAACTGCATTTCCAAAGTGGAATTTCTCCAGCATGTCGGTTTGGAGAGGGGGGATTATGGATAACGGAGGAATGGTGTGGTGTAAATATCTCCAGCAGGTAAATGATACATATGGTGTTCATACAGGAGGGGTTACCTTCTGGAATGGCGATTCTGGAGATGCAATTAAAATAGCCACAAAAACAGCTACAGGTAATGAAATCGCTTCATCTTACGCGCACAGCGAGCAGAACGAATTTACCTTCACACAACAGGCAACAGCCAAGCCCCTGCAGCAACGTTATGCGCTAAGCCGTTTCGTTTCGCAGCGGGCAGATGTGTTCGCTCCTTTTGCGGTTAAAAAAGGAAAGATGAATATTCATTTGGAAATTTCCTATCTCGATTATGATAAAACCTATTCACGCGGCATGCTGAAAGGTATAGACGCTACAGCGGTACGCGAGTTAATGAATACTACCGGAAGATATGGCGTGGTCGATCAGGGTATCGTGGGTGCAAATGGATGGCTAACCAATTGGAAATGTCTCCATGAGCCCTTTTTTGCCCAGATTGGAATGGCGCTAAACGATGAGAATTACACCAAGAATATGGCCGCTACATTGGATCAGGAACGCGACCAAGCGATGCTTCCAGATGGGCGGGTTTTGTCGCGCTGGCATAACGCCGCAGGCGATGAAATGCCCGGAACCTATGATCCTAAAACAGGATACTATGAGGCAAAATGGGGATACACGGTCGATTCGCAAACAGGCTATGTAATCAATGCCAGCGAACAATTTGATTTAACGGGTGATGTAGAATGGCTTCGCAAACACCAATTGAGTTGTGAAAAAGCGTTGGATTGGCTT